>ERZ1738537.3-NODE-9-length-23236-cov-11.945386_pt1 | contig 23236 bp, 1 predicted proteins | sample MGYA00581732_ERZ1738537 | MGnify/ENA primary metagenome ERZ1738537 (study PRJEB40740, sample SAMEA7388104) | Antillogorgia bipinnata | biome: Marine coral reef biome; feature: Environment associated with an aquatic invertebrate; material: Seawater | host...
TTTGGCTCAAGTGTGGACCTCCGTCGTTCATTTTGCCATTCGGCTTTGCGCCCTGTTTTCTTTGGAGGGGCCAAGGGGAGGGAAATTTTTCAGCCCCCCCGAGCAGGGCAAAAAACAGGATGCTGTACGGCAGAGGTATGATATACATCACGATTCTTTCTTTATTGGCTCCGCTGGTCACCGCTGGCGTCAAGGGATTCGGCATTATCTTCAGCGTTGAGCCAATGAAGGGCTCGGTGGGCGGTGGCACTGAGATTCACGTTGCAGGGGCAGGCTTTGCCTATGTGACGCAGGTCTTGGTGGGCGGTAAACCTTGCCATATCCTTGAGCAGATGACGAAGGATGGCGAGCTAACTGCCTTTACACCTGCCTTACCAGCAGGAAAATATGAGGTGGAGGTGGTCTTTACCTCAGGTCATCGCGCCAAATTGAGGAATGGCAAGTTCCAGACGCATAGCAGGTTTACTCCCATCGTGAATTCGATTTCACAAGCTGCTGCGGTGATTAGCAATGTTACCTGGAAGGGTGATCTCAAGAAGCAGTTGGAGATCAACATGAACGAGATTTTTCGAGACACAGGTGAGAAGAGAAATGCCACCGAAATTATGCATGCCTACTTGGGCACCGGCATTGAAATTTTAAGCGACAAAGCTGGTCGTGACGAATTTCGTTGCGACATCCTGGACACGCCAACCATCAACGAGGGTGTTTGTGAGGTCTCGGCTGGAACCCCGGCAGGCTACTACAATTTCACCTATGTTCTGGAGAACGGCGTCAGCATGAATGGTTATGGCAAGTCACTCTGGGAAGTCACGGGTCTGAACCCTGTCTCCTTGGATGGTCAGGAGTATGCCATTGAGGTCTATCCGACCATTCACTCCTTGAGAACCAAGCAGGTGGGCCGTATGGGTGGAGCCCCTGTCTACGTGGAGGCGGATGGCATCTTTGTGGGCAAGGCGGACTTCGCAGAACGGCATCAGGTGACCTTGGATGGTGTCCCTTGCATTGTGGAGGATATCGAAGACTTGGGAACAACTCAGGTGCTGAAATGCATACCCGGCGCCACCGGCTCACGACCAACCACTTGGCCTAAGCGCCTGGCGGTTGGAAGTTGGGCCGCCGCTTGGGACGCAGCTGAGCAACTGGGTCCTTTCCCTGGGCGCTTCTTTCCCGGCATGGTGGAGCGGAAGGTGAAGCGTGCCTTTCAAGTAAGTGACCACATGACGTATCAGGCATCGGCTCATATTTGTTCGGGCAGCCGCTGGGGTTTACAATCTACCAGCAGCCTGGAGGAATGTGCGGAGAATTGCTTCTTCATCGGATGCCAATTCTTCGATTTCCGTCGTGAGAGTCGTTCGTGCCACTGGTGTCGCGACGTCGCGGAAGATGGAACGATGTCTACCTATGCGCCCAGTTGGACTTGGCATCCGCAAACCTTTGGAGGAGTCTACAAGTTACATGTTCAGCTGACGCAATATCTCAAAGATCATGCCAGCGTAGGACCTAATTGGAAGCTGCTCTATGGTGATGGTCGCACTCGATGTGCTGGCGACAAAACCTATTCTCAAGACAAGGTCATGGCCTATCGTATGGGAGGCTTTATTCAGCAGTGCGCTGATTGGTGCTCTTCCAGGGATGCTAACACGAATGGTGGCAACTGCACCTACTTTGGGATCCTGTCTCATCACAACAGTGGTCGTTCATCTCGTTGCGTGATTTACACACCCAACACTGGCGTGAATCAACCAGAGAACCGTTTGATGAATGGAGAAGGATGTACACCGGAGGTGGACGATTGGGAAGGCCATTATTGGACGGTCTTCGAACTCACTCGTGAAAGGCCACAATCACCACCACCCAGTGGCATCTATCCTGGAGGACGTGGTGCGCTGGTGCGAGTTTGGAACTTGTGTCCCAAGGGTAACGCCTACAATGATGACTGCAACTCCAGGCGTGCTGGTTGGGGTGCCTTACATGCCTCCTTGAATCCCGATTACAGGAATCAGAAACCCATGTTGGAGGTCATCCGAAGCGACGTCTTGCGTGGAGCGTTTGGTTTTGAGCATGCAGGAGTTTCGGAGCCCGCAGATATGGTCTCATATCAGCAGGAGGGCATGTACAAGAACATGATGGAAGCCAGTGGAACTCACGGCATAACGGAGGAGATCATGGCCTTTTTCGTGGCACCCTTCACGGGGTATTACTCCTTCTTGACCTGGGGTGATCAACATCAGGATGTATGGCTAAGTGAGTCCAACGATCCTGCTGATTTGGTCAAAGTGGCTACTCGCTTCCAACACCAGGGCTGCAGGAGTGGTGGTCGACGCCGCTTCGTCCATACAGGATGCAGTATGTTTTACAATTACCGCTCAGACACGCGATACTGGGACAACAACTGGGAGGCGCATCAAGGATCGAATTTCTCTCAGAGCTTCGCGTTTTCGGGGGATGGTTCGTTGGGGTACCGCACTCCAACGGAACAAACCATCTACCTGAAAAAAGGTGAGCGTCGCTTCTTCGTGAAGCGCGTGATGCTCTCGGAGGATTGGCGACCGGGAGCTTATCCGAACGGCAGTCGACGCAGACGTCGCGCAAGGCAGTTCACTGGCCTGCGCATCCAACAACCCGATTTGTCAGAGAAGACGGCGGAACAGCAGGAGCTCTTGAGCCAAAGGAAGAGTTGGCCTGAGATCCTGGTCTTCAAGAAGATCATTTCTAAGACCGATGGACAGTTTCGTGTGGGTTTGCGTGAAGAAGCAACAGATGAACCTACCTGGAGTAATTGGATTACCTGGAACTTCAACCAAGACCACTTGACTGAAACCTTCAATGCAATGGTGATGCCCAGTGGTACACAAGTCTATACCGAAGGATGGTGGATGGATTCCTATGGAAATCCTTCCAACAGCGATGAAACGGTCACCGAATATATGATCCACATCTGGCGTCCTGGGGGCAATTTACCGCCCGTATCCATTGAATACGACTTGATGCGAAGCCGTGTGGAGGTGAATGTGGTGTCCAACGGCAACCCCAATGACTTGTGGCTCTGGCCTTTATCTGCGTCCCTCTTTGAGGTGCCAGTCTTGGAATCTTCAGTGCAAGTGGCTGTCACTGGTGTGACTGCCATCCATAGTCCACGGGTGGAAGTGGAATCCAACATGAGCAACTTCACCAATTCCAATGACACGAGTGAGGCTGATTCGATCCCATTCCCATGTGTTGCGGGGCAATTCAATGCTGCGACTTGTTCAGAGGCTTTGGGATGCACTTTTACCACGCCGGTGTCAGGTGTCTCGACCAGTAACATCCTGGATGCTACTCAGCTCTATGACACTTTAGAAGAGTGTCAGCAGAGATGCTGTCAAGATGAGGACTGCTTTGGCATTTCCTACGACAGTGCAACGAAGTACTGTACGAAACATCTGGAGTTCCAAGATCATCAACTCGAGACCAGTGCCACGGGTGTCTATTCCTCCGTAGAATCACGACAACCTTCCAGCGATGGATTCGCATCCTTCCGTGGTCGGATCGTTTTTGAAGGGGTGCAAGTGGGTGCCTACGCTGGACATCGTTCCGTGACCTTTTGCAAAGAGAAATGTGCCGCCGAGCCGCTATGCAACTCCATCCAATACCATGAGACTATTGGATGCTTCTTGAGGAGCCTTTGCGTCACCAGCAGTACCTTGAGGGGCAATATCTGGCACTCGGATGATAGCCGCTGGACCTACTACAAGACCAAGGGAAAGTGCACGGAGGTGTGGGACTGGACCGAAGCTGAAAGGACTCAAGCCTTCTATCCCACTGATCTTTTTGGAAGTAGCCTGAGCAGCATCACCAACTCCTACCCTGGTCGTCGACGTTCGCGCAATACTCGTTACAATCTGGGTGCATTGGTGCGCACTCCTTTCTCCACGGTCCAGGCCGGGACTCGACGCTTGGAGCTCTTTGATCTCTTTGATGAGTCTGAGGAAGGATCCAGCTTGGATTTCCGACGGCGGCTGTCGAGTTTGATCAGCTGTGAACAGAATTGCACCGTGTACTGCAACAGCACCTCGGACAGTTCGGATGATGCTGGAGGTGAGGACGCATGTCTCAGCGAATGTTTGTCCAACAATTGTGGCGTCACAGAAGAGGCCAATTCAACCATGACTCAAACTTGGACCTCTACAACCACCACGACATTGCCACCACCACCTGTACGCTTGGTACAACTTTCAGGCGACATCTTCAACGTTGGCGATCCTTTGCCCGATTCTGGAGCTGTTGCTGGACGTGTGGAGATTTTCTACAATGGAGCCTGGGGAACCGTTTGTAAGGACAACTTTGGAGACACAGAAGCCACGGTGGTCTGTAACGAGTTGGGCCTGATTGGCACTTTTGCTCGTGCTGATGAATCGAGTGCCGTTGGAAGTCCCGGATCTGAGAGTCAAGAAATTCTATTGGATGAAGTTTCTTGCACAGGCACCGAGACTCATTTGAGTATTTGTGCCTCCAATGGATGGGGCGTCCACAATTGCTTCCATACCGAAGACGTGAAGGTGGTTTGTGATACGTCTTCGACCACCAGGACTACGGTGACTGTAACACAAGCGACGACCACGACTTCTACCACCACCTCCTTCCAGACGGTCATGGTGACTCCAAGGGCCGGCATGCTGCGTCAAGATTTGACGGGACGTTGCGTGGGACCTGCCAGTTGCGAAGAGGATGCGGCGTTGACAGCTGAGGATTGCAAGCTCTACCTTCCCACTGCCAGCAATCCACAATACTGGATCGTCAACACGTTGGGTCAGATGGAAAGTGCTGGTTGCCCAAATATGTGCATCAGTCCATCGACCGACTCCATGTCATGGGATGATCGTGCATTAGTGATCAAGTCTTGCGTCAACACAACTGACTTGAGCGTTGAGCTGGTACAACAGCGCTTCTTTTTCCATTCATCAGGAAGTGGCGGACTGGTGCAGAATCAGTTCAGTGGCAAATGCATTGACACAGAAGGAAGCAACGGGCGGGAGAGTGCAGTCATCCAGTGGAGGGAATGTGATCATCAGGCACAGCAATGGTGCTACAAGAAGGCCATGAAATGGGAACCCTTAAACATGGCCGGCCAAGGTCGTACCAGCGTTTCACGCGTGGAGCAATGCATGAGTCGTTGCGCCAGTGTGCAGGGCTGTGCTCACTTCTCGTGGTGGACCAATGGGGGATGTCATTTACAAGATAGTGCTGCCATCTCCGAAATGGATGGCAATGCCTACAGTGGTCCACCGAGCTGCGCGGAGGCTGTTTCGGATCAGTACTTCGCCTTTGTTGAGTTGAACATGTCCGCAGCGTTGACCACCGGCGTGCTCCGCAATGCCGAGAGCAAGTTGTGCTTCGATCCGCAAGGTCTGGACAATACGGTCTTGCAAGTGAATGATTGCCAAACCCAAACGCCCAACGGGGATCAATACTTCAACCTCTTGTCCGATGGAACACTGAAGAATGTGTTGAGTGGACTTTGTGTCAACATTACCGAGCCGACGGATGGCACGAACCCTTCGGTTTTCATCAGTGAATGTGTCAACGTGGCATCCTTTAAGCTTGACAATTCTTCACGCCTCGTCACGAATGGCCGTTGTGTCAGCAGTGGCACAACGACTGGCGACGCCATCGTGACAGTGACATGCCCATCTGTAGCAAGCGCAACCAACATGTCATTGAGTTGGGAATTTGTGGAAACTACCATGGTAGCCGCCAGATGTCACGAACTTTGTACGGCCGTTACTGGTGTGTGGGACATTTGGATTCTGCAGTCCCATGATCTGAGTACCTGCGAATGTGGGCATCTTTTCCGTGAAGATTATCGATGGAATTACATCCAGGAAGGAGTCATGGGAAGCTCCGAAATCGAATCAGACGACCGTTGGGGTTTGGTGATGCCTCCCAACGTTGCACAGATCAAGTTGCACTATCCTTCGAGTATCCTTTCCTCCGTTTCTTCTGCCTTCCAGCCGGGCGTGGCGGAGATGGATTACAACAACTCCATGGGTGTCGGCCTCTTTTCGCCCGACGTCACTTTACCTCGCGAGTTGCCAGAGTCAGGCGATGAGCCGGAGACACCCTTCGGCTTTAGCTACCTCAACGAGGCTGATACCCCTTATGTGGATCGCATCAGCGTCAATGGCACAACGGTTTGGGTGAACAACACCGTGCAGATGACGGAGGGTGACATGGTGGTCATCACTGGACGTAACTTTCATGGCTTGATGGATGCGGAGGTGAAGGTCCACCTTGGATTGGTGGTGGTCCCCTCTGTGACGGTGACGGCCACCAGCATCTCTTTCACTGCACCTTTGACGACCTTTGGACCCATTGTCATGCAGATCATGGTGGGATGGAAAGGATGGGCTGACTTTGCGCCCTTCCTCGAGTTAGAGTCGCCACTGCAGCAGGACAACATTATTATCCAGTTCGACGAGCTCAATGAGTTGACGGCCGTGATGCCTTCCATCGGATCCATGGTTGGTGGTGCACAGGTCACGATCACTGGAAGAGGTTTCCAATTGCCAGGTCTGACAAATGTAGTGGAGCTGTACCACCACGGAGGAGATTTGATGGGACAAATGGCAGGGGTGTGCAATGTGAGCAGCGGATCACTCACCAGTATCAGCTGTCAAATGCCAACCTTTGATTTATCACATTGGAGCAGCACTCAATTCGAGGAGCGTATGGAGCTTCGGGTCAATGGCCAAAGGTATGTCACTGGAAGCACGCCCTTGCTCTTCACGTATTCTCGACCTTCAACTCCAATCGTGTTGGAAACCATTCCAGAGTCCTTGTCCTTCGCCCTGACCAACAACATTACCGTGGTGGGCTTCAACTTTGGTTTGTTGAAACGTGAGGTGCAAGTGATGTTTGGCAATCGAACTTGCAAGATTTGGGATGTGAATCAAACACACATCAACTGCCAGTTGAAGCGTTCTGCGATGGCACTTCCACCATTGTGTACAGCCAATCGGGACATTTACAATGAAGATTGTGTGGTGAAGCCACATAACTTCTTCCAAAAGCCCATCCTTTTGGTCACTAGTCGCGGCTATGGCGTCTCAAGAAACAGTTCCTTCTTGGATACGCGTTTTGAGATTCACAATGTGGAGCCCAAAGTGGGCAGTGAAGAAGGGGGTGCCCTCGTAACCGTGACTGGTGTGGGCTTTGGCAATAAGCAACTGACACCACAGTTGACCATTGCAGCTTTGGGAACTCTCGGCGATGTGGTGAGCTGGAGCGACACTCAGGTGGTCTTCACCACCCGGAAGCTCACATTGAACGTGGCCAAGGTTGACTTGATGGTAAACCTCATCAGTGCGAAGCACAAGTGTGGCAGTGGTCCAGATCCACATCCTGGGACGACGACCACCACGACGATTGGTCAAAACATCAGCCTCGATGTGGCGCCTGTAGTGGAAGTCATCACCTCCGAGGACTGTGAACACCGCGCCTTCCGTGCCTATGTCACGCCCAACGTCACGGCGGTCTCAGCCCTGTCAGGCAACGATGGTGATACCATTACCTTCACGGTGAGCATGCCTGATGGCTACATCGCTGCCGTGAGCAATGCTTCGGTCTCCGTGCATTTGGGCCCTTACGTCTGTCCCCACACAGTGGACAGCAAGAGTGGCAATACCCTAACGATCTCTTGTACGGTACCAGCCTTCGAAGCTTCGACGGTGATGATCAAGGTCCGCATTCTTCCGTTGGGCTATGCTCGAATGGGAGATGGCTTAGAGAAGTTTACGCAAAGTTTGACGGTGGATTCCATCACTCCGAACTCGGGATCCAAAGGTGGCATGAAGGTGATGATTGCAGGCAAAGGTTTCAGTACCACAGCCAAGCGCCACTTCGTCCGTGTTGGTTCGGAATGGTTCGGCACTTGCGAACCGTTGAGCTCCACCTATTCATCCTTGTCCTGTTTCTTGAACTATAAGGATGTGAATCAGGGCTCAGTCAGTGGTGGAAGTCAACAAGTGGAAGTGATGTTGTGGGACACAGAGGTCTCAGCCGATGCCTTGAGCGCTTTCGGCAATTCACAGACGGGATGCTTGAGGGGAGAAAACGATTGGAGAAGATACAACGTGGCATCTCAGGAAGAATGTGCACTTCACTGTTTGACCACTTCGGGATGTAAATCTTTCGACTACAGTGCAAGGTACCAGCGCTGCTTCATGTCTGATACCTCCTTCACTTCAAAGAGCGATGCGGAAGATCAACGTCAGAGTCATTGCCGTTACTTCGAACGGCGCAGCGAAGAGACTCCCACGGTCATGGTCTCCGTGACGAAGGACAATTTCTTCACCTTCAGCGACAGCAACACCCCATCGATCAACCTGATCTATGCCCTGCCTACATCAGATTCTCCTTTGTTGCAGGGCACTGCCGTGGGTTGTAGCTCCAGTGCCGCTGACTTGACCTCGGGCAACAGTGGATGCTGTAGCACAGAAACACCCTGTGGTGTGAACGAAGGTGTATGCAGCTCCGACTCCCGTTGTGCTGGTGATTTACAGTGCATCAGCTACAGTTGCAGTTGGACCAGCACCGCCACGGACATGCAGGACGCCTGTTGTGTACTACAAGGTGAGAATGGTGCTTTCGTCACTCAGGATCCTTTGTGGGCACCAGATGATCGCATTTATGTGCGTGTGTCGTCGTTGGGTGATGCTGAATCCGCTGTTACCTCCGATCCTTCGGGTGGTGCTGTGAATGTGTCCTTCAATGGAGTACGTTGCCCTATCGACACGGTGCGCAGTTTCTCTGGTGAATCTTGGATCGACTTGGGCTGCAACTTGGGAGCAGTACCTGGAGGTTTGGCAGCCTTCCCCTCTGTGGAGACAGCGCAAGGTGTTGCACTTGATCAAAGTACTTGGATTTTTACCAGCTTAAACATCTCTGGTGCCGAGCCTGTGGACGACAGCATGTTGGCCACGAGCAGTTCATTGGGCGGTGGCTGGCTACTGAATGTCACGGGTGAAGGTTTTGCCCCTCCGAAGGGTCAAGGTGCTGATACCTATGTGGAGGTGACCGTTTGTGGTCGTCCATGCGAGGTTGTGCAAAGCACGCCAAATTCGTTGGAATGCATCGTTCCGAACGTCACGACCCCTGAAGTGCTCAATGCCGCAGCTGATGCTGCAATTGTCTTGCCTGCAGCTCGGGTGCTTACCCGAAATGCTGGAACCATTAGCGATGCACCGTTGTGCTTCCATGGTGTGGGCGAGCAGCACTATGAGGTTGGTCATTCCACTTGTGTTGCTGTCTTTGATGATGATCCCGAAGTTGTCGCAGGCACCAGTGGTTCCAATTGCCATCTTGGTGTTGATTTCGGACCGTTCACGAATGCACGTGTGGAAAAGATCCGATGGCATCCTCTTTACGACTTCTTGGAGGCCGATTCGTATATCAACAGCAAGTTCCAGATTGGGAGCTTGGCGGAACCACAAACCTGTGATGAATTGAGTTATGGCTGGCGTGGTGTGGCCTATCAGGGTTGCCAGGCTGTCTCAGAAGGAGGCAATCCCTGCAAGAGTTGGACAGATTCCGGCTACGACTTTGGGCACAGCTACTGCCGTAATCCGCTACCTGGAAGTCGTCCTCGTGGTATTTGGTGCTACTTGCAACGAGGAGGCTGGGAATATTGCAACCCCAAAGTGCCAGAAATCACCTGGACGGACGTCTACACTCTGCAGGATACGCCCAAGATGCTTTGGAATGACATTGTGCTGACTACCGCAGTGGTGGGCCGTTTCGTTCGCTTCTTATCACCCGTTGGGAATTGTCAGATGCAAGAGATGCAGGTGGTTGGACAGTTGGTGGCACCTACTGAGACCTGTGAGGTGGCAGTGCGCAATGTGCACTCCATGACGGGGCCGAACCTCCATATGAACCTCGGACGCTTGGCATGGAGAGGTGGCATACATCACTATGAAGAGTTCCCACAAGCCATGAGCGAGTGGGTCAGCAGTGTGGATGCCACTATCACCTTCTCAGTGAACAAAACGCCTACTGTCACCCACATCTCGCCCATGAATGGTACAGCGCGTGGTGGCACGAGTGTCACCTTGTACGGTACGAACTTTGGACCAGCTTGGATGGCAGATCCGGACGAACCCAATGCCACTACACCAGTGACCGTTGACTTCAATGGCTATGAGTGCAGTGTACAACAGGTGACCGCGAGCAGTGTGGTGTGTGTCACCGTCCCACGTAGCGATGGCATCAAGCTTCCCAGCATGACGGTCACCGTGGAAGGTGCTGGCAATGCTTGGATCAAACCCGGAACTCGTTATCGCTACTTGGACCGTTGGTCGTTGCTGGATACCTGGGCCAACCAGGAACCGCCCATCGAAGATGCTTTGGTTTCTATTCCTCAAGGGCAAGCCATCCTTTTGGATGAGGATACCCCGATCCTGCTCATTCTGACTGTGGAAGGAGTCTTGGTGTTCGACAACAAGGACATTCACCTGCAAGCGACCTATATTTGGGTCAAGGGTGGTACCATGGAGATTGGTACTGAACAGAAGCCTTTCCTTCATCGGGCCTTGATCACACTGCATGGGCAGAAGTACGAGACGATCCGATTGCCTGTGATTGGCGGAAAGGTCCTGGCTGTGTCCAACACGCAATTCACGATTCGTGAGTTGGGTGACAATGCCGTTGAAGAGGGATCGATCGGTACTTTGGATATTCACGGAAGGCCACGATTGAAGGTGTGGACTCGCTTAGCACAGACAGCCAATGCGGGTGACAATGTCATTGTGCTCCAGGAAGTGGTGGACTGGCAAGTGGGTGAAGAATTGATGGTTGCTGCCACGGATATCCCACACAAGCACTTCGATGGCAACGGTCTTCACGGCGCACCGCCCATGGACTTCCACAACGAGCGTGTCTTTGTGCAGAGCGTGGCGGCGGATATGAAGACCATCACATTGACCGCTCCTCTAAAGTTCACCCACATCAGCACCTACTTCATCCGTCCTTTGGACGACGAATACATCGACCTCTCTGCTGAGGTGGCACTGCTTTCTCGAAACGTGAAGATCCAAGGAGAAGCGTACCACTCGGAACGTGATCAATGGGGTGGACACACCATGGTGGCATTTGGAGGTATCTATCGATTGGAAAACGCAGAGTTCTTCCGCTTGGGACAAACTGGAGAAGTGTCCAGGTATCCCATTCACTTCCACATTACGCAGGACTATGGCCAAAATTGCTACGCACGATACAACTCCATCCATCACAGCTTCCAACGTGCAGTGGCCATTCACTCCACGAGCTATGTGAATGTCAAGGGTAACGTGGCCTTTGACATCATTGGTCACATGTTCTTCATCGAGACTGGTATGGAGATGCATAATGTCTTGGAAGGCAATCTTGGTGTGGGAGCCATTCCACTGTTGTCTGGTATGTTGGAGAGTGACCAGGAACCTGCTGGTTTCTGGACGGCAGCGCCTAACAATGTATGGAGAGACAATGTGGCAGTGACCGGGTCTGATGGCTGGTACTTCCAATTGCCTGGAACTCCCATCTCTCACAACATCGACATCTACAAGGATAGCATTTGCCCGGTGGGTTCACGTATTGGTGAATGGCGACGCAACCGTTGCCATCACTTGCCAGGCAGTTGTATTCGAATCTACCTCACCTGGATTCCCAGAAAGGAACCTTGCAACGCCGACAGCGCAGAAGATCCACAGATTTTATTCAACACCACCTGTTGGGGTATCGGCAAGGCATGTTACAACGCAATGAAGATGGGTTCGGTGCACAATCACCACATGACCGCTGTCGAGGGTGGAGCGCAAGATTATGAATCCATCAAGTTCATTCGTGCCGCAGCGGTCACGCATGGCAACAAATTTGAGACCGATTTTGTGAACATTCCACACATCAAGGATAGTGTCTTTGTGCGCATCTTACCGCAAAACTTGGGATTGAAGAGCTCCTCCATGGGTATGTCGGTGCAGTTGCCTCAGAATGAGCAGTTTTTGGTAGCTGACTCGATGTGGATCAATACCGGAGAGACTCCCGTCTTCAAGGGTTGCGCCAAATGTTGGTCCTTCGCTAAGTGGAGACAGGGTGCACATACCTATCGCTCAACCGGGCTAAGCTTTGTGAACGTCACCCGACGCATCAACATCTTTAAGAAGGATATTTATTGGGACTTGGACGGTTCCCTTACTGGAACAGCCAATTCTTACACTTCTTGGGCTGATTCGTTCAACTATGGACACCCAGATTGCGTTTACACGCAGGTGATTTTCAACACGTCTGATGATGGCACGCAAATGGAGAGCACTTGGTACAGCAATACAGGCACGTCCACCGATTCTCCTTCGATCTTCAAGTCTTCACCCAACAACTATCAACATGAAGTTCGAAATCATACCTTCATGACCTGCACGACGCCAATCCGGAAGTTTGGCATTGCATGGCCGGAACCACAAGAGGTGCATTTGCGTCAACTGACCATCACCAACTTGGACACAGGGTACTTCTCGCAGCACGAGTTTGAGAAGTTGGAGCTCTTTGGCTGGGGCTTTCCGGTGGTGGCCAATCAACGCTTGGAAGTGCGACCAAACTTCCTTGGCATGGACCTTACGGAAGGTGGCATTCAATACGGTTTCAACGACTTGTTGGCCTCCAAAGCGAGTGAAGCTATCAGGAATTTGCAAACCGCCACACCGGAATGGTTGCAACTGCAACTGAAGTTTTGGATGAACTACAACCACGTGAAGTTGACGAATCCTTACAGCTGGTGGGTCGGCACACGCTATGGAGAGGCGCCAGAGTTGAGATCTGTGCAAGCTGAAGAGAAGAAGCCTTACTTGACGGAACCCACACCTTTGGACACACCGGAAAGCTTGCCTTCAATGACACATGGTATGAAGGATCAAACAACTTGGGCCATGAACTTCCGATATCCGAAGCCGGCAGATGCTCCTGCATGGGAAAATGTGCCTTATGGCGCGCACTTTCAGGCCCGCAAGTGCCCAGATGAAGGCTGCATCTTGAATTTGCCGGCTCGCAATCAGAACTGGACTAACTACACCTTGTGGAGTGCAAAGTTTGGTGATGTCACCGGACAAGCTGTGGAAATCGACTCCGCTGACTGGATCGTGTTTGATTTGGACTTCGTCGCCTTAAAGAATTTGACCATCAAAGGAAAGTTGTCCTTTGATGACAGTCAAGATCGTGTATTGAGAACAGGCAACATCTTGGTCTGGGGCGTCTTGGAGATTGGTAATTCCACGAGTCCTTGGGGTGAGACCACCGGCAAGACATGCCGCGTGGAACTCACTGGCAACGTGCTCGACCTTGCGGATTATATGTACATCCAGGAGCAGTCTCTTTGGGGCAAGGTGATCACTGTCATCGGACAGGTAAATACTTTTGGTGCCACGGTGAGTAGCACTTGGTTGCGCTTGAAGAGCAGTATCGGTGCGTCCGAAGAGAGCGCTTGTGTGATGAGTAGCACGGATCCGAGCTGGAAAACTGGACACCAAGTTGCCTTCTCTGTGACAGAATTCGACAATCCTTGGGCGCGTACCATGCAACGGACCTTGACCTCGGATGCGGTCTATGAGTCGGCCAATGATTGCTGGAGGTTTTCCTGGTCCGGCAATTTAGCTGAGACGCGCTACGCGGGCGACGTGGACGTGGGCAGCACCAACGTGTCATTGCGTGCCGTGGTGGCCCGCGTGGACCGATCTGTGGTCTTCACTTCTGAAGCGATTGACACGACGGGTGGTAGTGCTTATGGCGGCCACATTGAGATTATCGATCTGACCTTGGATGATGTGGATTCCACCAAATGGGTGGGTACTGTGGATATGAGTTACACCCACTTCGACACCTTGGGAAAGGGTGCCCTCAGCGCTGCAGTCAAGGTGACCTACAGCTCCAACTTCGAACCACCACCTGTCATCGCGTTCCATGGATGTTCTTGGACGAATTCGCAGGAATATGCCTTGCATCTGGAGTCGTCGAATGTGCCTACATTGATTACCAATAATGTGATGGTCAAATCCCTCAACGGTGGTATCTTCCTTCAGACGGGATCTTCCGTGCATATCAAGGATAATGCCATTTTAGGTGTCACATTGGCAGATACGGCGCCGCGAGCGATTGCTCAAGATGATTCGCAAGTCATTGTCATGCAATATGCTGGTATTCGAGCTGATGAGTTGCCAGTGAGGATGATTGGCAACGTGGTGGCTGGTTCCAATGATATTGGTTACCTACATCCTGCTGAGACCTGTCCTCCTCGTGGTATCTTCAACAACGAGGCCACCGGCACTGTCACTGGCGTCTACCTCTTGACCCAGAAGAGCGCAACTTGCCAAACCATCAATCTTTACACGATTTGGAAAGCCGCTCATGTGGCCTTGTTCCTTTCGGATGTGATGACTCCCCAGACACAGTTGGCCAATATCGTGATCGCAGATTCTCACATTGGTATGATCCCTTACATGAGTATTGGTTCAGCCTTCAGACGTCTCTTCGTGCGCAACTGCACCTTCATTGGCACCTCGCCAGCTGGCACGGACTGCTCTCGTTCGGTGCAATGCCGCACTCAAACGCTGACGGATCCTTATATGGAGACCTGCAGTTCGATGTACCAGGGGGCTGGTTTCCGTCGCGTGGGGTTTGCGACACCCATCCAGACGGTGAACAAAAAGACTTGCTGGGCCACGAAACCGGCATATGAATGTCGTTTGATGTCGCCAGCGATGCCGACCTTGAACGATTGCCATCAGCCATGGGAAAAGGACATCCACATGCAGAAGGGATTAGGTTGGACTTTCTTCGAAGATACCACTTTCGCCTACTTCAAGTCCTCGGATTGTGGCATGACGGATCGGGCTATTGCACCGAACATGTGGGGTGCAGAGGTCAACTTTCCCGCCACTTTCACACGGACTACCTGGCACGAGACCGACATGAACGCGCGGTACGAGCTGAGCACTGAATACTTAGATGATGCCTATGGTGGTCGTGCTTCGCCGTGCAAGAGTACTGGTGGTGGCTGCATGGGCTTGGATCAATTGCTTCTCCAAGACACCGATGGAACTCTCACAGGCATGGAAGCATCTCCCATGGCCGTGGTGCTGCCTTTGACGCCGCGCACGGAGATCGTGTGGGCACCATTGTGCAATACCACTGTGAATGACGTGGCGATGGGAGCGCAGGTGTGCCCCAATACGGTGGTGGATTTGTTGGAAATGAACAACTTGGACCGTGGTGCCAAAGACATCAAGTTCGGACCGTTGGTCATGACGCCAGATGTGCCAGAGGATAATGGTTTCCAGGGAGGTGTCCTTAGCAGTGTTGGACCCTTCTATGCGTCCTGCCCCTGCGGTTGGGACTTCTCCTTTTATCACATCCTCATCAAGCCGAACACGACCTACTACACAGAAGTCATGTCTCTCCCAGAGAACTTCAGGCTGCGTTACTGGTCTCCTCGTCCTGATGACAAAGTCTTGTTGGAGATCTTCTATCCCGACAGTCGTGGTGTGAACGTCTTTGTGGGTGGTGAGAAAGAACCTCAGATGCTTCTGCGCTTGGGACGCAAACCCACCTATGCAGATCCACATGGTTCTCACGTGGTGGATGCGCAAGCATTGCGTCTCTACATTGTCCTTTGGGGTTCTGTGGAGGGTTTCAATGCGCGCAAAGATCTGGTGGTTCGACGCACGCCCACGGTGAAGCTGAAGATGAATATCGAGATCAGTATCACGGAGTTCAACGCTGATCAGTTCCAAACCAACTTGGCGATCTTGTTGGGCATCCCGCCCGAGCGTATCGTGGTGGCTGCAGTCTCTGCTCGGCGGCGCTTGGCTTTGTTGGATGCCTTTGAAGAATCTGACAGTGGAGATGATATCGATATGTTGACTGGAATGCCATGCCGTCCAGGAGAGCTTTGTCAGACACCACGTCGACGTTTGACGGTGAATTCCCAGACGGCTTTGGATGTCTCCATTTCACCCTCCACCGATGCGGCAGCAGCTGCCTCAGGAGGTGATTCAGAAAGCACAGGTGCAGATGCCTTGAATGCCCAGACCAATGAGCTTACGGAGGTCTCCAATACCATTGCTGGCTTATCCACAAGTCCCGAGCTGGCAGCTGCTGTGGGTGCAGAAGTAAGTGTCTCGGATATCCAACCACCTGCCACAGTGGACGAGGGCTCCAATGAAGCAGTGCCATCTGCAAGTGAGACGGCAGAAGTTGAGGTCGTGGATATCACTGCTGTGGCCAGCACAAGTGCTAGCGCAGAGGTGTCTGCAGAGGCTCCTTGTTTGACGGCCTTCGGTGTGACAGTCACGGTGGGTACCACGACTGGCATCGTGTACTTGACGTCTGATCTCGCCAATGCTGGCACGACCACATCGGATTGCAGTGGCGTGGATAGTGGATATCAGGGCTCCATTACCTTGTCGTGTAGTGCAGGCACCTTAAAGGCGAACTCAGCCAGTTGTACGCCGAAAAGCTGCACGACTTCGGACAGCGTCAGCGTCACGATCGGAAGCACCACCTCCTCGGTCTCGCCCACCTCGGATTTGGCTTCGGGCATTGTGGCCACCAAGGCCTGTGCTGATGTTGACAGCAGCTACACTGGAAACTTTGAACTTTACTGCAATGGTGGTGTCCTCACCTATGATGTGACGTCCTGTAGTCCAGGCTGTGCCACCTCTGACAGCATAACTCTGACCGTTGCTGGCAGCACTTCTTCTTGGAGTCCTTCAGCAACCATGACATCGGGACAATCTGAAACCACGACTTGCGAACCGATCAACAGCGGCTACACGGGCACCATTTCGATTAGTTGCTTCTTCGGCGTGCTTTCGGCCAATCCCGCTGGATGTGTTGCCAAACCTTGCGCTGCGGGCAGCACTATATCGGTCACATTGGATGGAGTAACCAATACCCTCACCACAGGCAGCGAGATCAGGTCAGGTTTCACCACCTCGGCCAGTTGTACCGATGTGAACAACGCTTGGGGCAGTGACTTAACCTTGCGATGTACCATGGGAACGTTGAGCGCTGATACTTCCACATGTCAGAAAGCTTGTGCCAGCAGTGATTCCGTTGACCTGACCTTGGGCAATTCCACCACTTCGATCTCTCCAAGCAACACCATTGCTAGTGGTTCAGCAGAGTACAACAAGCCCTGCTCTGACATCAATTCTGGTTTTACAGGCACCTACACCTTGTCCTGTACCACTGGAACCTTGAGTGGTGAGTTGCTGCTGTGTGCTGAAAGTGGATGTACTGAATCTCAAACGGTTTTGGTCACGGTGGGTGACACCAGCACCACTGTGGCTGCTGGAGAAGCTTTGGATCATGGAGGTTCAACCACATCCCTCTGTGAGACGGTGAACTCAGTGTACACAGGAACCTTGCAAATCAACTGTGAGTATGGTGCTGTATCCCTGGCTACTAGCAGCTGCGAGATCACTCCTTGTGAACCTTGGCATTTTGTGGCAGCCACCTTGCATGGCACCTCTGGTTTGCTGTATCCACGTGCCACCATTGCAAGTGGTGCTTCAGGTGTTGGTGAATGTGGCAACGTCAATGTGGAGTACAGTGGTGACTTTACGATGTCTTGTGTGAATGGACAATTGCAGGCTGATAGTGGAGATGAATGCAAGCGAACCTGCTCGACCACTTCAGTAACACAGTTGACGTTGGATGGCTTCACCTATGATGTCTCGCCTGCGAATCGGGTGGCTCACCTCGGCACTGGTGTGCAGGCCTGTGGCAATGTGCGCTACGGCTACGGTGGCGAGGTGCAATTAGCATGTAACGATGGTACCTTGTCGGTGACCAGCCACGCATGTATTCCGGAACCTTGTCCAGTGGGTCTTTTAATTCAGACCACCATCTATGGAAGGCAAGGTATTGGAGCTGCAATCACGAATGCTTCGCATTTGGCTGTTGCACAAGTGGAATGCAACAGTATCAATCCAGAAACCGTTGGAATCTTTGAAGCCACCTGTATTGCCAAGAGCTTGTTCTTAGTCAATGAGACGGCGTGCTCACGGTCGTGTACTTCAGATTCTGTGGTGGATCACCAGTTGGATGGCTACACATACTCTGTGGCGCCAGTGGGCATGATTGTGCACAACACGACCGCGACACAGAATTGCAGTGACTTTTCTTCTGGATACAGCGGCACGATTGACGTGAAATGTATGGACAATGTTTCCACGGTGGTGAGTCATGCCTGCGTGGCAAACCCATGTCCAGATCCTCGTACCAACGAAGCTACCACCGTGGAGGCCAACAGTCAATACACACAAGCTTGCTCTACCATCAGTGATCTTCTGGTGGGCGACGTCACATACTCTTGCATTGGTGGATCAATTCGTACCAACACTTCGGCATGTAATGCGCCTTGCAACGAGACCTCGAATGCAACCCTGCATGGTGCTGCCGTGAACGTGGCCTGTTCGGGATTCTTGGGCAGTGCCTATGATGGTCAAGTCGTCATGACGTGCAATGATGGAACTTACAACGCTGACTCGACAGCTTGCACACGTGCATGCTTGGTGGGTGAGTTCGACACTGTGGTGGTCAATGGCAACAGTCATAGCGATGCCACTGTCACAGAGCGTTTGTCTTCTGGCAGCTCCGAGACGTTACAGTGCAATACGTTGGACAGTGAGTACGAAGGCACCTTTGTTTTGACTTGTACGAACGGCGTGTTGTCCGACCAGTCCAGCTGCAATGAGATGTGTGTCACCAGCGACAGTGTCTCCGCAACGATTTTGGGTACAAGCTATACATTACAACCTGTGGACAACATCGGCCATGGTGAAGTTGGAAACGTGCCTTGTGCAAATCATATCACAGGCTACACCGGCAACATTGCCTTGTCCTGCAACGAGGGAGTCTTACAGGCCACTCCTGCATGTGAAGCACCATGTGCTTCTGGCAGTACCGCCACGGTGACTTTTGGTGGTGCTTCCCACACGGTCACATTGACCAGTCAGATTCTGAGCGGCAGCACCGGCACCGAAAGTTGCTCTGCTGCGGACAATGGCTTTACCGGAAACCTGGTGATGTCCTGTAGCGATGGAACCCTCAGCTTTGCTTCAGACACATGTGCCGAGAGGTCTTGTGCGCAGGATTTGTCCTACGACGTCACGGTGGGCGGTGTGACAAAAACCCTGATCCTTGCAAACCAGGTGGCACATGCTGGTACTTACACCGTGGAATGTGGCAGCATTGCAGAGGGTTGGGGCGGCGATCTGACTGTAACTTGCCTGAAGGGTGCATTGGTACCTGATACCTCTACCTGCCTCTCAGTATGTGTATCTGGCCTTACAACTTCCTTGGTCATGGGTGTGGATGGTCACAGCTTCAGCGTGACCAGCGACGCGATTGATCATAGCGCCACACGAACGCAGAGTTGTACCACTGCATCTGAGGGATTCTCAGGTGATATGGTCCTTTCCTGTAGCAATGGCGTGGTGACCTTGGACTCCAACACTTGCGTTGAGTTGCCATGTACTGAGGGCTTGTCCTACACTGGAACCGCTGGAAGCTCCACCGCCACCTTGCAATTAGCATCACAGTTGCAGCACAACGAGAACCTGACGCTGACATGTGCCACCGTGGATGCGAGCTATGATCGAGATTTCACGATGAAGTGTCAACGTGCTCAAATGGTGGATCTTTCTTCCAACTGCTTGCAAGCATGCACCACTGATACAATTGGACCGGTGCAACTCGGAGCTGAACATCTAGAGGTCTCTCCCGTTTCGCGCATGACGGGTGATGGAACTTCCTTCGAGAAGAACTGTAGTGACCTTGGCATGGTGCATCAGGGAACTATGACCGCCACGTGCAACGCTGGCCAATTGACCATTGACCACCGCTGCATCGTGGGATGTGCTCTCGGAGTGTCCGCTCAGGTGACCTTGGATGCGAGAGAGTTCCCTTTTACCTTTGAGTACAACTCAATGGACCAAGAAACTTCCACGCAGGAGTGCCCACCGGGGTGGAGCAGCAACATGAGCATCAAGTGCGTCAGTGGTTTCGCAGAGCTGTTGAGCCACACGTGTGAGCCATTACCATGCCCAAATGGCACGATCTTCGATTTCAACGTCGATTATGTGACCAAGGTGGGTTTTGTGGCGCATGACCAAAGCTATACGGAGCAATGCGAAGACGCATTGTTTGGCTTCTTGGGCACGTTCCAGGCCACTTGCAAATATGGTAACATGACTGGAGACACCTCCACATGTATCGGGCAGCCATGCCCTGCTGGAACGATGTTGGACGTCACAGTTGGATGGCAGAACGCCAGTCAGCAGTATCCTTCTGGTGCACAGATTGATCATGGTACCAAGTGGACTGTCGCGTGTAGCAGCATCAATAGCGAGTTTTCTGGCATGGTGGACATGCAATGTTATGGCACCGAATTCCGCTTTGATGCCTCAAACTGTGTCCAGATTGAAGTGGGATGCCTTCCCACAGGACGCGGTCAAGACATCACCGTGGGTAATGACACTGCAACGTTGCTGCCGACGCTGGGCGTGCAATCTGGTGAATCCTTCGCAGTGGATTGTGGTGCTATCACGGAGAACAACTACGTTGGAACTGTCAGTGCCACCTGTGGCAACTTGGGAAGCTATACAGGTCTGGAGATCAACTGCCTTCCTAGATCCTGTGTTGCAGGTGAGGTGGTGGACGTGGCAAAAGGCACCTTGAGTGGACAAGTCACGGTGTCCAAGGATTTGGCACATTACGCGGTGGAAACCACGACCTGTGAATCTGTGGATGAGGCGATGCGCGGTGTCTTGCGTTTGACATGTCAATTTGGTAGCGTCGTGCCAGACACGTCCAACTGCGCCGTGGTGTGTTTGCCTTCCAGACCTGGACAGGTGATCTTCGGCAATCAGGTGGTGGACGTCACTTCTCCAACGGAGGTGGATGATGGCAGAGGCTACTTCACTGAATGCAACAGTCTCTACACAGGCTTCACTGGCACAGCACAAGTAACTTGCAATGGTGGTACCTTAGTAGCTGATGTCAGCAAATGCGAGGGCTTGCCTTGCGAAAGCGGCAACGTGACGCAAGTCCAACTCTACGATGTGACCAAAGCCGTGGCCATAACTCAGGACTTAATTCATGGAGCCTCTGAATCCTTCGAGTGCTCCACAGTGAATCCTGATTATGCCGGCACCTTCAAAGTGAATTGCTTCGCAGATGCCGTGGCCCCTGATGTGGCTGGATGCACTTGCCAGGCCGACGGATGCAGCACAGCACCTTGTTCTGCTACACAGACCTTTTTCGTGAATCTGACGGGCATCACAGAAACCCGCGCCGTGGGAAAGCAGCTTGGAAGTTTGGAGACCACGAACTTCACTTGCAATTCGGTCGTTGAGGGACACGATGGCACCATGGTGGTGACCTGCAATGCAGGCGTTTTGGTACCGGACACCTCCTTGTGCACTCCGAAAGGATGCTCGCCGGGTTCAACCCCTTCAGTGGAGGTCGTGATTGGTGGCGCTTCTTTGGAGGTGGCAGCACCTAAGGACATGGTACACAACGAAGTCTATCATCCAGACAGCTGTGCTAACATCAGCTCCGGCTATGAAGGAGAAGTGAAAGTCACCTGTTTCTTGGGCGCTTTGGTCTATGATGGCACTTCTTGCTCGCCTCTACCATGTCAGGATGAAGTGCGAGATATCTCCGTTGGAGGTTTTGACCTCACCGTGCGCTTGAACGGAACCAAACTAGGTACCACTTCGCCGGCCCCGAGCGGATTTCAGGTGAGTGGTCTCAGTTGTTCTCAGCTGGATGAGAATCTCCTTGGTACGTTCATCGTGGGATGTACTGCTTCTGTCTACTCCTTGGATCTCACCAGCTGCGTCTTGAAGAGTTGCGAACCACCTATCAGTGCAACAGCCGGATTGGGAACCGATACTCAGTCTGGCGCACTGCGTTTGGGCGAACAATTTGAACATGATTGTGAGAGTACTACTGGTCCGGGTCAGAATTGCACCATTGGCTGTTCCTTGGGTTGGGAAGGCATCGATCAACCTTGGCAATGCTGGCAAGGAGATCTCAGTGGCAACTTGCCCAACTGTACCAAGTTACCTGTCTACGCTTCGATCAAGGGTAAGTTGAACTTGGAAGTCTCAAATCCTGAGGAGTTTGTCAGCGATCCGAATGCCAAGAAGGGCATTGCCATAGGCATCGCAGAGATGTGTCAGGTGAATGAATCCGAGGTGAACGTCACGCTGCAGGTGGTCAACACAAGCGAAGTTACCACTACTACTGGATTGCCAGATCGTCGATTGGATGGTTCCAATGGCTTCTTCCTGGAAGCGTTGGCACGTCGTTTGCAAGACTTGGTGGTACAGGTGGACTACACTGTCAACACGGAAGTGGCGGATCAAAGTGAAGCCGTTTCCAGAGGTGTTGAGTTGGTTGCTGCAATCAGTGCCCCTTCGGATGAGCAATTTGCGAGCACCATCACGCAGGCCATCACTGAAGCCTCCGGCGGAACCTCCAGCTACGCCGTGGTGGTCACCGAACGCGAGGCAACCATACAGGTCGTCATCGGGGATGAGGTCTTTAGTCCGGAAGAGTTGGACTTTAACATGACCAACTTTACCACCACCACGGAGTTTGTGGCAGTGCCGGAGCCTTGGGATGCAACACCTTTGATTGTCACTCTCGTGGTGGTATCCATCATTGGCTTGTGTGTTGGCGCTGTCTTTGTACAATGGTTTGTGAACCGCAAGGCAAAGAAGCAACACCGCGCCATCTTCCGCAGCTTCATGGGTGGAGCTCCAGCGGCTGATGATGATGAGGGCGCAGGACCAGATGCTCCAGACGTGGAAATTCCAGAGTTCTCTCCACGGGACAGCGCCTCCGCCACCTCGGAACCCAGTGGCTCCGTCCCCTCGGAGCAGCACGGCCCCACGCGCTACGTCTCCGAGAACGTGCCCGCAGAAGGGAACCTTGCTGCGCAGGACCATCAGGATCCATCCATGATAACCCATATTTAGAACCGCCTTTTCAAGGATCTAACATCAATTGGCGTGCGCACAAAGCAAACTGTAGGCTGCACCGGGATGAAAACAGACCCGTGGCTCAACGGCTTACATCTTGCGCTTTACAAGCGGCGAAGCCGCTTCTTTTTTCAAGCCAAACAAAGATCAGAATGCTGAACGCCTCAAAGGGGCCG
>ERZ1738537.10-NODE-25-length-15379-cov-6.716262_pt1 | contig 15379 bp, 6 predicted proteins | sample MGYA00581732_ERZ1738537 | MGnify/ENA primary metagenome ERZ1738537 (study PRJEB40740, sample SAMEA7388104) | Antillogorgia bipinnata | biome: Marine coral reef biome; feature: Environment associated with an aquatic invertebrate; material: Seawater | host...
CCGGAAAGTATAACTAAAATATCAAATCAGCAAAATTCTAAATATACATCAGAAAGCCGAGGGCTATTCCTCGTTTGCAATATAAAAGCAATAAACAGGTCTGAGTTTTTTAAAGCTGCCTAAGTAAAAAAACCCGTTAAAATCGTCTCAGGTTAAGGGTATATACCTGTTAACAAAGCAGCTCAGAAAGTTTTTTACATACACATTACCCTTAATGTCCATCGTTTTTGAAATATCGCGTGCCTATGCAAATTACATAACATCTAATTCAATGTCATGCAGATGTGTGGTCAGCAATTATCGTCGATAATTGCATCTTCCACTGGAAGCTTGAGTTCTTACATTGAATACTGCATGCAAATAAAATCTAAAATATGATAAGTGTCATTGCTGAAATTATGTAGACATGTCTGGTTGGAAAACTTATGTATTGGCCTGATCGTTAGCATGAGTTTGACATTGGAATCTTTTAGTATAGAAATTAGCATGAATGAAGTAAATTCGTTTCTATTACAAAGCTTTGGATTCATACGCCTAGATGTATCATGAAGTATGCCGAGCTTTGCTGTACCTAGACTGGTAGACTTTTGACTAGAAACGGAAAGTCGACTTGTTTTCGTACCAATTAATACACAGAGAGAATAACTGAGCTACCTAAATTGCTCATATATACTATAACATTTATCTTAATGGTTAGAACAATATTCAAATCTCCGTGAAATATATTGGCTCAAACTTTTTTTATACCAAATAATGTAGCAGACGTACTTGAAATTCTGACTGACACTTGACACAGTTCGTTTATTTTTGACAATGAATGGTAAGTATAATTGTCAGCTGATTTAATTTTGTTAAAAACGGATATTCACATTTACCTTACATTTCGCAAACGGCTCACGACTGCAATCTTATCAAACAGACAAAGAAATAGATCCTATTTGTTGGTTCTTTAAACTGAAAACATTTCAGGGCTAATTGTCTTACAATTCTACCGGTTCGCAGAATAAGGATCTTCATTCTTTACTTTCGCGTGGTTAAGTTTCGATTGTTCCATCGCAAGATTAAGACCGGATCACCGATTGAATATGAACTATTTGGAAGAAAATTGAGCATTTTCTTGTAGCAAATATCTTCGCTATACAGAATGCGTTATTTTAGATTCCCAAAGAAAATAAAACAAAATGCTTTTAAACTTCTAAATAGCATTAGTAGATTGCCTGCCGGTAACAATAAACATGCAATTACGGTAGTGTCATATGTTTGTCATCGCGGAAAACTGTTCGCATAACATTTATTAACAGCACTGCATTCAAAATACCGAACCTTAATATGTGACCAGTCTTTGTAGCTGATATTTCAAAATGCAGTAAAATTTTCACTCACGACCTTAAAGACACAATAAGATCGGTCCTCCGTCGAGAATTGGTCATAGTCCCTTTGTTTAAAACTTTTAATCTTCACGTATCGGTCTTGATCATGTATGACCATTTTACTGAACTTGTTGCCCTTTCTCTGAAGTAATCCAGAATTTTTAATATATCCTACGATTTACTACTTTTTTGTTTGTTTAAATTCATTAATTTGTATTCCTCTTGGGGCGTATATATCAGTAATTGTCGCAAGTTACTGTATATGTATATACCTACATACTATGTCTATATGGACGAACAAATATTACAATTACAAATGTCAATACTGTTATAGCCAGTGCTCATGCAGTCCCCAATACACACATATCCAATTACTGTAGCCCTCTTTCTAGCCAACTACTTACAACGTCTGCCAACTAAACTAAAACCTTGTCTGCGACTATCTTCAACTTCCTGAAAAATGTTCACAGGCAGCTATCGATTACGATGCTATATTCTATTTCAGCCTGCTGATGCTCATCTCTGTAATCAAACCCCCAAGATACAACACAAACTTGCTTCAGCTTAAAAAACGCGATTTCTACTTACTGCTTCGTTTTATTGTAGAGTCGTCGCTTTCAGTGCCCTCAGCCCCTAAGTTCACGGATATTCAGCTCACGATGCGTTGGTTTGTGTTTTGTACATTACTTATACTTCTTCGCAAACAGGTAAACAAGGTTTAATCAGAAGCATTAGGTTAACAGAAGTGCCCTTGGCAAGCATACGTTTTCAAATTCGATGGGAAGACCAAACAAGATTCATAATATTGTAGCGAATTGGTTCTTGGCCAATAAAATGCCTGGTTGAACTTTGTTAAATTTCGTGTTGAAAAGTTCGGGGAATTTTAATGAGCTCTAATGAGACAATTGTTATTTAATCCCCCGAGGGTGACATGGGGGGTTTCAAATGAATGACGCGTGTTGCCCGTAGTAAAACGTAATGTAACATGCTACGTTTTGATTCAGGAAAAAACATATTAAAAAACGTAATCAAACGAGTGAAATTCAACATCAATAACAGTCTCCATTTCAGAATTTTTGATAAAATAAGCTACATTGGGCTACTTCAATTATGAGGAGCAACCCCCATAACGAAAACAATTGCTTTCGCAATACCCCCCTGAACTCCTAAAGAGTCGAACCTTGACGAATTTATGCTAATACTATATTGAACACATCATAGTTACTCCATGACAAAACCTCCCACATTTGACTTCTCAAATGCGAACTCTAGCTCAACCCAGCCCAAACCCTTAAAATATGACCATGGCACGTAGCTTAACCCAGGCACTAGTCACGTCCACGAAACGCAGGCCCATCGATAAGGTCATAAGGAAGTTACGGATGTTCACTGGAATGCTCTACTGCACTTCCATATTCCGCATAATTTTCTTGCGTTTCTCTAACCGCAGAGTTTCAAAAATACTTCGATCTACCAAAGGAATGTTAATTGTTTAGGGTTTAGGTTCATATTACTGTCTACATCTACACAACGTACTTCAAGCATTTCTAGGTTAAAATCCAAAAACACTCAGTCGTGTTGGTGAAGTGTATACGAAACTGCACCAAATCTAATTTGCACATAATAGTTCATTTCAAGAACATTGTGCAACACTATGCAAGCGAGTCAAGAGAGCTCAAGAGTACACTATACTTAAGTAAAAACATGGCGACAAAGCCTTCATGATTCAAATGGTTTCACTGCTTTGTAAACTTGCCTGTGGCACAACAAAGTATTTAAGGTAACTGAATTTGCCATCACAAAAACTAGTGTTGATATAACAGAAATTTGGGCGCGTTTTTCACTGTCTAATGCATGAAATACTCTCTTAAAATGACCACAATTATTCAGACATTACATTGTAGAGGGGTATGGTAATATTTTCACCAAAATGCTCAGCTGTGTTATTATTGCCTAACTTGAAATTATTTTTGATGTTGTGATCTCATATTTTGCAACCAAGTTTCACCACGCCAATCTCCTACGTAAACATAACGCACAATCTTCGCTTTCCCATCCATTTATTTTCTTAATAATACATGATGCCATGCATGTGAAGGATTTGAACATCTTAGAAACTTCTAATCTTTTCTATTAAATCCTAGTACCAAATCTATATTGTTGACGTTAGTACGTTAATCTGTAATACCCCTGAGATTATTTTGTTCCCTATAATAGCCCCATGTCTGAGTAATCCGTGATGTTAGGACAGCTAATCATCACCTGTTCGATCACTTCCCCACCACTTCGTCAGTCTTTCGTGTTGTGAAAAACAGCACAGAAAAAACCTACTTATCATTCGAAGAAAAAACTCATTGAAACATTGGGAACTCATCTCTTGCCAATCTTCAGTATTTGAATCTAATGATATTTATAATCACTTGTTAAAACTTTTATATGCTTCAGATTAAACGCAAAAAATAATATTTATTTACACCGGGATTTAAAAATATTCATATGATATTGCACACAATGTATTTTCGAGGTTCGTAAACATGTCTATAAAGTTTAGTGTTCTAGTAGGTATTGGTAAATTTGTACTTCGAACGATATATATTATTTTTTTAAACTTTCAATGACAATATAACAGCCAATAAGGGTTTCTGTTGACGTCCATGCGTGTTTTACAGAAAACTTTATAAATAATTGTGCAATAACAATATGATTATATATTTGTGAAGCCAGTTGACTGAATTCTGGTTAGACAGCAAGCTTTTTAGACGCTAAGTGTGGTCGACAATCCAGATGAGAATATTATATACAATTTTGAATCTGTCCTGACAGGAATGGTCGCGATAAATGCGACAATTATAGTTATGAAATGGGTCTAATTGTCAAGTTCTGACTGTCTTGGATTTTCAGATGCGCGGGTTAAAACAAGGCAGAATTGAAATATTTATTTTTCAGTCTTTTTTACGACAGAAATACACAGTCATTTCCACAACATCAGAAAAAGTTTTAACTAGTTTAAATCTTTAAACTGAGTAATCCAAACGATTATATAGTTTACTCTGCATGTATGACTGTCGGTCTCTGATTCTGTTTTCTCAAATGGCGCCAGACTAATTTTACAAAAATACCACGGCCGATTTCGCATGCTACACTTATGTCGAAAACACCCAATTCTACTTTCTCGGTATGTCTTGAAAACCGAAAAAATTCAGTGACATTGCATTGTTGTCGGCCAAATATTTTGCTTTTATGCAATTTTTCCTAGCCAAGACATGAATCACGAATTACTGCATCCTATACAAAGGCGATTAATCGCCAATGCAGGAGAGCCTTTTTGAACAGGAAACAGTTTAGCGCTTTCTAAGTGTCTTCGGCCTTATGGACATGTGCACTTTTTCAAAACGGTTCGTTTGTTTCCTCGTATTAAGACAATTACTGGTTTCCACAGTGTTGTACTAATGTTATAATAGCCCATATAATTTTACACCATGGCGGTGACGCTTTTTAAAAACTACGGTTTTACACCATATTCAGAAAGCCTTGTATTGCGGAATTTAATAACCTTATATATGTGTACTGCCTACTCCCCCTCTAATGATGCTCTCTTAAAAATATTCTATTATACACAATGCAAATCGTACGTGTCTGGGTAAATATGAGACTCTACAGACTGTCCCACCCCTTTTTAAATAGATGAGGAAACTCAATATTTGGTTTTCATTAAAGCTTTTTTATTGAAAAAACACCGGTTTCCTCCCATTCAAAGCCAACACGTACGGTATTCATTGACTGGGCGGGAATTACAAGCTGTTATCGTTGTAAAATCCATCTTTATCAATTGCCCACACCAATTTTCTCATGTTGTTGCGTTTTTAGTAAAATACAATAAGCTTTACTTTTTGCTAATCTCTTCCGCTGTCCAATAGAAAAACTTCGTATAAATTTACCAGAAATAAATCATCACCTCTTGGATTAGCGGAGATTCTACGGACTAAGGCAGTAAGCTATTGTTGTTTTGGCCCAAACCGAGAATCAGGAAACTATCTCATAATATTAAACTATATATAGTTTGAAAAGAAACCATGATTCTTTCGTGCACGTTCGATTCGGCTCATTCAAAGACAATGCGAATAATAGAAAATAAAACGCGTAGGCTGTTTAATTATTTCAAAATTTTCCTAAATGAATTATCATGTATTTCCGGCCATTTTTTAGGTTATATGAAGTGGCTATATATAAACTTACTTCCTAACGAGGCCTTACTTCCTAGCGAGGCCTAAAGAAGTTAATGGCATTACCTCAATCGTCCCTTCTCCCCCTAAGTTGCACAAATTCTACTTCTCCAAAATTTACGTGCGCAGTCGCATGAAATATTTTTCAAAAAAAAGGTCAATATTAAGTGGATCACTTCAAGATGGGCTAAATATGGACTGTTTTGATGTTCCTATGGAAACACAAACGAGCATCCACTTAGCGATAGTTTACAATAAAATTGTTTTGTTTAACTATACAGGAAAGATAACCATCTGTTAATTGTACCTCGTGTTCTACCTACACTCACATTATGTACCGGCAAGCCAAGGCCTGAAACGCCGCGGAAAATACCTTCGATCATATTTCTGTGTGTTGGCGTAAAGCAGTGCGCATGTCAAATCTTGGAGACCTTATCTGTACAACGCGACCACTTCAACAACGTGGTCTGAACTTCAGCTCGAAAATGAGCACAGAACATTTTGATGCTGTAAAAGTGTAATAGATTTTTCCAAGTTTGTTCAACAAACAGTTACACACTGCTCAATTCGGCTGAAGCGATGCGATTGTTGCTGTACGGCCGACTTAACAGTACAGTTTTTACGTCGTATTCAGCCTTCACATGCACTGCTCATAAAACGTGACAATTCCTCCTTCCTCCAGAGCGCAACGTCAGACGGGTCCAGCGGTGACGTCTTAATAATATCAGGTGTTCTGGATATCTTGCGAAACAGATTAAATTTTTACCCCGGCAAGAACAAAAAAATGTATGACACCAAGTCGAAAGAACATCTTAAAATTAGTAAAATCGGGTTTTTTCTTTCATTGCACTGCAAAGATAAGTCAATACGTGCCGCTGGAAGTCAGTGTGTACGTCAGTGTATAGAATGGAAACCCCTTCCTGTCGAAACCACTTGAGCCTATACAATCATTTCACGACTTGAAAATATTTTAAGTATAAAAGTTTACAACTGTATTATTCTTCATGGAACTTACACTGTATTTGCCGTGTCATTTCAGATTTAAATCGCCTTGATTTCTTCATGCGCGCGGCTGGCTAAAGCAACCTGGTTTAGGAAGTAGAAAAGCCTGGTTTCAAACTCGAACTATGACTCATCTATAAAAATAAACTGCTGCCACCTATTAACTTATTTATTCAAACAGTGACAATTCAAGAGCTAGGAAGCCTAAACTATAGACTAACTATATTTATAACAGATGGCTTTGTAACTTTTAAACGTATACAGTTCTCTTTAAGACCAGTGGCGAATTTCTAAATTTCTAATCTTAATCATCCAAAATTTGCAATTGCATGCATGACTAAAAATCGGGCTGGCTTCGCCACTGTTTAAGACCTAGTAAGATTTATTTCTCAGTTTTCACGATTCAGTGTTCCTACAGAACGAAACAGCGTTACCACAGAAGGAAACATATAGTAAACTATGATATTTATAATAGATATAATTATAAATTGTTTTTCGTCAAGGTCCTCTAACATTTATCTCTATAATCGATCCAGTCTTGACCGCAAGAAACCAAAAATAAACTAACTCTATTTATTTTGCATGGATAGCTCTATCACTGCGGTTTTTATATGAATTCTGCCTTGAGGCCGAGAAAGGATTATCCCTGATGTACCCAGCATTACTAAAATATACAGAGGAAAGCCAAGACCAAAAGGAACTTATTCAGTATAGCTTTGGTTCTGAACATACTTTATTCTTTATATAGAATTTTGAAATTCTACCGAAGCAAAGTTTATAGGATACTTATTAATACAAACTGAATTTAGCTTTAATTATACTGGCTATAGCTCCGCGAGTTAAAGATTATATGCCAGTGTATAGGAGTCGTCATTTATTGATTCGGCTGGTGCTGCTATATATACAGATCGAACTAAACTAACCTGATTTTGTCAGTTCATATAAGACTGTTCGCCCATATAAGACCAGTAAAGCTATAACCTTTGTGTGAAGTATAACTTTACAAATTTGCCAGTTGGTTTAGCTCAGTTATCTAGCTTTTACTAATTACATCACTGTACACGTATATTTGAGAACTGTTACTTGGTTTTTCGCATGAGGTAACTAGCTATTTATGCCCAAACGAACTAAACAAATACTGGAAAAAAGGGCGGAAAATTTGAGAATTCATTTTAAGACAGAAAAGAAAAGCATTCATTTTTAATTCATTTAAATTCTCACGAACATGTGAAATGTCGAATTATTTACACTAACATGATACCGCGAATCTTGCAAAAATGGGCCCAGGTTTTAAGGTATATAACTGCTAAATATTTAACGAAAGCAATAGTTATAGTTACCTGATAAATTACTCTATAGCCATGTAGTATTTACCACTGACGCAAACATGAGAACGAAGCAAAGCGCATTTTGCAAAACAAAATGCATGAGAGGGCATCAGTTTCGTGTTAAAAATGAGAAAAAAAAACACGTAGCCATGCCTTTTTGGCAGGTAAATTAATAAATTATCGCCGGCAATTTTTATTGTTAAAAAGCCTTCTATATATTATATTGTTATAATAAGAAAAAAGTCTGTAATAAAAAATGTTATATAATTTTCTGTGTAGTCTGTGTGCATTGTACACTGATATTATTTTACATATGGTCTATTTTTTCTTTTCCAGTGTAAATTGAGACCAGAGGATTGATATCCAAAGTTTACCACTCGTTACTAAAGTTTTTATTCAATATTGTAGAATGCGATTCCCTAATGTTCATCTATATATCTTTGCAGGACTGTGCCTCATATGTTTACATATTCTGTGGTCCCACTGACAACCACTTAATTTTTGCCAGTGCTTTCCTAAGGTGTGAATAATCATAATCCATTAAATAGCAACAGGTTCCTGCATTTGGACCCTTTAGGAAAAAATATCGACTTATAATTAAGCGTATGTATCCAAGCATTAACGCACACTAGGTTTGTATTTAAACCACGAGTATAGGAGTGCTTTATACCAGATATAAAGGATTATCGCTGAAAGTTTTAGATATGATAATTAAAGCACGCACTGCAAGTGTACAATTCAGTTTAAATGACTTCAAAAAAATCACCAATCTTATAAGTTAATTGGCAAAGAATTTTTAAAACTTAACGATGTCTAAGCGGAGAAAATTCAAGTTGAAATTTAAAGAGTGCTCTATAGCACTAGAAAGATACTGATTAAAAATGTATTTCGCTTGAATTTTGCTCATGAATTATGTATATACGAAAACTGTATATACCAAAATAATGCAATTGCATATGTACTATATATATTTTTGAGACCGTATATAACTATATATATACCAATTACATATGAGTATTATACATAAATATATACTCTACACATGTCCAGCGCAATAACTTACAAAAGTGTGTAAAGTATGACGTATGCACATAGGAAAAGCAAATCAAAACTCAGTTTCTTGCAAATATCGTTTCTAAATGAGATCATATGACAACAAATTTCTACAAATGGGTTCTTAAGCACTTTGTAACTCACCAACTCTATCATGTAAACGAATCTATCAACAACAAGGAAATTATTCATAAATTGCATTTTTAATAATCTATAAGTTGTTAACACCTTTAAATTGGCAACCGTTGATTATCGAATATCATGCAACAAACATCTCAACCAAACTGGATTTTTGTCCGTAAGAAATCCGGTAGGTCTTTGGGTTGACTAAGTCTCACAAGGACCAACTTAGCATGATGCCTTCTTATTGTATATTACCTATTATGTCGATTTAAAATTCTCATGCATGATGCTCCAATTTCTGCATTCTAAACTATTAGTTAGAATATAATCTTTATAACGCTTTGGGTATAAGTCGCAATTTTTTCGCCAAATAGCTGTGCCATTATGGATATTTATATATGAAATAATGACTGTATATTATATGAATACAGGCACACATTCTCAAATTACAACTTGTATTGTATTATCAGAACTGTGAAATCAATCGCGTTGATTTCGTTGAAGAGTAATTTACATCCAATTTGTTCAGTTTCGAAATGTGAAGGAGACTGTGCAGGAAGACATTGCAGGAAATGTACTTTGATTGAATTGGATTTGGCTGGATTAAATTTTTGAGAACGTTTTTTAGGACAAGAATTTACCTTGATACTTAACAGGCAATGTCTGAATGTAGACTTCCATGATTTTTTAATATTTTAATAACTTTTCTTCGAGATTGAGAAGACGATTTACGGGCGAAGCCACAAGCCAAAACTTGAACACGGAACTCTCCAACTAAAGCATAAAATTTTTACCCTTTTGTATAAAATACGGCACTTGATAAATTACATGCAATTTGTATTCACACGACCGTGGACTTTCTCATTTTGAAAATATAACTACTATCCCTTTAGGGCAAAGAACGACCAACGAATTAACCCTTAAAATTCCTTAGGAGTTAGGATTCCATACTTGGTTTATAAATTACAGTTCAATAGGTCGAAAAAATGCGGACGTTTTATACAATCATGGTATTTTCCCGGTTGCGGTAATTGGCGCTGAGGATTGTTCGGAAATTAAAATTGAAAGAAATTTGGCGAAGATCCCAAATTCTGTATTTCCTTGTCTGTACACTTACATAGCTACCTTTTTAAACGCATTTACCGGTAGAATCGTAAAAAAATACAGTAAAAAATGTACGATACACTAACCCACGAGTATATTTATTGCTACAAAACGGTGATGCTATATGTATTTACAGCGTTAATATAAGCAAGACTTACTGTGCTTCAAACATCGTTGTTTGGCGTCCCGTCTCGTCGACTTTATTTTATCACTATTAAATAGATTATGAGTCAACACGAGGCAATCAGAGAAGTAGATACCAAGTGATTTAGTTCTTGGCGGGGGTATTTTATAACTATTTCCTGCACTTTGATTTTGTAATATGTTAAGACCCAATATCAATTACATCAAGTCACTCCACATAAAGCAGACAAGGTCGTCCTTGCAATCATATAAATTCCTCAACTCCAAAATTCTCAAAAAGATCTTGAATCTTAGCAAATTTCCTGTTCTTAAGAACAACTCGCAACACTATAATATGTGGTGACAAATGTCGTCATTATGTGACTGCACTACGCAGCACTTCTCACCGGAACTGATTGCCAACCTCTACAGACATAGGGCAGATAGGATATTTTTTTGAAGTAAAAAATCTTTTGACGTCAAGGGATCGCAAATCAGGTTATCTTAAGACATTAAAAACTACTATATAAACAAACTTTATAGACAGTTGATTGTACTACTACAATAAACCTCTCCACCGTATATTGTCAATTTCAAAGGATAATAGGATTAGAATTCACGTGAAATAGCAATCGAAAATTGTTTCGTAAACTTCACTTGGATCTGTGTGGGCTATTTGGGAATTATATTTGCCAGGCCAAAGCACTGGGCCAAAGTGCCTGAAGCAACAGGGGGGGGGAGGAGAGGGGGCTTGGTCCTTAGTTACAAACTGGGAAACGTTATAGAAGCCTTTGTCCTTATCAGCACGGCGTGTGGTTTTTTCAGCATTACAAAAGAGAAAGGTTTTTTTGTCCTTGGCCTTGGCACCGAATGATAAGAGACATTTTTTTACCGGCTAGTCTACGTCACCAAGTGAATCTATGATTTACTACAAATTTTTATACAAAATGTTTTTGTAAAGTTGCACAGAACACGCATATCGATACTTCAAATTCATAATGCATTACTCGCATGAATTCATGCAGCCTTCATACAATTTGATTTATGGTTTCACAACGTTTTTACTGTGCATGGAAACCAAAATCGTAATTGACTCAATATCTTAGCATACACGTGTTTGATTACACCACATAAAACTACAGCTTTGATAATTGGACTTTTTATTTTGTGCATGGCAAATAACGTGTCTGAAAAATACATTGTTGCACAGACGCCAAGACAAGAAACAAAATTAGATGTTTTGAATATGGAACCTTGACTGAAATTAAAAGTGCCAGTTATAATACCATGTTCTAGCTGAATTAAAGCACTGCCCTAAGCAAGTAGGCCCACTATTTTATATACAAATATAGCCAAACTTGCCTATCAATAGTGGTAAACGTCTGTATGACCGGTTCAACAGTAACACACTTTTACTGGCAAAGTTTATATAACCGGTTCAACAACACTTGTAACAAGACGTTGTGACAAAATGTTGACGAAATCTACAAACTTTGTGCATGTGGCTTTTTTATTCTGTATTCCTGGGTAAATGATATAACGAAACAACATATTTAACTGTTTTATATATTTCCCAAAAATTTATTTTTAGAGCGGTTATTTATTGACACACACAAAACAATAAAATATCAAGGTTGCCGAACCCGCTATATGCCGCACTTACCGGAACAAAATATTTGTGATTTTTCAAAATTAAAGAATTTTCGTGACCATTTCACTAGTCTGCCTTCTAAAAAACTGACAGGCGAGTTTTTCGGTAAATATGATATTTGCCAAGTAAACTCCAAAATAAAACCCAATTGTCATAAGTTGTCAATTGAGTTGACGAATTATACACGCCACAGAAAATTTGCTGCCTTGAATAAGGTTTTAAATATGGCTTTGGAACCTCCTAATTGCATCTGGCGTGCTTCTGTTGGCTATTATAATTATTCTGACGAATTTTAAAACCTTTAATTTCTGTGCGTGCGGAGTACTTTAAAGGTACATGTCCTTTTGATTTTCGACAAACAAACCAGCAATCGCGTGGCCACGTAGTATTGATTGACTAGAAAACAGGACCCGGGCTCCAATCCTTTAGCTTTGTCAATGTATAGCGTTCATGATTCTCACGAAGATTCTTACAGTGTCACGGCATAACAACATATGTAAAATCTCAAGTTGCTAATGCGGTATAACAATGTACTTGCAAGCATAAAATATCATGCAAATTCCACAAGACGACCTAAAACCAATTGTGAGTTAGTAAAACTAAGTTTACGTGTTAGCACACATCATAACCCAATTATACACCTGAGATTTCAAAGAAGTTCGTTGAAACTTTAGACAAAGCGCTGAATGAAGATGCCAATAGGTGCTTGACAGATGTGTTAATGTTGTGTTCTTTCCATCGTTACACGATTTCTCGTTGGAAAAACGATTAACGAGGCGGAAATTTCAGAGCAAACTTTCGGGAATATTCCGACAACATGCCCCGCTGTGGAACACGCTTGTTTAAAAAAATCAACATAGTATAGCACAGAACATTAACGAATAGTATAATGAATATCAATAATAGATTTAATGGCCTACTGCCGAGTTATAGAGTGATTCACAAGGAAATGTTGACCCTTTCCCGCTAGACGTTTGACCTGTGAATTATGAACCGGCATCAATGTACTCTCCGGTTCTATGTACTTCGTAGCTGAAAGTGTCGGTAAAAATAATTATAGTTTAACAATAATCACTACTCAAAGTTTCTTATATTTAGATAAATATAACGATGCGTATGTAAATGCCGTCGAGTGCCGGCGTCATGTCGACTACAATATATTATAATTACGGCAATTTATATATATTTATAAACGCAATGAAAACTCGCCACTCGCTAGTATACACGAAATATATTATATACACGGCGAAAAATCCCAGAAATATCAAAAATACTCAGTACATTCCGAGAGAATATTATGACAACAACGTTTAGATATTTCGAAAAGAAAATAACTTTGGCATGTTAAAAAACGAAGAATGGAGTCGATTTTCGTTAGTGCGCGTGGTAAATGGCAACCAATCTTGTGGACATATGTTGTAATTGCTCAAAAATATTTTAAAAGGGAGTACTAATTTGAGTCACTAAATTGGCGTCAAGGTTTGGCGAAGATGATTGTTTAGGTGAATTTTTTTTCGAAATTCTGTTGTCTTAATATGAAACGGCTCCGTACTTGTGATGCTTTTTATGTTTTTTATTCACCCTTATTTAATCGGGAATTAAAAAACCTCGCTCCCTTTGTGAAGCCAAGATTATTGCGTTTTGAAAATGTTTAACAAATTATTCAGCTGTTCACGAACTCCTCCCCACCTTAAGATTGCTATTATTTTGGAAAAATAAATAGCTGTTTAATTTTGCACGCTGTTTAAACTATAATGCGCAGCGTTGATACGGTTAAAAATTCTAAATAAAAACCAGCGTAACTACAATACCCAATGAAGAGAAAGTCGACAGAAACATCTATAACATCATGCAAAAATATATTCACACTTACATAGCAGAGATGATTATTCTTTAAAATTCTCAACCAACACACGCACTCCGGTTGACTAAATCGCTGTTTAATATTGCACTTTATAATGCATGTACTACAGTCCCCACCCCCAAACGGCTTTTCATCTGTTTCCAAAAATTTCTCCTCACAACAGTTTAGAACACGGCCAGCATTCCGAGAATCGTTCTCGCGAAAAAAACTTCGGCAGATGGTCCTAATCAATGCTTTACAAAATGCAATGAGGAATTCTAAAACGTAGATTGCAAGATTCCTATCGAAGTGCTGGGTCTTTAGACCGCAATTAATAATTAATACATTGTATTATGTAAAAAAGTGAAGCTGGCGTGCGCTTTTGTGTTTAGTCACGCAGTGTTACATTTGTTGTTTAGCGGAATATCTGTTATAACAGCAACATTCGTACAAGGCTTTCAGTATGATTCCTTGTCGAAAAGGGAAGCCGATTGGTATCGAATTTCCTCGCGGATTGCGTTGTCACTGCAGGCTTTGAGAAAATCGATATCTCCAAGATAAAAAAATTTCGAAAAAAACACGCGAACAATCCATGAGTATTAATATTTACTTAAACCTTTCTATGATTTTTCCTTACTTACTTCCTGTTTTTAAAAATCTACAAATAGAGATTAACTACCTAACATTGCTATGTTAACTAACATTTCTGCCGACAGGTTCCGCGTTTTAAAATCCACTAAACGTAAACTTATAATCAATACACTACCGGTACAAACCGAACAAATATAGAATTTTTTTAAAAGTTGGCCCAAGTAATTTAGACAGTTAACGATTCACGACATGTTCCTTTACTTTGTGTTTGAGAACAGAACTCATGACCACTTCGAGGTCTTGGGTAGGATTACGAATGTGTAAGAACCTGTCGAACTCGTCACGTCTTAGCTCATGAAAACGCCAAGCTTTTGTAAATTTATCAACTAATTATAAATCCCTACAAACAAACTCACACGTTTCCAAATATGAAGTCACGTATTGTTAATCCAAACATAGTCGGAAGCTTGAGAGTACATACGATTGCATGTTATTGCTTGAACGCTTCTTTCTGCCTTCGCTTTCACACTGAATTTGTTATGACTACCAGTAGTCCGATTTGATCCACTAAGCAACGCCGGTTTAGAAATGCTTTGCAAAATTCTTACAAGAAATATGTCGCTTTAAACCTTGCAGGAAGCTGTTAGACAATGAACGGCGAATGCACATATCAAGTTAAGCCTGTAAAGCAGGTTACAGCTTAAAAACACCGGCGAACAAAAAAGCAATTAGAGCTAAACTCCATGGAATACATTTGAATTGATACATTATAACTGTTCGCAAGCGTCGCTTCAATGCTTCCAAGTTCGCGGACAAAACAGGCCTGAATTGCAAACTGTTGATCAATAACATCACTTCCTGGATGCAAACAAAGCTAATCTATCGTTGTCTTGAAAAGAAATCGATTCCTTACCTTTCTATTGTTTTCTAGAACGCTTTTTTTCTGCAATCCCCGAGCCAGACATCTC
>ERZ1738537.13-NODE-31-length-14741-cov-5.254051_pt1 | contig 14741 bp, 10 predicted proteins | sample MGYA00581732_ERZ1738537 | MGnify/ENA primary metagenome ERZ1738537 (study PRJEB40740, sample SAMEA7388104) | Antillogorgia bipinnata | biome: Marine coral reef biome; feature: Environment associated with an aquatic invertebrate; material: Seawater | host...
AGTCTAAACCTATAATAATCCATTATAAATAAATAAGATTTTCTTAATATTATCTCCCAAGGGGTGGCACTGTAAACCCCAAGATTAATCTTTTCATTATATTATTTTATTGGCATTTCTCTCGTGTTACATGGTCAATCATATGCTTCTCTTATAGGCGTCACTATACACTCATATCTATCTTCTTGTCATAACTTCTGTACCAAGCGGTTACCACATTTTCAAGTTATTTTCAGTCTTATTAAGTCTCTGTAACCGTCATATTTGTACCTATAATCCCTTTACTCTCCTAAATAATATGTGACATTAACTTGTAACCTTTAGAGCCTAGAGAATACTGTCGGCCTTACCCTTTCCTCTTGATCCGGTCCCAATATGATGGTTGATCTTGGATATTTATGCTAACCGTGCCATCTTTTGCATAGATTGCCTTATAAAATTAGTAATTACAACAGCTGGTTCACCCCGGGAGGCTCCAGAAACCTTAAATTTAATATCTTATTTTCTTTATGCGTCTTTTGGTTTACACTTGCCAGATATAAAAATTATTGACTTTTTCATGTTAATTCCCAGGATTACTCGGTATGGATTATCTGATATCTGGCCAGCCTCATGTACAAGCTACCTTAACCCAGCACAAGATATTAAATATATATTTTGTATTATTTGTAGGTTTAAACTCTTATGTTTTTATTGGATTATTTTGTATTATTATGATATTATATTGTCCCGCCGCCTCGTTTCCAAGGATTTTATATTTATTATTTGTCTTTCTGGATTCTCTTATTATATTTATTATGTGTTATTACAGGAATTATAAAGGAATTTTGTTCATAATAATATGTTGTATAACCTTTAAAAATTGAATCTTTTTTCTTTTATAAATCCAATAATAATAAAAATATGAGAATATTATGCCGGTAAAGTGAGAGAAGTCCCTGCGGTAGCGCAAGCGCCGTAATAATAACATAAGATCGATAGCCTTGGCAAGAAGAATAACTGGGAAATAATTATCATAATAATATAATCTTAGAGTGGCCGAAGGAGGCTATCCCAAGGCGCCACCACAAGAGGGTACCGCAAGGGGGTACCGCTACGCTACCGCTGCGCTACCACAATATGCTTCAATAATATCTTTGGGTTGGTTGCTTATGTAGGGTGTAAGTAATAGGAATGAGATTATTACCAACCAACCAGTATAAATAAATAAGAAATTTAAGCATTAATAAGGCCGAGGGCCGGAGGTGAAGGCACAATTAATAATAGAATTTCATTTTTACATGATTTTCTTATTATCTTCTTCAGGACTTTTCCGAGAGTAAATCTGTTATTTGTAACCAATAATCATAGAATCTTGGAAGGGAGAATGACAGTCCATTAACTTTAATATCAAAAATTATACATTTTATTTCTTTTATTCCTATCCTTTCCCTCGATTCCAAGGTTTAAGTTAATAGAATTATACATTTAAGGGATTTTACAGGAGTTATTAATGAAGGATAAAGGGATTTTGACTGGACATTACCTACAAAGAACACAATTAATTATTGTATTTTATTATGCAGGGACTTGGTTAACAGGCTTCTCTAGGAATTTAATTCTTTCCTGATTATATAGGGCCTTCCGGTGTCTCTCTCCACCTACAGGATTCTTCATTCTAATTCTCTTATTATGGGGTTTTCTTTGGCTTTATCATTAATAATTCTTGTAAGTGAAAACCCCATAATAATAATATAAATATAATGAAAATATTAAGGATTTTTGGATTATAATGGGTTTTTCATAGATTTTTATATGTGTTATGGGTGAAAGAGGCGTGGAAAAACCCATTAAAATCCTTATAAAATCCACAAATAATACAAATAATTAAGTTATTTTATGGGATCTTATTGGTCTTTCATTTGTCTTTCTTATGCGGCTAGCGGACAAGGTTCCTCTTGCGTAAAGCCGCCCAAATAATATGAGTTTATAGTAGGCTGGGAGTCGTAAACGCGATATGGGGTAATCTTTGGTCTCGCGACGCATATTGCCTTCATGTGGGGGTAGCGGAGCGGAACCCTCTTGGGTCCCGCCAAGCCCTACAGAAAGACAAAAGGTATATTATTGTACTAGGCGGGACCCTTAAGACCAAATAAAACGTAAGGAGGAAGGGCCCACTGATGATTCCCCAAAAGAAGATAATGTGAGTGGGCCCTTCCCCCAGACGAATACATTAAATAATATAATTAAAATAATTTGTATCTTATAGGTGGGACAGGCGTACAAGAATCACTTTAATGTCCTGTCCCCCGGTCCCTTACCCAGCCGCCAGGCGCACCCTCACTCTCACATCACTCGTTACGTGCGGTGGTTAGGGTGCGAGGCTTAAGGGAGCCGGGTGAATGGATAAGAAAAATACCATTAAAATCCTATATTTTTCCCCTTAAGATAATTCCCTGTAAGACAACATTAAAATATAAAAATATAGGATTTTATGATGAGGGAAGGAAGAGAGCCCAATAAGAGAAAGGGTGGTGGGAGAACCTTGCAAAATATTATAAAAGTATTGGGCTCTCTCCCTTCCATGGCCAGGAAACCCTTATAGTTCCCTTCCATTGGGTTTCCTGGGGCGTACAAGAATCACTCAAGAGCCAATAAATCCCAAAGAAATTCATAGATTTATTGGGGGGTAAGAGGGATTCCGGCCACCCCGCTACGGGCACTCCCTACCAATAACCACCTAATAATCCCGTAAGAAATCTTTTAATTGCATTTATTAGGTGGTTACCCGTAAGGAAGGAAGGTTAGGGCCCTCCGGTATCTAGGATCATCCGATTGAAAGAATTCTATGTTTGGAGGGTTTTGTGAGGTTAAATTTATTATCTTTTCAACGGTTTTCTATCTTAGAAGGCCCTCGGCTAGTGTAGGTAATTACAAGTCAAAACCTGTATCAACCGAGACCCACTGGAACCTGTCGTAGCTTTACCCTCCCGTAGCCTTCCTATAATTAATAATTAATATTTAATCTTTAATGGGTGATCCAGCTACGACAAGTTCTCAGAATATTATTGGAGGGGATACAAATATAGGATTATAAGAGGCTGGAACTCCTGGAATCCCTTATAAAGCTGGACAGAATTACCTTCATTTACCCTTCTATCTTCATATTTAATTGACAATAGAATCCTATATTTGGAGGTTGTTACGGTTGGTTAAGGAAGATAAGATAACTAAAATATTTATATAATTTGTATTTATTAATTTCTTTGGGAGGGTTGTCTGGTGATCATAGAAGGTTCCTGCCAAGCTAGAGATCATACAGAAGGAAGGCATACTAAAGTCTTCTCGGTTGGTACCTTCCCTGGGAGTCTACTGGCCCTCACCTTACCGTCAAGCCTCTATTATTATTAATCTTTATTGGGCCGGTAGACGAAAGGCTTGCACTTCTATAATCCCTTATGTTGCTTCCTGCTGTCCAAAGATTATGGGAAAAACCGTTAAAATTCCTGAATTATGAGGGTAAAACAGGGTAGCGGTAACCTCCAGACACAAGATGAAACCAATTATTTTATGTATTTCTTTGGCGTTATTACAATGAAGAATGGAAAGATATTATTGTGGGACATCCCGCTATACCGCTACTAACTTTCTTCTTTTTCTAGCTCTAGCCTCATAAAACTCATTACCTGCCATCCTTTTCCTGGAGAAGATTCTTAGGTAAATTGTATTATTTTTATTGTCTTTTCCATCAGAATCTAGCCACGGGTCTACCATACAAGCATTAATTAATACATAATTTTTAGTAATTACAGTGCCTTCCGTCGCTAGTAGTAACACAAGATTGATTATTCTTTTACTTGGTATGGCCCTATATTATGGATTTAAGAGATGAAAGTTACCTTCCTTCAACCACAACCGATTCTAAGATTTAAGGATTAATGTAGGTAGCAAGGACCCATAAGGAATAATTTATTTATAATATTTATTTCCCTGTCATAGAATAATACATATAATATCTGGATTTCTAGGAACTCATTGTGCTAATCTCCCTCTCCCTTCTATCACTACTAAGAATTAATTATTTATTAGTTCCTTTTGGATTAGAATCATACCCCCGGAAGAGATTTGTATGTGAGGCTTTAGATTTTATATGGATGATTCACTTTATAATAATAATAAAAGCTTGTATGCATGAAAAACACTATAATAATAATAGAAAATTGTATAAAAATATAAATAGAATTATAAGAATAAGATGAGATAATAAGATAAAAATTATATTCTTCTTCATTAAGGATTAACCGTGAAACACAATGGAAAGACAATAGGAAACAGAGGATGGATGACGGTTTAATGATCAGAGAATAAAGTGTCTTTGGCTATGTTCCCAGTCCCAAGAGTTATCCAATAGGCTTGCCAGGGAGATTACGAGTTAATCCAGTGAGCCTAGAGCCGGCATAATAGATGGATGATTCATTTTTGATTGTATTCTGGTACCTTGTCTGATGCATAATCCCTGGAAAATATTGACCATAAACCCATAAGAGACTGGACTTTTCCCTCCTAAGATAGCAAAATACCTAGCAAAATACAATTCTATGCTCAAAGACAATCAAAAGTTAACTCTAGTAAGACCGCTGCAAAGGGTAAGACACCAAGATTCTCTTCAGCCTTTTGGTAGGCATTATTATTAATAGAATTTCACCAAGAATTTTATAGAAAGCAGTACCAAAAGGCAATAGAATGCTGTTGAAGGGCGTCCAAATACTAAGAAATTCATGGACAATAAATAGCTGATATTGGGGACGCCCTCGCAAGTTATTCCAAAGTTAATATTGGGATCATAAAGGAAAGTTACGAGCGGATATGCTAGAGATTATAGAGCCGTCACACCAAGGGAGAGCCAATAAGGAAGTTAGAATCTTGGACGGCTCTACACTAATTATTACAGGGGTTTCCTCTTGAGACAAGGTACCTGAGCTCCAGATTATGCATGATGTCCAGATTATACCTTGGAAGTGAGATAAAAGTGTAATATTTGGTTCCTGCGGCCTTACTAATTCTCAAGAATCATATCTTACGAGGCATTCATAGGAGGACCATTGCCAATTATATACAAGATATTATCAAAAATATAATAATTTTAGTGTCAATGGAAGGCCAATCATAGAGGGTTGACTGGTAACTCCCCAAATAAATCAAATAAGGTAGACGAGGCCACTCGGCTCTCAGTTTTAATGTGGAAATTCCCTTGCTAGGCTTAATGATTCTCTGTTACACCTTGTGCTTACCCAACTTAACCTCTGAACCGACGGGGAAGGAAGACAAGATTAATCCTATCTTTTCATTCTATCTTTCATCTCTTTGCCTAGACACGGCTATATAATCCTGCTATAGATTTAATATTATTTGTATTATTATTACATTTATAGATTTAAGGTGGTCCCGCAAGAGATTGTAAGGACATTAAAGGTAAAAAGGAAACAATAATTGCATAATGGACGTGGAAGGCGAGACTATTGGTACCTAATAATATTGGGTTTCCTGTTGCCCTTTCCTTCTCAGAAATCTTATAAAAAGCCATATAAATTCTGATAATCTTTGACTTACAACCTACTATAACCTTATATTTCTTAACCTTAAGCCACTTAATCCATCTTTTCTATCCTCTGTTACCATTATTTTCTATCTTTATTAATGATTTTATACTGGATATGATTGATTATTACAGCTCTTACCTTTCTACATCTTCTGGATCTACCTTGGACACTTCCTAATTAAATACCTTTAAACACTTAAGGATTAATAATTAATTTGTACTTATATGCAATAAATACAGGAAAATATATGAAAATAGTGGTATCTTTGTCTATAAATCCTTATAATTCCCATAATATAATCCGTCTAATTAATATACAATTTATATATATTCTGGTATTATTACGGTGGAAAAGCCATGTTAATTCTGGAAAGTTAATATTAATTGGGTTTTTTATTCATGAATGGACGGTTAGACAAGATAGGTGACCAGAATTAACTGGGCTTTTATAGATTAATTATTGGTATTACATGGCCAACGGCCGGGTACGACAGGTTCCAAGCTTGTGTCTTTTAGGGGACGAAGTAGGACCGGATGGCGAGATTTATTAGGTGTTTATTGTAAGGAGTGTTGGTTACGCCGGGCTGGCCATATAGTCGGTAGATTTCCTCATGAAGCTTGTAATCTCTGGTGGAAGCCTTTTGGCCAGCCTCATGTCTATTGATTCTCACGTGCAAGCCCATATAGAATCTTATTGTCCCAAGACCCTGAGTACTGGTAATTACCTCCAAAAGATATAAATTTTATTAATATTATAGGGGCCTTCAAAGATAATCTCAGGGTCTTGTCTAACCGTTTACACATAAAAAACTAAGAAACTTCTGGTAATAAATCTTAGATAGAACGCTTAGGAGAAAGAGGAAGTGCCTTAGGTAATCCATTAAATCCATTCAGCCGCAGTGTGTAAGGTGGGACCATAGTGTGACCCAATGTAGGACGAGAAGGTTGACCAGTAGAAAAGGGTACCAGAAGATAAATATTTTGTATTTATTGTTCACTCATAGGGCCTCCCAGCTTACAATCTTCTTTGGGCTGACTTGGTGTAAGTGACTGGTGTGCCACCCTTGGGACCGCTTAAAATCTATTATTTATTGTGTGCCATAGGGTCCACCATTATAAATTAATTATTTCTTAGTTCCTTCCTCACTTCTTAGGGTTGGTGCCACACTATGGGTCATCCGATTGAAGATTATTCCAATATTATCAGTCACCAACCCACCAATATACCTTCATTCATTCGTCTGTTGGAAGCCAAAATAAACAGAAAATCATTGGACTGCGACAGGAAATCCATTCAAAAACCTAATATAATGTCCAAATACACCCAGAATTCATTCAGAAAATCTCATTTTATTTCTCATTTTAATAGATTTCTTCCACCAATGTATCCTCCAAAGACTGGACATATGATTGAAACCAACAAGCCTTCTGTGTCACCTGGGATAAGATCATTAGCTTAAAGTTAGGAAATTTATAGTTATCTTTTGGTCATAATCTTTTTATTTTATTAGGACTTTTCCAGTAATTTTAATATTAATTTCCTAACTTTATTGGTGATTATTGTTGGCTCCTATGTTTGTCCTTGAAGGGATAATAAGATTAATTATAAGGAGCCAACTAGCATGAACGCTTAGACTAAGAGATGAAAGAAAAGTGTATTCCAGATAAGGAAATGGAAAGGATGAATCAGTGATCATTGGTTGGGAGATAAGGGTAACAGCCTCGGGTCATACAATCTATTATTAACATGAGAATGAAAATGCCAATATTCTATTTTCTATGATTTTCTATCTATAAACCCAAAGTAAATATAAAAAAGTATTATAGAATTTATAACTTCTGCAGGAGATTATTAAAGATTTAGACGAAGGGATTAATAAAGTTATTTTTGATTTATTAATTTTATGTTGAATATTGTAATTATATAGGAGTTTATTGTGCTGGAGTTATTATTGTTTATCTTACGGGAGCCTTCCACAAGAGGATTCATTGTCCATGGAGGATTGTCCCACCTACGGAAGGCTCCCCATAAAGCCATATATTTTGACTTATTGTATCATCTGGGTGGGCGGTCGGGAGGCGTGGGGTGTGATGGAAGGGTATGGTACGCCCAAAAACCCCTAAATATTTTAATGGTTTTTGGATGAGAGAAGTTTATTGTTATTATAGGGAATTAAGAGAATAAAATACAATATTTTGCTATCAATAAACTCCTAAATATAAGGTCAAACAGAATCCACAGTGAGTTCCTTCCTAATATGTAACCTCTAGTAATCCCTTATCCCTTTCTATAAAACCAAATCCTATTATCCAAGGAATCCAGGAATAATTAATAATAAGATTTCATATTTTATATATATTTTAGGTGTTTTTACTAGCCCATTCAGTATTAATAAAGTCATTCAGGGTAAGAAATGACAAGAAAATAAAGTTATTGTATGGGGTAAAAACTAGTGCTCAGTGGATAGAAGGAGAGAAAACTGTAGACTTTTCCATTATAAATAGCGGGATTCCTTAATAATTGATTCACTTCTAGACGATTCAATCTTAGATTTCCTATCCATCAGTCGCTAGAACCCTCACAATCTTATATTTTTATATGTAATGTCCATTCATTATGGGTTCTAGGATAAGAGATAAAACCGATTAAATCTATAATAATTACCCGGGACTGACCTTTCCCATACCTTTGAATTCTATCTTTAAAGTGTTTTCTTCTGGTGTTAGAGGCTTAAAATACTATAAATTTGATGGTTTCCTTGGCATTCCTTCTTTCATTTTACCTTTCATTTCTGGTATGACTTTATTAATATGAGAAGAATATTTGTATCCTCTGGGTCTACCTGCGGCACCTAAAGACAATGAATTCTCTCGTCAATAGTTGGCCAAGGAAGTCTAATGGTTAATCCAAAAGGCTGGTTTTCTATCGTATCTGGTTCAATAAAATCACTAAAATTCTAATAATTTTTATTATTTGTACATTCATCTCTCTGCCGGCCTTATAAGGAACAAAGGTAACCGGATAATTAAGTAAAAATATTATAAAAATGTAATCTAGGCCGGCAGTAATGTTCACTCTAAATTTATTACATTTACAATATTATTTTATCTTCTGGTGCCTCGCTAGACGCTCCGCCAGCATACACCAAAAGGAACATCCAGAAGGTGAAGACGGAAGAATCCTTGGCTGATAGGGACTCTTGGAGGATAGAATCATAGAAATCCTTACAAAATCCAAGAAAATCATTCTAACTTACCGTCCAGCCCTAGTAAATACACCAAAAAATCTACCAAAATGAATCGATAATAAGTTTATGATTGTTGGTAAGCCCAAGTTATTTCCGCCATCTCGTGTGATTCAGTGCCAAAGGTTCCACAATAATCCGCCATTCCAATCTATTTTTATTTTTATTAATGCTGTTGGCCAAGTGGCTCCCTCTACCGACTAACCATTCATCCTTCTTTTGGGTAGCGCCAGCGGAACCCTCTTGGGTGGCGTAGCTGGGTTCATTGAAGGTCTTACAAGTTCCTTTACCCTTAAAATCATAATATATTTACCTGGAATTACCCTCATAAAACTCATAAATTCTCTTATTGTCTTTGGGTTTACCAGCTGTTTGGATTCCATTTCCTTTAGATTCATTCACTTTATTATGATTCCTTTGGTCCTTTCTGGCCTCTTGGTTGGAGATAAAAACAGATTAATTCAGATAATTTCCTGTAATCTCACGTATAAAACCAATAAATAAGTAAAAGATTTTGTGGATAGCAGACCCTCGGTAGGGTGTATGGGTAGTGTAAAAGTTACATATTTTATTTATAATCTCTTTATCTTATGTTCTTCCTGCCGTTGGATCGGGTCTAATCTTGCTTCCTCCGGCCCTTGTAGGTAATGCTAGTGTGTTTTCTGTGGCCTTATTCTTGATCTTATACCTGGCGGTCTCACTTAATCCCTAATCTTACAGGTGGTTCACTCTTACCCGGTCCTCTGTTTCCATTTCCGTCGGTAATTCCTAGTAAGATCATCCATAATAAATAAATTCTTTGTAAAATACACTATTATCCGAGGGCAGCCGCATACAGATTTTGGATCTTATTCTGGTAACTTCTTAGAGGGTTCATCTCCCAATCTTTCTTCATTTTATGTGATTTTATTGATATTTTTTATGGTTTCTGGAAGGTTTTTTACTGGCATTTCCTTCTTCATTTGTCTTTCATCTCTCTGTTTCCATTGTTTTCATCTTATTAATGGACTAGTCAAGAAGTCTTTTAACCTAGAAATCCTTATAAAACTATAAAAATAATAATCTTATTGTATCTTCATTCACCTCTTCTCTTTCTATGATCTCTTCTATGGCGGGTTCACATTTAATCTAGTTTTTGGTCATCTGTTTCACCTTTGTTCAGCCTAAATCTGGAGTCCAACTAATAATTATTTAATGTATACGGCCGGTACCTTCCTACGGCCGTATCTGGAACCTATTGTAATCACCAAGCCTCCGTTACCGCAAGAGGGTTCCACTCCGTTACCCATAATTAATATAAAATTTATTATTTCTTCATTCAGGAGGGTTGGCCCTTAGATAACTAACCATTAATACCAAATAATCTGGAAAGGCCAATAAGTGGCTCGTAAGTTAATAAAAATCTCTTTAAAATTCATATTTATTGGCCTTCCATCGCTTGGAATCACATATTAAGATAAAATTATATTTATTTGTTGATAGTTCCTTCTAAAATCTCATTATCTTATCCTACTATTGGCACCTATAACGAGAAGATTTATATGGTATCCTTTTCATCCACGCCAGCTGCCAAAAGTCTCTTAAGCGTGGCGTGGCCTTATTATTATTACTGGGTTTCCAAGGTAGACCAAGGAAGCAAGAACCTTGGAAACACCCGGTAAGGATTATAGAATTTCCTAGATTCTTTGATTAATATGTGATTTTCTTTATTATCCTGTCCATACACTCATCCTTCATTAACCTTCAAATGTATTCCATAGAAACCTTCATGGCGGTGTCCTGGTTACACTAGCAATAACCCAGAAATCCTTAAAATATTTTTACCTTTAGAATCTTATCTTTACCCTTAGAATCACCAGTCGCGAGATTAATTGGTAAAAGAATGGCTTGGTTAACAGGAAATTACTAAAATATTTTAGGATATTGAGGGGGCCCTTGCTAATAATCTTAGGAAAATAATGGTAACACAAGGGCCCCAGATAACTCCAGAAAGATAAATATTTTGGTAATTTTAATAGTTCCTTAGCCGAGATTGGGAGCCGAGATCGATATGAACAAGCTGTATAAACTGAAGAAAATAAAGATTTTTGACTTTTATTCGGCTCCAATCCTAGGAAAATAGTGTATTTCTTGGCCAGCTTAGGTTCAACTTTCTTGCCAGTCATTATAGGATAAACCTTTATTAATCCGTTATCTCTAGCATTCCTACCACCATTACACCTAACAAATCTGATAACCGGTGACCCATTCTGTTAGTAATCTTTGACCTTAGAATGGCTCACCCACAACAGGAATAATCTCTTAACCAATAAATACAAAATCTTATAGTTATTAATGATGGGTTCACTGGCAATAATATTAATTATATGATTTTATAGTAAATTTAAGCTTTAATCCATAGAGAAGAGTTACTTGCGGTTGGGCTTTTATCATAGGTTTCAAGGAATTACGAGAAGGAATCATCCAAGAGTGAAAGATTTTATGGATATGGAGTGGTTTCCGCCTTACCACGCGAGTATACAAGAGTTATAAATGTAAAATCTATTAATATTATCATTCCCAACTTCACTTCTATCATCCATTTCTCGGCTACGCTCCTAAAATAACTTTAATAATCTCATGCAAGTATTAATTTCCTATCAGATTCTTACCAGGATTTACCTTTGATTACAGGGTTACCAAGCTTATTATGTTGACTTCTTTGTCTCCAGTAGACTCCCAAGTTACCAACATAAAAGAGAAAAAGCCATTACAAATCTTGGACATCTTTTACGGGAGGAGTCTATTGAAGAATATTTTATTTATATTATTGTTATTAGTGGAGGGAGAGTCTATAAATAATATAATTTCTTTAATCCCTTTGCCTAAGATCCATCTCAAGCATAGACTCTGGCCAGAAGGAATCCATAAATAATATTGGTGGGCTCCTATCGTATACCTTACAAGCTTCCCGACAAGCCACTAATAATTTCTTACCTATATCCTCCCTACATAACTCCTGAGAACTCATTGTAACGACTCATCCAGATTTCCCACAGAATTAACACTATTTTCATGGAATTTTATATTAATAAACCCCTGCTACACACCACTTCTATCGATTAATAAAGTTATGCTGGCACCTTCAGATTTAATATTAGATTTAATGTCTTACCAGTCCCTAGCCTAGGAATAAATCTGAAGCTGAATGTGGGAGGAAATGTGAGAGGAAACGGGTAAGCATTCATGCGGTGAGTGAGGTAGCAAGGTAAGTTCTAGCACAAGCCTACCAACTATCCCGTATGAATCCTCTGTTACTAACTTTCAATAACTTACAATCTTGGAATCTTCTGGTCATAACTGGCGGGTAATCTTCTCATAAATCAATTAATTCTATGTTTCTTAGTGTCCATTTCCTTAGATAAAACCTTATAATATTTTCCAGAAAGAGACGACTGTAAGGGTAAATACAATAGGAAAATATTATTCTTTAAGGGTTTTATCTTCATTTTCTTGTCTTATGGATTTCTTTGCCTGGACGGAATCATAAGCATAACTTGGGTAACAGTATCCAGCTTATGTAGGTGTACGCTATGTCCAGAGTCTATGATCACCGGTCCCACAGTCTAGAATTAACAAGAGTCTGGAGGCAACTCCTACAAATATAATTAAATTTATAGTGTTTACGGTTGGTTCTCTCGGAATTATAAATGAGTTTTTAGTGGATTCATGTAGGCCGAGAGACTAGAACCAACCGATGGAATGAAGATTAATTGGATTATATAGGGTCAACAGACGGCCGCTAGACACAACAATTTATTATCTGTTTAACCTTTAGGAGCCGTCTGTTGGACTCAAGATTTAATTATATTTATATTCCCTTCATCCAGATTTAACATAAATTTCTATTGTAAAAGGCCATTCCAATCCATTCTGTTAACTCCCTTTCTCGGTGGTAAGAAGCTGAATCTAGCCGTCATTCTTGTTCCAGAGTTACTAGCGATTACCGGTAAAACCCTTCATCCCGCTATCTTCTGGTAGACTTTTCTTTCCTATCATGCGGGGCCTTATCCCTTAAAGAAGGAAAATTATCTTGAAGTTTTCTATCTTAGTTTAACCGTTTACACTGGGCTTCATGCTCTTGTCAATCTATTTACCATTCCCTTTTTATAATCCATCTTGGAAACCGTTAGGACATACCAGGGAAGGAACTAACAATATTCTTTCTGGCTTTATGGTAAAGGAAATGGTTTTGTTGGATATCCCATAAGGAATTATATAAATAATATTTGGTTTAGAGAAGATTTTACAGAAATTAAAAGGAATTTTATCTTTAGAGTCTACAGTTGGGACACAATCCTCAGTTAATCTTTTTAATCTTGCTAGCTTCTTTTCCATGGATTTCTATGGTTATTACCCAAGAGGGTCCCGCTAGCGCTACCGTCACCACTTCTTGTCCTTACTAACTCTCGACCAAATATATGAGACACGGTTGTCAGTCCTATCAACATTCATAATCAATAATCCCTTCCACGTATTAACTCGTCCATATTATTCCGGTTTTTAGAAGATTTACTAGGGTTTTTACCTTTAATCAGCTCTCACACACTACCGGCCAGGAAGGTTCCCACATATCCATCTCAGGTTTCATCTCTTTGGTACCTTACAGGACTTACCGTTCCATCTTGGGTCTTACAATGATATGATTTTTTGGTGAATTATGAGGATATACCAGGGATAATGAATATAAAATTAGGAATTTATTTAGTTAGAATGGATTACCTGCCGTGAGTCATCCCTTCTTTATCCCAGATCTTACCATAAATAACAACAATAATGAATTATATTATCTATCAACAATATCTCGCCATCACTTTCTACACCTAAGAACCATCACAAAGAAGATAAAAAAGTTAATCTTATTATCATATCTTACGGTGGGACAAGGAATGCTATTATTATTAAGAAATTTATTTGATATTTGGGCTTTAGTAAACCAAGAATAAGGATTCAAGATTAATAAGTCCCTTACCTGCTATATCTAATCATAAAATACCTGTAATCACATTATAAACCAAATAATATAGGAAATGCAATGGATGGAAGCTTATAGAAAGACAATTCATTATTAATTATCCCATCCATTCACAAGAAGATGAATGAAAAAGTAAGTTGAAGGGGCTAGTAGAAACCCTCCACAAATGATCCAATTTTAAGATTTATGCTGTTATTATTGATGGTTGATTTGTGAGATTTATTTGCTAATTTTATGATTTTAGTGAGAATTTCCAAGATATTATTATTAGGGGGATAAACCCAAGAGATGAAAGAAGAAACAATTCTATTTGTCCTTATTTTTCTAGGATTATTAGGATAAAACTGTGGAACTTGCGCCTAGACATTGATGGTCCACCTATAAGGATAAGAAGACTCCAGATAATATTTGACAGATAATGTATGATTGAAAGTATATTGCCTGGTAATTAAGAGTCAAAAACCCTAGAAATAATAATAAAATATATAATAATTGGGTGACTTCTTCTATGACTCCATCCTACATTCTCCACTTGCGCTAGCCTCCATGGCCAAGCAAACTATAAAAACTTTAACTTCTTTATGCGTGAATCAATATCTGGTATGTCCCTAAGAGCCATTACTAATCAAAGAAATTACTATTTTTACCTTTCCTTCTTGGGTATCCACTCCTTCTATCTTCCCAGGTAATACGATTCCTTCCAAGAAAGCTGAAAGGTATGATAAAAGCCCAGAGAGAATGGGAAAGCTATCCAAGAATAACAGAATCTTGTCGAGAGTTAGTGGCCTGTCCTCCTTGCACCCTCCGGGATTCCAAGGATATTAACTTTCTTGACCGGGGGCTCCCTCTAACCCTAAGATTATTAATATATTTTTATATTTTTAGTGATTTATACGGCTTAGCG
>ERZ1738537.20-NODE-47-length-14013-cov-16.415174_pt1 | contig 14013 bp, 4 predicted proteins | sample MGYA00581732_ERZ1738537 | MGnify/ENA primary metagenome ERZ1738537 (study PRJEB40740, sample SAMEA7388104) | Antillogorgia bipinnata | biome: Marine coral reef biome; feature: Environment associated with an aquatic invertebrate; material: Seawater | host...
TCAGGAAGTTCCTCCCATGAAAAGCGTTCAAAACTGAAACCTTCAACTGATTTTAAAACATTCCGTCTCTCATCCACCCCTCCTAGCACTATAATTGTGTTGTCAATAACAACTGCCGCACATCTGATCCTCCTGTGTGACATGGGGGGCAACATATGACTGTTTCCAGTCTTTGTGTTATAAATTATGACCTTGTTTAATACGTTACTATCCTTGTCAATCCCACCAATGATCACGACATTCTCAGCCCACTTGACCATCGCCATTTCACTGACTGCATAGGGAAGCTCTGGCAACTGTTGACATTCATTCTTCTTGATGTCATAACTTAACACACTGCTAAGGTCGTCTTTGTAGTCCCCTGTTTTTAATCCCCCAACGATCAAAATATTATCATCACATAGCACTGTGCAGTGATTAACTCTTGGTTCAGGCATCTTGAATACCAGTTTAACAGTGTAAGGTGGTTTAAGTTGTACTTCGTAAATACAGTCAGAGGTGACATGTTGATCTGCATTATAACCACCACTGACAAATAAACTATCCTTGTACACCACACTGCTGTGTTCATACATCTTAGCAGGAAGTTTTGCAGCAAAATTACTCCAGTTAACTGAGAGATCAGGGACTGTTTGAATGTTCATTCGTATCATGTTATCTACAGCACCCAAACCACACCAACCTCCCGTTACAGTCACGTGATTTTTGTAAACAAATGAAGATGCGCTTTCACGTATCCCTGGCATGGGTTTTAATGAAGACCACAATCTCTGATGGTAGTTAAATATTTCTACGGAGTTTTGCCTGAAACCACCAGCAACAAATATATGTTGATTTTCTCTCCCGCCGCTCGCTGTGCCACTAACATTTCTTGTGATTTCCTCCTGCTTTCTTTCAACGCTCTCTATCTTTTCAAGTACTGCTTCTTTCAAGTGTTCAAAGCCATCTTTGACTTCATTTAGACTCCTTCTCATTCCTCTCACCTCATCATTTACTGCTTCGAACTTCGCTTCCACATTCACCTGCAAGTTTGCCATTTTCGTTTGAATATGTTGCATTTTCATATTCATCTTTTCCAGTGTCGTGTCCGTGTTTGTCATTTTCGTGTTCATGTTCTTCAGTTTCGTGTCTGTGTTTTCCAGTTTCGTGTCCATGTGTCCCATTCGCGCGTTTACGTTCCGAATTTCCGTGATTATGTTATTTATTTTCGTTTTCGCATCTGCCTGATTCGTGTGCAGATTTGCTACTTTTGTTTCCATGCCTGCCATCATCGTGCTGATTTCACCGCAGTTATGACACTGTAACTTTCTAAATTGACACAGTTCACTCTCGTGATAAGTACGATCTCTTTTACTGATTGTCTCACCACAACCTTGATTTTGACACACAACTGGGCTAAATCCACATTCAGTAACATGTCGCTGTAAATTCTGCAGCTGCACGAGTTCTCGACATCCTCTGTCGTAATGATCGCAACGAATGTTTAGTTCATTTAAGTAATTCTTCACAATTCTTGGAACTTCAGCCAATGTTTCGACCGTTAATTCGTCAGCGCACGTCGGGCATCTATGGGTATTTCTACGAAGATGTTCATTGATGCAGCCGCGGCAAAAACAATGTCCATTTCTCCGGCACATCACAGGATCTTTCAGTACGTTATAGCAAATTAAACAGTGAAAATTTTGGTCCACTGTCTTCTCGAATCGTTCATCATCATATCCGAGTGGATAACTTGACGCCATATTTACTCGCTGTCCTTTACAAAGTGCCCTCGGAAATTATATCCTTACTTCAATCAACCAGTTTGTAGAAAAAATATTCTCCTGCATGTAAAAACCATTTTGATATTTGTACCAACAGTGTTTGTTCTCGTAGATTTTGTTGATATCTCGTGGAAAGTTTTGACCTAAGAAATGCAACAAATTGTAAATCGCTTCGTTATAAAACGTTTTATGCCACGTATGGCAAGCGTCTTGTCCGGACAAGCGGTGTAATTTAAACAAAATATCGGAAGTCTTGTGGCAAAAGGTCACGACTTCGCAGTTTGTTATTGGTTCTGGAATTTGTTTGTATAGGTAGAATATGAACCAAGTATTGTTTTCAACACATTATAAAATATGCAGTATTCTTCTGGAAACGTCTGCAGTGTATCTTGACCAACACGGAAAAACCTCATGAAAGAACGAAACAAATTCCGAAAAAGTAATGTCATCTTTGAATCCAAAATGTGAATTTAATTGCCAAATGAAGCTGTTTGAGCTGTAGGTTTCGACTGTATTCCCAAGTCAACAGCATGCAGCATTCATGATTCTTGCGACAAATTATCCCTAATTCTTGAACTAGAATCCTAGAATTTAATCTAGTCTTAATCGTATTATGGTAATATTCATTTTAAATTTTCTTCACCAAACGACTTTCAACATTTTGATGAATATATAGTTACGACAATCACTGACGATTTTAATAAAATACGAAAGAACAACAACTCCAAGTAATATTTTGAAAGTTTAATAAATATGAACGTTTCGACTATAATTTAGTAAACAGGACAAGTTATGGTTAAGATATAGTCGAAACCACAGAATAGAAAATAAACAGAAAGGTCACTCGAGTCGGAACTTTTGAAGTTTATGTCCCGACGCATGTCGCATTACGCATGTTCATTATGCAGGTTCTGGCCAGTCAATTGCATTTTCTAGCCAATAGAAACGCTGTACTGGCTATTCCGCCGTTATTCTGGCCAGTCAATTGCATAAAAATAGAGGGACATGTTGTACTGCTGAGTGGCCCTACTGTTCATTCCCTATACTGTGTCCAAATGTAGGTTCATTAAAACTTTTAAATTGTTATTTGGAGTTGTTGTTCTTTTGTATTTTATATCATTGCAAGGAAGAGAAACATTTCATAAAAACAAGCATTGACAGTTCTTTGACTAAGAAATACAAATCACATAATATATTACGTGCAAAGGATTGAAATATGAATTGTGCAAAAAGCCATGCATAGAGGGAATGAGGGGTAACCGTTGAAATATTACACATCTAAGATTACCATCTATTATTTCCATTGGATGACTATTGATAGATTTACTGAACTTAAAAACTCATAGGGATTCATTGGGAGTGACATTGTGACAGTAGATTGCTCTTAGGCGCCAGTTACAAGGTACCGGATTACTATTGCAGTGATATCGAATTTTGCTATTTAATTGCAATCGTACAAGTCTTGTGAAAAAATATTTGAAACAAAAATATTTAAAGTCTTCAAGGTGAAATTCTGACAATCGATAACCAAATTAAACAAAAACAGTAAATATATATGAAACAGACGGTTTTCTCATGGATTGGTTTTCTATTGGCGACTTTTTCGCACAAAACGAATTTTTTCCTATGTCGGCATAAATTATCACGTCATTCACGTCAGCAAAACCCATGCCGCAAAAGAAAAATGGTCGAATGGCGCGAAAATAGTCCCCTAGTGGAAAACTAGAATAACTGGGGCCCTAATGAAGATGGTGGACTAGAGTGTTTAAACATAAGGCTTTTAATATGAAAGCAAAGAATTTCACAGGAGCTGGCTACGTGATACGTCAGACTCTAGCAGATTTCAAACTAGCTTTGTTTCGTAAATTTGCAGGAATGCTAATGTGAAAACTATCTATTCACTATAAAAAACTCCGGCCAGATAAAAGTTTGACTCCCAAAAAATGAAGTTCTTGGGCACGGGGTTGTAAAGTAATTTTTTGTGAGTGATTTTACAAGGCTTCACGGTTGTAATCTTCTCTGATCAATCGTGATATAAACTAAAAATGTTCTTGAAATAAATTAGATATGTTGTTTAGTATATGATTCAAAACTTCAAATATTCTACTGCAGTAGTAACAAGAATATTTACTCTAAATCGTGAAAAATTTGTAGGATATTACAAGTCAGGAAATTCTTTTAATACCGAATTCGTTTACTTTTATATTCGTATACATGTCCCACATTAGAAATTTTTCAAAATATGTACAGAATTATTTCCAGTCATGCCTAAATCACAGCAGCTCTGCCTAAGTACCTTGCTTCATTCATGTCAGGAAGTTCCTCCCATGAAAAGCGTTCAAAACTGAAACCTTCAACTGATTTCAAGTCATTCCCTTCCTCATCCACTCCTCCTAGCACTACAATTGTGTTGTCGATAACAACTGCCGCACATCCCTTTCTCTTGTGTAACATGGAAGGCAACATATGACTGTTTCCAGTCTTCATGTTATAAATTATAACCTTGTTTAATACGTTACCATCCTCGTCAACCCCACCAATGATCACGACATTCTCAGCCCACTTGACCATCGCCATTTCACTCACTGCATAGGGAAGCTCTGGTAACTGTTGACATTCATTCTTCTTGATGTCATACCTTAACACGCTACTAAGCTTGTCTTTGCAGCTCAATAATTTCGTTCCCCCAGCGATCAAAATATTATCATCACATAGCACTGTGCAGTGATTAACTCTTGGTTCAAGCATCCTGCATACCAGTTTAACAGTGTAATGTGGTTTAAGTTGTACTTCGTAAATACAGTCAGAGAAGACAACTTGATCTGCATTATAACCACCACTGACAAATAAACTATTCTTGTACACCACACTACTGTGTCCATACATCTTAGCAGGAAGTTTGGCAGCAAAATCACTCCAGTTTTCTGAGAGACCAGGGACTGGTTGAATGCTCATTCGTATCATGTTATCTACAAAATCCAAATTACACCAACCTCCCGCTACAGTCACGTGATTATTGTAAACAAATAAAGATGTGCCGTAACGATCCTCTGGCATGGATTTTAATGAAGACCACAATCTCTGATGGTAGTTAAATATTTCTGCGGAGTTTTGCCCGACACCACAAGCAACAAATATATGTTGATTCTCTCTCCCACCACTCGCTGTGTCACTTACATTTCTTGTGATTTCCTTCTGCTTTCTTTCAACGCTCTCTATCTTCTCAAGTACTGCTTCTTTCAAGTGTTCAAAGCCATCTTTGACTTCATTTAAACTCGTTCTCATTCCCCTCACCTCATCATTTACTGCTTCGAACTTCACTTCCACTTTTGCCTGCAAGTTTACCATTTTCGTGTTCATGTTTTCCAGTTTCGTGTCCGTGTTTGCCATTTTCGTGTTCATGTTTTCCAGTTTCGTGTCCGTGTTTGTCATTTTCGTGTGAAGGTTTGCCATTTTCGTGTCGAGTTTTGCCATTTTCGTGTTCATGTTTTCCAGGTTCGTGCCCGTTTGTGTCATGTTCGTGTTGAGAATTGCGTTCATGTTATTCAGTTTCGTGTCCATGCGTCCAATTCGCGTGTTTACGTTCCGAATTTCCGTGTTCATATTATCTATTTTTCTTCCCATATTTGCCTGATTTGTGAGCCTTGCCATTTTCGTGTCCATGCCCGCCACCATCTTGCTGATTTCTCCACAGTTATGACACTCTATCTTTCTAAATTCACACAGTTCACTCTCGTGATATGTACGATCTCTTTTACTGATTGTCTCACCACAACCTTGATTTTGACACACGATTGGGCTAAACCCACATTCAGCAACATGTCGCTGTAAATTCTGCAGCTGCACGAGTTCTCGACATCCTCTGTCGTAATGATCGCAACGAATGTTTAGTTCATTTAAGTAATTCTTTACAATTCTTGGAACTTCGGCCAATGTTTCGACAGTCAGTTCGTCAGCGCACGTCGGGCATTTATGGGCATTTCTACGAAGATGTTCTGTGATACAACCGCGACAAAAACAATGTCCATTCCTGCGACACATCACAGGATCTTTCAATACGTTATAGCAAATTAAACAGTGAAAGTTTTGGTCCACTGTCTTCTCGAATCGTTCATCATCATATCCGAGTGAATAATTTGATGCCATATTTACTCGCTGTCCCTTACAAAGGGCACTCGAAATTTTATCCTTATTTCAACCAGTTTGTAGAAAAAATATTCTCATGTAAAAAGCCATTTGCACATTTGTACCAACAGTGTTTGTTCTCGTAGACGCCGTCGATATCCCGTAGATTTTGTCGACACCCCGTGGAACGTTTTGACTTAAGAAACACAACAAATCGTAAATCGCTTCCTTGTAAACGTTTTATGCCACGTATGCTAAGCGTCTTGTCCGGACAAGCGGTGTAATTTTAATGAGATATCGGAAGTCTTCTGGCAAAAGGTCACGACTTCGCAGGTTTTTATTGGTTCCATTACATCAGTGTATTGGAATTTGTTTATATAGGTAAAATATGAACCAACTATTGTTTTCAACGCATTATAAACTATACAGTATTCTTCTGGAAACGTCTGTAGTTTATCTTGACCAACACGTAAACCTCATGAAAGAAAGGAACAAATTCCGAAAAAGTAATGTCAACTTGGAATCCAAAATGTAAATTTATTTGCCAAAGCAAGCTGTTTGAGCTGTAGATTTTGGTGAATTTGTCACATAAAATTCTGACAATCGATAACAAAATTGAACAAAAACAGTAAATACGAAAGGTCGAGCCGGTTTTCTCATGGATGGGTTTTCTATTGGCGACCTTACTCTAAATTTAGGAAATTTCTGATATTATTACAAGTCAGGAAGTTCTTTGCCGATCGATTATACCGAGTTCGTATACTTTTGGAACACAAGATATGTATTCTCGGGTTTCATGTGATGTCCTATATTTTAGTGGGGGTCAACTTTGAAAAGAGACACGGTCATTGAAGTGAGTTAAGTATATGGCCATATGTTGACCTTTTGCTTGGTAGAAAATATGTTCAATTTCTAATCATTTGTTCACTCTTCTGCAACATAGTTGTGGATACAGTTGAGGTTAACCCCCACTCTATTCAATGTGAAAAACGGCTTTTGAAACCGGGGGCGTAGGAACATTAATGTGTTGGGGGGGGGGCGCATCCCACGAGGCGCTACCATGGTTGGCGCCGAGCGGGAAAAATTTTTGAAAATTGAAGGCTCCAGATCCTTGGAAATGGCTATTTCAGAGTTCTATCAACGTGTTTTTGAAAGATCAGTAAGCTCATTGATAAAACCGTGCGTGCGTTTTCAACGCCGTAAGGTTGTCAAAAATGGATCCAAACAATAAAATTTGACAAATCGAGTAAAAGAACAAGTAATAACAGTTGTACATTAATCGAGCAAGACTGTAACAAAACAATATATTTACAATGTGTTGCCTTACTACCACAACGGCGACGATTCACACTCACGTTTTATTAATATTTTGCTTTCATTTTGTGCCGAGATGATATCGTTCAGGAAAGCAAATGCCTCTGCCATCACTTTAAAATATATTTTAGGTTAAATTACGCACGTAATTTTATATTTATATTTGTTTTCAAATATTTTTTGGGGAGGCCGAAAGGTATTCCGGCCCCCCCTCAAATAATTTTGAGGGGGCCGCGGCCCCCCCGCCCCGCATCCTACGCCCCTGTTTGAAACCCACCAATAGAATAATTTCTAGTCATGTCTGAACTACAAAAGCTTTGGTCAGGTATCTGGCTTCCTTCATGTCAGGAAGTTCCTCCCATGAAAAGCGTTCAAAACTGAAACCTTCAACCGATTTCAAATCATTGTGTTCCTTACTGTCCCCTCCTAGCACTACAATTGTGTTCTCAATAACAACTGCCGCACATCCCCTTCTCTTGTGTAACGTGGGAGGCAACATATGACTGTTTCCAGTCTTTGTGTTATAAATTATAACGTTGTTTAATACGTTACCATCCTTGTCAGTCCCACCAATGATCACGACATTCTCAGCCCACTTGACCATCGCCATTTCACTCACTGCATAGGGAAGCTCTGGTAACTGTTGACATTCATTCTTCTTGATGTCATAGCTTAACACACTGCTAAGCTTGTCTTTGCAGAACCATGTTTTCTTTCCCCCAACAATCAAAATATTATCATCACATAGCACTGTGCAGCGATTAAGTCTTGGTTCAGGCATCTTGGATACCATTTTAACAGTGTAAGGTGGTTTAAGTTGTACTTCGTAAATACAGTCAGAGATGACAACTTGATCTTCATTATAACCACCACTGACAAACAAACTATCCTTGTACACCACACTGCTGTGTCTACACATCCTAGCATGAAGTTTTGCAGCAAAATTACTCCAGTTAACTGAGAGATCAGGGACTGGTTGAATGTTCATTCGTATCATGTTATCTACCAAATCCAAATTACACCAACCTCCCGCTACAGTCACGTGATTATTGTAAACAAATGAAGATGCGCTGTCACGTATCTCTGGCGTAGGTTTTAATGAAGACCACAATCTCTGATGGTAGTTTAATATTTCTACGGAGTTTTGCCCGACACCACCAGCAACAAATATGTGTTGATTTTCTCTCCCACCACTCGCTGTGGCACTCACATTTCTAGTGATTTTCTCCTGCTTTCTTTCTTTGCTCTCTATCTTCTCAAGTACTGCTTCTTTCAAGTGTTCAAAGCCATCTTTGACTTTATTTAAACTGCTTCTCATTCCTCTCACTTCATCATTTACTGCTTCGAACTTCGCTACCACATTCACCTGCAAGTTTGCCATTTTTGTTTCAATATGTTGCATTTTCATATTCATCTTTTCCAATTTCGTGTCCGTGTTTGCCATTTTCGTCTTCATGTTTTCCAGTTTCGTTTCCGTTTTTGCCATTTTCGTGTTCATGTTATTCAGTTTCGTGTTCATGTGTCCCATTCGCGCGTTCCGAATTTCCGTGTTTATATTATCTATTTTCGTTTCCATACTTGCCTGATTCGTGTGCAGATTTGCCACTTCTGTTTCCATGCCCGCCATCATGGTGCTGATTTTTCCGCAGTTGTGACACTGTAACTTTCTAAATTGGCATAGTTCACTCTCGTGATATGTACGATCTCTTTTACTGATTGTCTCACCACAACCTTGATTTTGACACACGATTGGGCTAAACCCACATTCAGCAACATGTCGCTGTAAATTCTGCAGCTGCACGAGTTCTCGACATCCCCTGTCGTAATGATCGCAACGAATACTTAGTTCATTTAAGTAATTCTTGACAATTCTTGGAACTTCAGCCAACGTTTCGACTGTCAGTTCATCGGCGCAATTTGGGCATCTATGGGCATTTCTACGTAGATGTTCTGTGATACAACCGCGACAAAAATAGTGCTCATTTCTGCGACACATCACAGGATCTTTCAGTACGTTGTAGCAAATTAAACAGTGAAAGTTTTCGTTCACTATCGATTGAAATCGTTCGTCATCGTATCCGCGTGGATAATTTGTTGCCATATTTACTTGCTGTTTTTTCTAAACTGAAAATTGAAACAAACCCTTAATGCTATGCTGGTCTGTTTGTTATACAGAAAGAGTTCAAATGGACTTGCTTACCTTTATTTAACTCCTGTATGATGGATGGCTAACATTCTTCCTAAATACTGACATAAATGAGGAATATTAAAGAACTGGAACATTTGGATTTAGTCCATATACAAAAACTGCCACGTATTCAACAGTAAGCAATAATTTGTGCTGTAATAGACAACACACATCTGCATTTCTTTGAACAAAAAATCGACGTGATGTCTAATTATTTCAGACTTCGCTTGGTTGCGTGCTGTAGTATTAAGGAATTTCTTTGTGTAAGATATTTTCATTTCAAGATCTTTCGCACATACTTATACATGGTTGCTTAATTCATTTTTGTCCTGTAAATACAAGTGACTGAAAATAACGTATGGCAAGTTGGAGATATATAGAAATGAAGAATTTAGTTTCGTTTTGAACCGGTGCAAACTTGATGCTTGACAATATGGCGAGTTATACGAGACATTAAGTCACCACTTGCATAGGACGCTCGTTTGACCGTTTATATGGGCCTGCCTAGCCCGTCGTATTTATGACGCATCTTATCTAAGACACAGTATAGGGAATATACAGTAGGTTCACTGTGCAGTGCGATGTGGTGTTTTATGTTTATGCAGATTTATGAAGTTTACTGGCTGCGAGCAGCCAGTTAAGCATTCTCATTGGCCAATTGATTGGCTGCCATAATGGTAATGAGATGCGTAATTCAACATGCGCGGACACCCAAATTTCAATTGAGTGGCCCCACTGTTCATTCCCTGTATTGTGGCTAATACTGACACATTAATTTTGTACTGTTCATACCTTAAGCTCTCGTCCTGTGTGAGTAGCGAGTTATTTCGTCTAGTATTAATGGTCCTAATTGAGCTTTCTAGAAGGTAGAGGAATAAGGAAGTTCTAATTTAAGACCAAATAACCGAATGATGCATTCCCGGGTGTTTTGTAACCCCTGCAGTCATCTTTTTATTTTGTCTATGAATACAAATTATCAAAAATCTTCATACAGTAGAGAGTAATATTCATTGTTAAATAAAAATCAACGTTTTCTCGGGTGCTTTTTTGCCCCAGTCATTTTTTTACTTTGTCTAAAAATACAAGTTGTTAAAAATCTGTATACAGTGGCAATTGACGATCATTGATTTATAAAAATTACTCGCACAGCAAGGTGTCTGTTTAATCTGATCGTAGTCGCCATCATAAATACAAATCAGTAGAATCTACACGTAAGCTGCAAGTCATCGATGTATCTCTAACAAATACATAAAACTTTTATACATAGGCTTTGAATTTGATAGATTTTAGTATGTGAAAACAGAGTTACTTTGAAGGAGTTTTTATTTTCAAAAGAATCACACAGTAGGGTATATGTTTTTTTTATGCTTTAGTAATTACAAATTACTAGCATAGGCATAATTAACATGGGCAGCCCAATGGCTATGTTTGTTTGTGGGCGAGAGCTTGTGGGATGCCAATAAACGCTGCCCATGATATTAGTAGCGAGTCAGGTATGTGCAAAAACTTATGACATTACCAACTGTAATTATTATGTAAGCCTACAGTCTTTCTTGATGAGGAAATAAAGGCATAGTGTATTTACTCTTGTTGTTCTAATGTCAGGAAAAAATCAATGTGAATTGCCCTGCAACTATACCACTGGAAGACCATTGGGAGACATTGCCCAATCAGAAACGTTAAATCAAACCGATTAGCCAATAACAATGCTTTAAAGTTCCAGGATTAACCAATCACATGCGTTAATGTTCCAGGATTAACCAATCACATGCGTTGAAGTTCCTGGATTAACCAATCACATGCGTTAAAGTTTCTGGATTAACCATTCACATGCGTAACCAGTCAGTAAATAGAAACGGCAAAGAGAAGTCACACTTCGATGTGACCAATCCTGATTTGACCTATCAATTTTTATATGTGTACAATAATTGTTTATTTCTTAAAGTCAAAACCATGGATTGACTAACAAGTCTGCTAAATTGTAATACTAGATCACGTGACCAGTCCGTGCTGGGTACGAGGTTGTAATTTTTACTGAGTTTTTTTTCTGGCATCGAGGCTGTTATGTTCTTTAATCAATCGTGGTATAAACTAGAAATGTGTTTAGGTACATAATTCATCAGTGTAAAGTATTTTACTGCTGTAGTAACAAGAATATTTACAAAATATTTCAAAATTGTTCAAGATATTACAAAGTCTGTAAGTTTTTTGATCGATTATATCGAGTTCGTGTACTTTTGCAATACATGTCAAACATTCAAAATTTTTAAAAATTATATCCAATCATTTCCAGTCATCTTTAGATAACAACAGCTGTGGTCAGGTATCTGGCTTTATTCATGTCAGGAAGTTCCTCCCATGAAAAGCGTTCAAAACTAAAACCTTCGACTGATTTCAAAACATTCCGTCTCTCATCCATTCCTCCTAGCACTACAATTGTGTTCTCAATAACAACTGCCACACATCCTTTCCTCCCGTGTAACATGGGAGGCAACATATGACTGTTTCCAGTCTTTGTGTTATAAATTATAACCTTGTTTAATATGTTATCATCCTTGTCAACCCCACCAATGATCACGACATTCTCAGCCCACTTGACCATCGCCATTTCACTCACTGCATAGGGAAGCTCTGGTAACTGTTGACATTCATTCTTCTTGATGTCATAGCTTAACACACTGCTAAGCTTGTCTTTGCAGAACCATGTTTTCTTTCCCCCAACAATCAAAATATTATCATCACATAGCACTGTGCAGCGATTAAGTCTTGGTTCAGGCATCTTGGATACCATTTTAACAGTGTAAGGTGGTTTAAGTTGTACTTCGTAAATACAGTCAGAGATGACAACTTGATCTTCATTATAACCACCACTGACAAACAAACTATCCTTGTACACCACACTGCTGTGTCTACACATCCTAGCATGAAGTTTTGCAGCAAAATTACTCCAGTTAACTGAGAGATCAGGGACTGGTTGAATGTTCATTCGTATCATGTTATCTAAAACATCAAAACCACACTCACCTCCCACTACAGTCACGTGATTGTTGTAAACAAATGAAGATGCGCTGTGAAGATATTCTGGCATAGGTTTTAATGAAGACCACAGGCTCTGATGGTAGTTAAATATTTCTACGGAATTTGTGTTCGAACCACCAGCAACAAATATATGTTGATTTTCTCTCCCGCCACTCGCTGTGTCTCTTACATTTCTTGTGATTTCCTCCTGCTTTCTTTCTTTGCTTTCTATCTTCTCAAGTACTGCTTCTTTCAAGTGTTCAAAGCCATCTTTGACTTCATTTAAACTCGTTCTCATTCCTTTCACCTCATGATTTACTTCTTCGAACTTCGCTTCCACATTCGCCTGCAAGTTTCCCATTTTTGTTTCAATATGTTGCATTTTCATAGTCATCTTTTCCAGTTTCGTGTCTGTGTGTACTATCTTCGTGTTGATGTTTTCCAGTTTCGTGTCCATGTATCCCATTCGCGTGTTTACATTCCGAATTTCCGTGTTTATATTATTTATTTTCGTTTCCATATTTGCCTGATTCGTGTGCAGATTTGCCACTTTCGTTTCCATGCCCGCCATCATCGAGCTGATTTCTCCGCAGTTGTGACACTCTAACTTTCTAAATTGACACAGTTCACTCTCGTGGTATGTACGATCTCTTTTACTGATTGTCTCACCACAACCTTGATTTTTACACACGACTGGGCTAAACCCACATTCAGCAACATGTCGCTGTAAATTCTGCAGCTGCACGAGTTCTCGACATCCTCTGTCGTAATGATCGCAACGAATGTTTAGTTCATTTAAGTAATTCTTTACAATTCTTGGAACTTCGGCCAATGTTTCGACAGTCAGTTCGTCAGCGCACGTCGGGCATTTATGGGCATTTCTACGAAGATGTTCTGTGATACAACCGCGACAAAAACAATGTCCATTCCTGCGACACATCACAGGATCTTTCAATACGTTATAGCAAATTAAACAGTGAAAGTTTTGGTCCACTGTCTTCTCGAATCGTTCATCATCATATCCGAGTGAATAATTTGATGCCATATTTACTCGCTGTTACACCCCGGAATGCATCCGGAATTATGTCCGTATTTCAACCAGTTTGTGGCAAAAATAATATCATATAAAAAGCCATTTACGTATTTGTACCAACAGTGTTTTTTCTCGTAGATTGAAAGTTTTGACTTAAAAAATAGCACAATTACTTCCTTATATAAATCGTTTCAATGAGCTATAGCGTCTTGTCCGGTCTAGAATTTCATCAGAAACAAAATAGCCTTGTGACAAAAGGTTATCACCTCGCTATTTGGATGACGGTTTTTGATTGGTTCCATCACATGACTGTGTTAGAATTGTTTGTAGATGAAATTTGAACCAAATGTTGTTTTCAACAGACTATGAGTAAACGAAATAGGGTTCTTCTGTAAAGTCTGGCCTAAAATTAAGAAAATAATCTCTGTCGAAATAATAAGGCGAAAGAAAAAGCATTTGTTGTGAGGAAACGGCTGAGAGATTTTACCAGTGAACTCAATATAACTGGAAGGCTACTTTTGGCGGGATATTTGAAGCCACTCGTACCCAGCCTTTTCACGCACGACCAAAAC
>ERZ1738537.33-NODE-70-length-12976-cov-15.146506_pt1 | contig 12976 bp, 1 predicted proteins | sample MGYA00581732_ERZ1738537 | MGnify/ENA primary metagenome ERZ1738537 (study PRJEB40740, sample SAMEA7388104) | Antillogorgia bipinnata | biome: Marine coral reef biome; feature: Environment associated with an aquatic invertebrate; material: Seawater | host...
CTTCATGACTGCAGTTTGGACTTAAACCACCCAGAAACTGGGGTGGTTTTGTCTTTCTGGCTCAAGAGCTCACCCGAATCCCGTGGGCTTCGCACTCGGGTCCGAAACGGTGGGGAGCAGAAACTCTCCTCGGGTGGAACATCATGAGGGTAAAGCTACTTCTGCTGTTGCCTCTGCTGGCGCTGGCTGAACTCAAGGATGTTGTGGTCAGTGGCAAGATCAATTTGTTGCACTACGTTGCCAAGGAGTTGACTTCACCCGTCAAGGAGAAAAGCAAGGTGACGGAAAATGGCTTGGTGAAGGCTTGCAAGATGGAGCCGGAGCGTTTCTTCAGCGATATCCTCTTCTATGTCTTTGAGTGCCATTCCGATGTGAAGTCGATTTCCGTGGACTTACCTGGCTCCAATAACTATTTGGATGGATACCAGGTGGAGTCGTTTGATGTTCAGATGGCTCATACCGAGTCACCTCAATTGAAGCATGTGGTGTCATGTCCTGTGGCTGTGAACGATCCGACGGATATGTCCTGTTCGACTTACGTCCTGGACTTTTTTCGGGCAGCACCTGACATTGCAACCTTGGAATCCATGGGAATGAGTTCGAAGAGGGTCATCGTGGTGGAGCCTGGATTTAATTCAGGAACTTCCAGTTATACCACCACAGTGGAGATCGACACGCCATTCTCCATTTCCGCTCGCACTCTTCAGCCACGTGGACGTGCAGGAATCCTCGCACCTGAAGGGTCGGGTCTGGACCCTACGTTGAATGGCTGTGACAAGGCGGAACAAGCACAGGCTGTATGGGAATTTCCTGGTTTCAAGACGACAGGTCTTTTCAAATTTGGAGTGTGCGCCGTTGCGCCTGACAATGTCCATCAGACCTGGTATAAAGTCCAGGTAAATGTCACTCGACATTACAGCACTCGCCTACGAAGTCTGGCGATTGTTGGAAAAGAGTTGGATCCTCCCTTCGATCCGGAAGTCCAGCAATACACAGTACATGTGGATGGCAAAGTAAAGGAGGTGGATCTCAAGTTGACTGCTGTCGATAGTGAAGCATCGATCAGGGTGGATGCGGACAAGACAACGCATGGCAACGATACCATGCTCACCACGGTGAAGATGCATGACAACGATCATTTGAAGGTGGGTGAACCACCACAATGGTCAAGATCCGTGAGTGTGCAACTGGAGTCCGCAGATGGTGAAAAGACTTTGACCTACTTGGTCCATGTCAAACAGAAGGTCAGCAACTATAGTTACCTGCTGAACTTGAGCATGGACAACACCAGCTGCAAGATGAACCCACCAAAGTTCGAAGTGAACGTCACCGAGTATTCTTGCGTCTTCTGGTGGACAGAGACAGAACATCCACGGGTCATTGCCACTATGGACAAGACGCACTGCCCAGATTGCACCTTGCTAATTCCATCCGCCAGGGAGTTCCCGGAATCTCACTTGAGCTTGCAGTACCAGACACAGATCAAGCGTGTGCATGAATCTGGGGATGTGTGGACCCGCCCGTTCTTGTACGGCGAGTATCATGTTGTGCCCTTCCAGGTCTTGAGTGCTGACAAGTTCACACATACCACGTATCATGTACACTTGGAACGTGATGCACCATGGTGGATGAAAGCCGCCACTACACGTACCATCTCTTCCTGGGCCACTGTGTTGGCGACGTCCATGGCCATTTTCAGTGCCAGCAACTTTGTGGCGTTGACGCGTATGATTCAGTTTATGGACCTGACGACTGAAATCAAAGGTACTCCAGACGTCTACAATGAGTTTGCAAACCACTTGAAAGGATTCAACTTTGATCCTGCGCCATATTTGCCAGACCTGGGTCTACCAAGCATGGAGGACGTGCGTGACATGCGCAACAAGGCTGTTCAACAGCTGAAGGACGCCTTCTCGGTGGGTGACATGAAGAAATCAGGCACCCTGGTCTTGCAGTACTGCTACGCCCTTGACGTTGAAGGGCAATTGGCGGCGAATGGTATCCTTCACACGCATCCGGAAGGAACAAAGCTTCTTCTGCAGAGTTTGTCGGAAGCGGGCGATATGTTCAAACCAACTCCAGAAGATGAGGAGGTTGAGAAGAGGAAGTTGGTGTTGAACGACACCAAGACCAGAACTGTTTTTGGTGCACAAGGGACCAACACTACGCTCCGTTCACTGCGTGGGGTGCAGAAGTATGCAGGAGATGTTTCGGGTGATGTGTCCAAGCTCCATAGCCTTGAGGCGCCCTTGACCTCACGCCGTTTGGACGGTGATGACAAGGAGGAGAAGAAAAAGAAGGTGGAAGGGCCTGATTCCGCCATGCTGGTGGTACAATGGACGCAGCGTCAATGGAAGGAGTTTATTGAGAAGATCAAAGCAGAAAACGTCACGGAGGATGACTACCCAAATGCACGGAAGAAGATTCCATGCGATGAGCATCCCATGGCTGACGTTGTACCTTTCCTCTTTTTGATGCATGAGTTGGAACTCATCAGGCGCATGATGCACACGTACACGGGCACCTTTTTGTTGATGTTTATTGCCATCTTCTCTTGTGGTGCTGCATACATCACGTACTACCGCACCGTGATGATGAAGAGTCAACGAAGGGTGAAGTGGCTGGAACCTGGTTTCTTGTCCATCTTCGTATTGGATTGTGGCTTGATCGGCTTTACCAAGAGTGCAGCAAAGATTGTTTCACAGCCCACATTGGTGACCTTCTTTTTTTGGAAACCCGAACGGTGGGAAGTGCAAGCCTTCGTGCTGGCGGGCGTCGTTCTATATCCTGTGGTCTTTGTAATGTTGACCTATCTCATGATCTCAGAAGTCACCAAACCGTCGGACGAGCTAGAGGAAGCAGAAGAAGAAGGACAAGAGACGAAAAAACCGGATGAGAAGGCACTCAAAACAAAGATGGTCTTCAACGAGGATGTAGAACAATGGATCGACCCAACAGCTCGAGAAATCAAGGTGACCTTGGAACCACCGATCCCCAGCTGGATCCCAGTCTTGGGCGAGATGATCACCAGCCACGTGCGCTCCTGCATTCCAGTGCTCACGGTGGATGGCGAGCCGATCAGTTTCAGGACTGATGTGGTTTCGGAGGAGGAGAAAAAAGTCAAGCCAGTCGTGGATAAAGAGAAGCTCCTACAGGAAGCTGCAGAACTTGAAAAAAAGTTGAATGAAGAGTTGGCAGAAAATGCAACCGATGCCACCAAGAAGGATCGGACTAAGCGAGCGGAGACCATCAAGGACGAGCAGGAAACCTTGAAGAAGATCCATGAACGAGCCCAGAAACACTCGGGGGCGGTGATATCAATCAGGGAAGAGATGGGAAAAGTGCAAGAGACGTATTGCAAAGAGGTCACACCAGGAGAGAAGGGTCCTTCCGGCGAGCCGACGTGGTTTCCAGACGAACCTACAAAGCCTAAAGAGGGAGAAGAAGAGGAGGAGGAATTCACCTTTGAGAAAAGAAGCATCTTCGACCTTCTTACAGAGTGGAAATCCGTGAAAGGTCGTGAGGAAAATGAAGTCTTGGATGCGGAAGAAAGCTTTGCCATCCGTTCCTACATTGAGGGACATATCCGACGTGAGAAACGTCTTACCAAGTACAACATCATGCAGGTTGGCACCTACAAAGGCTACATGTTGCCCAAGGAGCCTTTTAACATCGTGAAAAAGAAGGATCCAAATGGTAAGATGATTTCGGTGCGCGAACGTGCTGATCCTACACCACAACAATTGAAAGAAGGGGCTGAACCATGTCCTCACTGGTGGTTACCGAAGGACCCATCAACTCTGACGGTCAATGGTATGGAATATGAACTGGACGAGTTTGGACCAAGTATACCGCCACTTCCTGCGGAGTCAAAAGCTCCTCCACCACCACCGCCGCCGCCCTACATTCAGAACAGTCAGGGACAGCGTTTGGTCTATGAATCGGGCCAGATGGGCCCTTTGTGGCGATTCTTGGGCCAACTAAAAGTTGGAAATCAAGAGGCGGGTGTGGTTCGTTGGATGGATGAGCCTGAAGATGGTTGGGAAGTGTTCCAAAAGAGTGACGAAGCGAAGCAGAATGACGACAAAGGAAAGAAGTACGCCAACATGGTGTATGCCGACAAATGGCAATGGATTTACTTGGATAAATGGGATTTGCCTTGGAGTGGTGATGATGAAGAAGAGAAACATCTGCACTTTTTGGGATGTTGGAAATTGGCCAAAGATGACATTCCACTCTTCCGTATCATGGAGAAGGCACTTTTGAAGCGCTTCAAGACCTATGTGCCAAAGCAGATCCGTTCTGACGAAAAGAACGAGATCCGCCAATGGATGTGGAAAGGGTTGTTGGGCTTCACAGAATTGAAGCTCAAGCTTGGTTGGATGGCGAAACAACATCCCAGGTACAAACTCCCTGAGATCAGTGAAATTGTGACGAAACCTTTTGATGTCTTCTTGCTGGAGCTTGCACATGCAAACGCGGATAAGGAGTTGAAGTTGGATTCAGAACGTGAAACTGATAAAAGCGAGGAATTACTGAACTTCACGCTGATGAAATTTGAGGATCTTTTCCCTGATGACGAGGAGCCCTGGTGGGAAGAATCTGACAAGCCGGCCGACAACGAGCGGAAGGTCATGTTTGACCACGACGTCTTTTTCCAAGACAGTGGCGGCGATGAGAATGAAAACGTCGAGTTTAAAACTCGCTGGAAGGAGAACAAGTTGATTCCGGAGCACGGATACTACTCGTCCTCCTGCTTTACACGCTTTCCAGAAGATACGTTTGGCAAGAAGCGCTACATTGTCAAAAAACCGGATGACCCTGTCGAGTCCATCGCACGTGTGGAGATCAATGTGCGTTTGAAGCATGTTCTGCCATTGATGCGCTACACCAGCCATTTCAAGGCCTGTGTTCCCATCAACAGCTTGGAATTGCCTCTGAGGTCCAACTTGCAGATCATCCTAAAAGAGTCTGGCAATGGTGAGCAATTCAACTACACCGTGGATCGCCTTACGAATTTGATCAGTATTGGTGTCCTAGCTTCTCAACCACCTGGACCTGTTTGCGCTATCACCTTGTTGCTGTTGCAAATGGTCAACTTTGCGAATCGTTTCTATACCAACAAAGAAAGTGCGAAAGCTGTGGCAAAGTTGATGGACGAAGAAGAAGCAAAGGAAGCAGCAGAAGAAGCAGAAAAAGCCGCAGCTGCCGATGCTTCGGAGAAAGAACCACTGACTGGTGGTGATGTAGCGACGAAAAAGAAGAAGCTGTCGCCAATGAAGGAACGAATTCGGAAGAAGCGCGAGGCCATGAAAAACAAGACTCTCATGGATTCATTCCTCGAGGTGGAGGTCTTCAAGATGTTTCTGCAAAGTTTAGTGCTGTTCCTGCTGTGTGCGGGGCAGTTTGGTTGGATGCCTGGTCCGATTTGCGCATTGATGTGTATCTTGGTCTGTGTCTTCACCATGATCTTCATGAACGTCAGCACCTTCCGGAAGGAGATGAATAAACAGATCGAGAGCATTTCGAATTCGGTCACCGAGTTCTATCGCATGTACAGGGGCTACGAAAACGCCGTGATGGCGTGGCTCAGTGGGGAGAACATCTTTGGATGGAAGTTCTTCAACTTTGAAGGTGCACATGCCAGTAACCTGGAGAACATCAGTGACGTGAACTTCGTTGTACCCGAGCTGGGACTACGCCTGACAGGAAAGACTGTGGTGGACGACTTGCTGCCACAAGATGAGAAGATGAAGCAGCAACTTCTGAAGTATACCGCGTACTTTGCCAACCTTCGTGCGGATAGCAGGGCAAAAGTGAAGGCAGCTTCCGATTTGCAACGCTATCATCAGGACATCGCGCCAAGCTTCACCTTGGCATTGTCAGTGGATCAGTTGAAGTTGTGCCAAGCTATTCCTCCCATCGCGGCTACGATTCAATGCGTGAACCATGCTGGCAGCACCATCAGTAGTCCTGACTTTGATTCTTACTACACTCTCTACTATCCAGAGGCTTGGGAAGATGAGCACGACCACGACAAAGCCGCAGTGGAACAGTTGACGAACACGTGGAAGGAGGAAGTCAAGAATTGGATGGACGACTCATTGGGCGCGACCTACAGCGACCGAACTTACACCAAGAAGATTCAGGAGCACATTGCGGCCTTGATGGGCATGCCTTTTGAACATGGTCGATCTCGTCATTGTGTGATGATCAAGTTGGAGCAAACTCTCATTCCGGACTTCGTTCCCTTGAGAACGAGTTGCAGGGAGAAGGTCTTCAAAGAGATGGAAAACAAAATGCTTTTCGTTACGGTGCTCTATGAGGATGAAGACTTCACGGTGGACATGGCGTACAATCGCACCAGTCCATTGGGAAGGATTGTGAAGTTGACACCTGAGAAGTTAGACAAGTTGATGTATGAAGGCACACGTCCTGACGAGTCAAGCCCAAAGGCTAGCCCAAAGGCTGCGGCTGAGGAACCTGGAGATGGTGATGAATCGCCAGAGCCACCTGCGATGATGAAAACCAAAAGTCATTTCTCCATTCGTCCCGACATGGGAAAACTCAAGCGCTTTGTCGCTCTCTTGGCTGAAGAAGGAGAGGAGCCGCCAATCTTTCAAGATCGGGATTCTTTGGATCAATTTGCGTTCATTTGCGAACACGAGGCGTGCGAATTTAAGGTGCCGATTCCTGCCACTGTCAGCAAGTTCAAACTGATGGTCTGGTTCCAGAACAACGTGGACGGCCAGCCCACCGAAGAGCTCATCGGCTTTTCGGAACCCTTCGACTTGATCTTGCCGGATGAAGCGGCGTTGATGGGTGAAGATCAGGCAGATCAGAAGCGCATTCCTTTCTACACCTCGTGGCACACTACGTTGACCCAGGGATTGAAAATCATCCAGGCAGATGATCCAGTGGAAGAGGCCAAAACCTGGTTTGGAAGGCTGAAGAACCAGGTGCGTGAATATTTGGCACCTCCTATCACCAAGACGCATGTGAAGAACTCCACGGGCTTTGTGGATATGTCTGTGCGCAACTTGACGGCAGAAGAGTTGAAAATCGATAAAGACTACGTGGACGCCATGAAGGATGTGACGGTTGGCAACAGTGAGATCAACAAATCGAAGCTGAAACGTCACTTGGATCGTCGTGGAATTTTGTCCAACTTCTTCGGATTGCGCATGGAAGACACTTGCATCGATGGAGGCGAAGAAACCCTGAAGGCCCATCTGAAGAGGTTGGAGGATTTTTACAAAGCCAACCAGTCCGGATGGACCGTCGAATTGGCGGAGAAAACGGACATGGGAGGAAGACAAACAAAACTGGAGAATTTGCTCCTTGCACAAGACATTCGACGCAGCTTGTGGAAAAATGATGACATGGAGAAGGCCATCGAAAGCATCAAACAATCCATCGAGGACTATGAAAAAACAAAGAAGAAAGAGGTGGATGCGAACATCAAGATCTACCCTCGATACAGGATTACACAGCGCTATAGGGGTCCACGCAGAGTGGACCAGGAATCCGTGGACTTCGATACTGCGATACTGTCCGAGCTCAAAAAATTCAAGCAGGATCAAGCACGGACGGGCAAATCTATCTTGCACTATGTGATGGTGGCGGACCACTTGAAACACAACAAGTTTTGGAGTCCAGATGCAATCTCTCCTCATGTCTGTGGCATCATCGTGAATAACACCCCAGATGTTCCAAGCGTGAGATTGCAGTGCCACAAGTTCAATCAGCCCGCCGCTGGTGAGGATCCAAAAGCAAAGATCTCGAAGGATATGGTCTTCCATCGCGAAACCTTGGGATCCTCCAAGGAGCTTCCTGCCTTTGTCAATGGTCGTTTGTGCTTCAAGGCAACAGATGAAGAAGCCGAAAAGTACTACAAGGCCTTCGTTCCTGAATCACCAGAGACTTGGAAAGTTGCCAAAAAAGGGGCACCCGAAGTGCAAGAGTGGACTCCGGTCTACCTTTACTGGGATGGCTTCGCAAGATGGGTGGTGTCTCCTTTCCGCGGGGAACCTGCACCGTACGGATTGGCCACTGACACGAATCAGAACCTCTTCCTTTACTGCCGTGATCAAGCAACGACACCGGATCGCATTAGCAAGACTCAATTTAAGAAATGGGAGAATGGCATGTGGAAAGAGGATACCAGCATCCGAGTCTTGAATCGTGATGGTTCGATGGCCACCAAGCAGGAAGCCAATCGTGCTGAACAACTGCGGGTGCACGCCAAGTCGGTGAATGAAGATTCGGGGTCTTCCAGTTGGATCGGTGAGATGTTCAAAGGCCTGATGTTCATTTTCGTTTCCACCACAAGCAAGAAGTCTTCGCCGGAAATCAAGGAATGTTTGATTGGATTGGAAGGTGGCAACATCACCATTGCCTGGAAAGACATTCATCAAGAGTCGTTGGCACCCTTACGCACCTTTTTACTGGATGAATTTACCACGTATCAAGCTGCTTGGGTTTTCCTTTGCCGCAACTGCACTATCAAGAAGACCGTGTGTGTTCGAAATCTGGCACGTATGTTGCGTCGTAGTCTCGAGGGCTTGCAAGCTATGCTGAAGGTTCAAGAGAGGATAGAGACTCAGGAGAAAAGGAAAAGGATGAAGGCGGCAGGACAGATGCAAAAAACCTTTACCAATGCCACGGCTGCACAAAGCTCGGCCCCAGGGGGCAACGAAGAGGAAGAAGAGGCTCAAGAAGAGGAGGAAGCAAAGCCGAAGGAAGAGGAAAAGGAACCGGAAGCTCCCGCCAAGTCCACCTTGTTCTCGGGCTTTGGTCGTATGATGGGAAAAGCAGCCAAGTCGGCCAAAGCCGCTGCGACCGGAATGGCCGGTGCAGCGAAAAACGCTGCAAGTGCTGCAGCTCATGCTGCCATGGGGCCTAGTGATGAGGCGAAGAGAAAGGAAAACGAAAAGAAGATGTTGGATTATTTGAACAGAGTTGTCACTGAGGACCCAAATTATGTGGAGAAGATTTGCCAGGAAATCATGAACCAGTTGGATCATGATAAAGATGGGGTCCTTGTGGTGAAGGAAATCTTGGCACTGCCTGAAGTGATGGCAACAAAGACCAGCAACAAGGAGATGAAGGAATTCATCAAATTCTTGAAAGTCCATCCTGCATGGGCAAAACCAGAATTCTTTTGGGCAGAACTCAGCGAAGGCTTTGAGATTACTTTGGAGGAGTTCACCAGAGATTCCTTGTTGCTTCTACAGCGCTTCACGAAACAACAGGAGATGGCACGTGCGGAGGATGCTGGCATGTCGGTCCAAGAGAGGTGTGCAAAGGTCTTTGCTCAACTGGATGTGCAGATGAGTGGCGGCGTTGGATTGAACGAGTTGATTCCCATGAGTGGTGAGGATAAGAAAGCTGCTGCATCCAACTTGGCCAAGTTTACTGTGCCTTTGACCTTTATCAAGGAGATTCGTATCGACAAAGCTCGAACTTCTGGTGCAGGTGAAGAAGAACGTCAAACGGTGCGTTTCCAGGTTCATCCAGACTTCGAAAACTCAGCGGAGTGGAAGAAAGTAAAGAAAGGTTTGTCTCCCGACTGGGAACCCAATCACAATTTCGAGTACTTGCAAGTGGCCATGGTACCTCAGTACTTGGACATGTGGAAGCAGGTCATCAGTGACTGCGGTATGGATACCATCCAAGAATTCGTCCGCTTCTATAACGGCAGTACCCTCGAACATCCGGTGCTGGATGGCGTGTACATGCGCCACGGTGAGGGTACACAACGTTGGCCCGATGGCAAGACCTACAAGGGCTACTGGGAAAATCACGTCTACGAGGGCCCTGGAAAACTCTTCAATGACTATGAGGACATGGCCAATGACGTGAATCCTATCTATAATGGCGACTGGAAGAATGGAAAACGCCATGGTAATGGAGTGTTGCGATGGGAACAAGACAATTCGGATCGCGCACGCAAAACTTTTGGTGATCGTCAATTCTCAGGCGTCAGAAAGATCTATGATGGAGAGTTCCAGCATGACTGCTTCCATGGCCGGGGAACAATGCGATTGGAGAAGGCGGTCTCCCAGTCCTTGAGGACCATGGATCGCCAAGGCTTAAGCCCTGGACGAGTTCCACTTCCCAACATGGATCCGAGCTATATCTTGAGCTTTGATGGTTTGTGGGAATCAGATTGGACGAAAACCGACGCAGAAGCGCGGGAAATCAGCCCTCTCTATGAGAACTTGCACCCTTTGATGCCAGACGAATTTGTTGAAGCCAAAGCACACCGCGATCTTAAGCTCGACACCGTGACAAAAGTGGAGCGCATGCAAAATCTGCCGCACATGCGCTTCGCAAGGTACTTTCCTCTGGACCCCATGGAAGTGCAAGCTGCCGGAGATCCTCTTCCTGATTTGGCATTGGCCTACTATCAATCCAAAGGCGGTGATGCCAATCACATGAGTGATGGCTTTGCAGTGTATGCAGATTTTACAGAATACACAGGTTTCTTCGAAAGAGGACGACCCAGTGGCAAAGGGAAGATGACGCAGTTCGACCACAAGGATGGCAAGAAAGGAGCTGAATTGGCCAGTTATGACGGTTTTTGGAAGAATGGCAAATTCGAGGGTGAGGGCGTGTACACAACCGCTGATGGTTTGACGTACAAGGGAAGCTTCAAAGAGCATTTGCGACATGGACGTGGAGTGGAAACCGTTGAGGAGGAGTTGGCATGCAAAATCGGCTACAGCAAGTATGAGGGAAACTGGGAGAATGGTCTCTTCCATGGAGAAGGAACCTTGACCTACGGCGATCCTAAAGGTGGCATGGGCCGCGTGTTCTACAAGGGCACCTTCGTCGAGGGAAAACGTACCGGAGTTGGCCGTGTCTTTGATGTCAAGGATGGACATTTGAAGCTCCTGTGCAAGTTCGAAAACGACAAGATCGTCACCTCGAAAAGCAAAGAAGAATATGGATGGCTGTGCTTGGATCGTCGAAAGCAAGATGGCGAGGGTCCAGGGAAGTACTTCTATGGAGTCATCGGCCAGGATGGTGAATTGGGCACTTGGGGCACCCTCTACTCTGCTCGTGCTGTGCAAGATCCGGATTTCTTGCAGTGCGTCCAAGAAGGAAAACCCTACCAGAAAGAGAATCCTCAAAATGAGCAGCTGCAGTATATTCTCTACCATGGTCAGTGGAAGGATAGCGTACCAGATGGTTTCGGAGTGCAACATTTTGCAGGTGCCCAAATGACATTGGAAAAGAATCCAATGCATCAAGCGCATGGTGGTACCTACACCGGTGACTTCTTGAATGGCAAACGTCATGGTCGTGGTGTTTGGAAGACAACTGCTGGAGCTTGGGAGTTCCGACCAATCGCCAATGAAGATGTGCCCAACTGGGAGAAAGATTTGATGCATGGCATTGGTATTGTGGAAGATTTCGAGCATGTGCACGAGAATGTCATCTACACCAAGGGCAAGTGTCAGATGCCTTTCACAGAACTGGGACCACCTAAAACAGGTTTTGAGAGTGCTGCTTTCTCCGATGTCCTGCCACAGGCTGGCCGCAAGAGGATCTATGTCACACCATTGCCAACCACAGAGAATCCTGAGGAGGAGAAAAAGTCGCCAGAAAAGGAGAATCCAATTTGGGTGTTGTTGAAGGGCTTTGGTCAAAAGCTCCACAAACAACAAGACGAAGGTTGGGAAGCTTTGGATCGTGAGCATGAATTGGCCTTCCTACGTGCCACGGCCAAGTCTATGGGACATAGCGCTCAGGCTTTGACACGAATGAACAGCGCTGTGACCAACACACTCACGATGCGGTCCATGCCAACGTCCACGGCTGGCGGCGAGCCGGCTGTCGCAGCTTTAGTACGTGAGCCCACGGATTTGTCTCTACCAGAGGAAGATGTGTTGATCAAAGGTGGTACAGGTGAGAATGAGGTGATCAATGGCGTATACTTCAAGCTGATGCACACCTTTGGAGTCAAAGCCTTCAAGATGGTGAAACAAGTGCAAAGTGGATTCTACACCACTACAGTTGTGAGGTATTTGTACTGGGATCACGTCACTTCTGCCTGGACGATCTCTCCCAAGCCGTTGGGCGGCGTGTGCTTGGCACCGGGCTGTGCTTTTGCACAGGAGGATAACACCGAGCATCCTTCCATGGTAACGAAACCTTGGTACGTTTGGCATGGCTACACTGGCGAGCTGCTAGCTGCGGGGGAAGAAATCAAGGAAAAGAAGGAAGACGACGCAGGATTCACATTGAGGAGCTTGATGCCTGAACCCACACCGGTGGATAAGCTCGTGGCAAAGAGCATTGTGGGATTCCAGGTGCAAGGAAACCAAGATAAACTCGGCAAGATTGGTATGGGCCTGATGTTGAGGATTCCATTGACCTTATTTGGTCTCCCTGTCTACGAGTATGAGGGTGGTGGACAGTATCTTTACTTCCACAGGAAGAAGGATGATGGCACCATGGAAGACATGGCTGCGGGTCAAGATGCTGAACTTGAGGAGTTTGGCGCTGGCATTGAGCCAACACCTGAAAGGCTTTACGAGTCATCGGGCTGCTGGGTCATTGCGACTGACATGGGCATCGAGCTCGAATCACCTGATTGCTATGCAGTCGTGGAGGATACTGCTGTGACACCAGATCAAATTACCAGGACTTGGAATGTCCGTTCCAGAGACAAGATGGAACCGAATGTGGAGCTTAGGTTCACTGCCCAAGAATGGAGCCATGAGGGAACCTTACAAGCTATGGTGGAACAGGTCGAGAAGGAAGAGAGGGAGGCTGAAGAGGCAGAAGAAGAAGAGTCAGAAAGTCAAGAGGACAAAAAGGAAAAGAAGAAAGAGGAAAAGACAGAGAAGAAGGAAAAGAAGAAGAAAGGTTGGCTCGGGTGAAAGGTTGGTTTCGGAAACCAGGAAACTCGTGACGACACGATGCCGTGGATGACGCCGGATGTTGGCCAGGTTTTTGAAGCCCA
>ERZ1738537.35-NODE-74-length-12854-cov-72.108524_pt1 | contig 12854 bp, 7 predicted proteins | sample MGYA00581732_ERZ1738537 | MGnify/ENA primary metagenome ERZ1738537 (study PRJEB40740, sample SAMEA7388104) | Antillogorgia bipinnata | biome: Marine coral reef biome; feature: Environment associated with an aquatic invertebrate; material: Seawater | host...
GGACAAGTCAAAAACAAAAACTCCCAACTATTCGAACGATAACATCATTAGACTAATAGTGGGAAAGTAAAACTTTTCAAATGGCTGTCTGCATGTTGCTGGTTCTTCTTGTGCACATTGCTGCTTCAAACCCTGTTTATCCAGACTGCATGCCAGAATGTATAGGGGGCATAAACCCGGCTTACTTGCATCTGCCTCTCTTGCATGAAAATTCTTCATGGTACCGACTCAACTGCTCCTGTAAAATCTGCCACATTCAGGGGTATGTCCAACGATTCCCTTACTCTTCACCTGACTTCAAATGTTGGACAAACTGCTCCGTCCGTCCAACCTCTTGTGATGATCACGGACAGTCTAGAGTTGCTGTTGTCAGTAACTGCTCTTGTGCTCCAAGACCCACTGAGGCATACCGTACTACACCATCTATTCCATTGGAGATAACTCTTGAAGATCGTCTCTCCAATCTTACCACTGGATTTCTTGTTGAGCCGACCACCGCCCATGTGGGAAGGATTGGCCCATCGAGAAAGCCCAGATATGAGCTTATTATTGTTCCCACATTGATTGGTGCTGTTGTTTTGATCTCCATTATAGTTGCACTGTGTAAGTGGAAGCATGGCCGCGGAGGTCGAATGCTCAGTTGGGTTGAGTCACTCGAGATGATTGAGAAAAGAAAAGTGGGAAAGTAATTCAAGACAAAACTAATTAAAAATTGCATCAAAGAACTGTTCTCAGTGATGTCTCTCTTCAAGCTTATAACTGTCTCCAAGGCAAGGACAATCAATACGTTCAGATGGAACGACGCTTTCAATGATGAATCATTGCTGGGCAATATGCTCAAGGCTCAAAATGATGTGTTTGAATCAAAGATACCGTACATCAAATGCGGAGCGGCTACTAGAGACCAGATAGACATGATGGTTCGACGGGAAATGTCATTGCTATGCTGGTTCTGCCATCGTGTTTTGGCTTCTCACATTGGGGAGCCTGGCTTGTTTGACGCAGATTTGCATCTTGAGATTCCGGGAAATTCAGTAGAAATAGAGGATCTTGTCCAAAAGTACCTGATCCCTACTGAGCAGCCCCTATGCTCTGTTGCAGGTGGTCTCCGTTTGATACCCCGTCGTAGAGAGTCTCACAAGACAATGTGGAAGAGATTTTAAGTGTTGGTAAATCTGGGAAACTAATTAAAAAGTGTTCTCAGTCTGGCAAATCTCTAGACATATGTGGTACCATGTTTTTCTTACTAACTGTTCAGATTGCTGTTGCTCTCTCTCAAAGCATTGACCTTCCAAGTTATGGCGTTTCTCTTGAGAAGATATCCGAGGGACCGAACATCAGGGATCTTCCCACTATAGTCCTGAAGGTGCCTAAAATACATCCTAAACTTTCCTTCCATCTCTCTATAGACACATCCCAGCTTCATCTTGAGGTCGAGAAAATCCGTGATCATGACACAAAATCCCAATTGAAATCACTATTGGAGTCCATTGATAATTTGGTTGCAACGGACAAGCAACGGGCCAAGAGGGGGTTGCTTACTGGTCTCATAAATCTATTTTTCGGAGGCAATGATAATTCAGATGAAGTGAAAAAGAATGCTGAGGCCATTGAGCAGACGAATAAAGCTGTGTCTGTTCTTGACAAAAAGGTCACTCTTCTTGTTGACACTGAGAGAAAAGATATAACCTCTGTTGAAGCAAGTGTGAAAACAATAGGAAAGGCCCTTAACAATGCCACATCTGTGTTGTCCTCTAGAATCGATGCACTAGTACAGGATGCAAACGACATAAAGAACGCACAACGTGCAACAATTGCATTGGTTGAACTGTTGGCAAAGCTGTCCATATCCTCTATCCATTACCAGACAGCAAAAGACAAGTATGATGAACTAGTCTCACTCGAGCGATCAATTAGGACCTGCGCTCGCATTGGCCAAATAACCGAAGAGATGATCTCCCAAGACAAGCTTGAGGGCTTAATTGAAGAGCTGAACACCCATTTGGTCTCAAAGGGCACAGGACTAACAGTAAAATTCTCTGGACCTAGGATCTCCTACTACTATTCAGCATTTGGTGCAGATGTCCATGAAGCTGATGACTATTACATGATAACACTAAAGGTTCCAGTTGTTGCTGTAACAGGTTCAGTCGTGTGGTACAAAGTGCACACATGGCCAGTCACAACAGACAACACTCCTGTTGGCTTCACCCTTCGGTTTGATCATGATTGTGTCGTTGTTTCAACACTAGATAACACACTATCGACTTCGGCTCCGTGTCCAGTCGACACATCCGGAACACGTGTGTCTAAGCCTCTCGGTATAGTTCTTTCTAGATCGTCTGATGGAAAGTGCATATCAGCCCTCCTCGATAAGTCGTCACAAAACATTAGGAAGGAATGCAAACGTGACCTCAAGAGAGTTCCTAGTTCTGATTTTTCGTCTCAGGGTGTTAACTCGTATCAGATGCATGGATCTCGCAGGTACAAGATAATCTGTGGAGGGTCTTCCCACAAGGAGAGTGAATGCGAAAATTGTGTAGTCTCAGTCCCATGCCTGTGTCATTTGCAAACAGAGAATAGCATATCACCTGTCTCCATCTTTAAATGTGATAAATCTGAGGTGTCTTATGTACCCCCTAAATCCCTCATGGATATAACCCATCCGGATGTTAGTGATAAGATTGATGTTGATCTAAAGCTCGCAAAACCAGTTCACGCAAGTGTTCCACCTTCACTTAACTTGCACGAGTTAGACAAGAACGTTGCTGAGGTGTCTAAGAATCATATTGACCTGGACAAGGCACTGAAGTCACTGGATAAAGAGGAGAACATCCATCTAACCAGGTCGAGTCAGTTGGCACACGAGGCTAAGGTTGAAGCGGACAGCCCTTGGTCTGGAAGTTCCTTGTCTATGTCTGTTATAGAGATAATTCTGGCCGTTCAACTTGAAGTTCTGACCGCCTATGTTATTCTCAAATTTTGCTTGCAGAATAGGGCAGTTGCTTCAAACATCACATTTTCAAGCATTGAGATAGACACAACCGTGACTACAGGCCTGTCCACTCTGAACAAAGTCACTATAGTGATATCCTGTGTTGTGGGTGTCCTCATGCTTGTGATTGCAGTTTACCCAATCATTAGAAAGTGGTACAAGAGGAAGACCGCAGTCTTAGGAGACGACGTTCATGTTCTCATACTTTCTGATCCACCCAGGTCATTTATATTAGAGAATGATTTCGACATGATGTTTCAAGCCGGTCATGCACTGCAATCCGGGAACATCTCTGTCGAGGAAGATGAGTTGCTCCTTACTAGTGCTGGCTTCTACAAGTTGTTGAAGAGAGGCCCTCCAGAGGGACTGTCTCTTGGGAATTATGGAGTCTTACTTGTCAAACCATCTGTGTGAGTTGATGATCAACTGGGAAACTAATTAAAAATTGCATCACATGATTGAGTTTGTACACTTGCCATAGCTGCTGATGGAATCTAATAAGACAATCACACACAAGTTGGCTAGTGAGAAGTTTGCGCTGAAGCATTCAGACAACAGGGCTCTGCACATACTTATTGACGAGCACAGAGTTCTTGCAAATGAAATAGCGGAATTGAATGCGACCATGTTGCAGATGAAAGTGACAATACAGATGCTGAGTTCCCAGGTAATGCAGCTTAAAGAACTTGTCTTTGAAGCGACGTTAGGCAAGTAAGTGGGAAATTAGCTAAACACGGTTAAACCATTTAAAAAACCTCACAAACTTGAGATGGCTTACGTTTACGATGCTGCAACAGTTGTTAATGAGATGGTCAGAGCATCAGGCAATGTCTCCTTGCTGTGCAAATCTTTTATGAAGATGGGAGACATTGACGGAAGAACCGTTCAAGACATGTTTGGTCTTGCTGCTGTTGCAACTAGGGACACCAGTTACGGTTGTGCTGCTGTCTGTGCAACATACAAGATGAACTATCTTGACGCACAAGAGGTCCGTCAGCCAGAGGAGGCTGAGTTCCTTTACATAACAGTAGAGATCATGCACTTCTTGAACGTTATCCCAGCAGCAACACACGCTGATGCTGAGAAGATCAATCCAAATGCAGCAGGCTATTCGATGAATTTGATAACTGCTGGGCTTCCTCCTCGTCACCATAACGGGAACAATAGAAACATGGAAGACACTATCGATGCCATCCGTGGGCAGAACCCAACGGGGCCTATTGCTTTGCATGCAATTGTTCTTCTCGTAATACTCTCCAAGGCTGGAAATTTGTCTAGGGCCCACTACAAGAAGGTTTCAAAAATGACCTCGGACGCATTTGGTGACACTTTCCCAGTGAAGTCCAAGGATATGATCATTTTCTTCAATGCCTTGACCGTTCATCTTAGCACTCTCACGGAGGCGGATGTACAGCAGGACCTTCACGTCTTGTTGGATATTGCAGCCGCATCGTCACCCCGATTTCGTGACCAAGTCCTCCGGATGGCTGGGATTGGTGGCACTCCAATCCAGATAGTTCGAGATGCGTACAATAAGTCCAGGGAGACATTTGCATGGGCAGAGATCTTTGCCTTGAATCATGACACTGCAAACAAACTCCAAGAGCAATTTGCTCTGTTTGAGAACACCCACAATGACCTAGTTGCCAACAACATGATGTATCTTAGAGGCGTGGCCGGAATAGGCAAGAGAATACCACAGCTTTTATACCTGTGTAAGAATCTGCTTATACTTGTTTTTGGTGAGGCCTCGTACACAGATTACAAGGGTGGTGATGAGCCCGGAGAACACAAAGCCCAATTAGACAGGTTCATCACTGATTATATTGCACTCAGGAATGTGGGACTTCAAGGCCTTCCCGCACTTGCACAGGCAGGTGCCCCTGTTACATATGATCCAAACAATCAAGCCAACCCCACATTCGATCCATTTGCCACCCTCTTTACAGAGGATGGTGGTAATGTCCACCGCCATGTTGTGAACTGAAATGCATGATTGCCATTGTCACCTCTGTAGGCGAGAGGCAAAACTACGACGGGAAACTAATTAAAAAAGTGATCAACTTTGTCCACAGAATGAACCCAAAACACACATCAGTAGTTCCGACTTCCATTGGTCGTGGCCGTGCCAAGACAATCAGCCTTCCAGAATTGTCTAAGCCCAACCCCCCTTTGTCAGAAGGAAAGTTGGTTGGCAAAGTCAAGGAACTTGCCCCTTCTGTCTCTCCCACTGTCCCAACTGAGACTGCAGTAAAAAAGGCACCTATACCAAAGTCAAGGGGCTATAGGGAATTTAAAGATGTTCTCGAGGCTCAGAAGATCCTCTTCGAAGGACAGGAAGTTATCTCAAAAGAGATTGCCAAGCTGACAGCAGCTTTGTCCTCTCCGGATTTGTTCCTTTCATTTGTTAAGGACAACTGGCCCCCCATTGACATGTCCGAAATAACTGCTCCTGGTATCCCCGCTCCAGCATCGGAAGTTGTTGTGTCAGAGGGATTTGCCACCTTTATCAGATACCTCAATGGTGAGCCAATCCAGGCAGACGGTAACTGTTTAGTTACTGCGGCTGGGAAGCTAGATCCTGCCGATGCTATGTGCTGTGTCAAGATGACTTGCTCTGCAAAGCCTGGAGTTTATTGTAGTGGTGGAAATTTTTATTGTCACGACACTCCTCCGAGACTCACAGTTATGCTTCGCCTCAACAGCTACTTGACAAAGCAGGGTGGCTTTCAATCCCCTTACCTGCTTGGAATGCCTCAGTCCCACATGAAGTACGGACCACACACTATTGGTCTGAATCTTGTTGTTGAAGAATGGGCATCTCGTCAAGGTTGGTATGCAGCATCGGCACTGGGCCCCGCTGGTATAAAGGCAATTGTTGAACGGGAGAATGAAATTGCCTTTTGGAAAAAACAAGCCTCAAAAGGTTCTAACCCTGGCCCCAGTAATGTCGAGGCAGAGCCAACTGTAATCCCTAAGAAATCATCTGTTCCAGTCTATTACACAGCCAGTCAGCCAGTAAAGCAAAGCCATGTGGTTTCAAAGAAGGTGACCAAAATAGTCGAAGATGGTTCAAAGAAGGACACTACCATTGTTGAGGAAGTTGTTACTAGCAAGGCAACTGGACCCATCACTCCGAGTGAAGCAGGATTTTTGATATCCCGGGCCACAGAAGCAGGTATCTCTTTGAGAGACGTGGAGAACAATTACATTGAAACCCAGTTCAAATGGCTGGAAAAAGTCTCTGACAAAGAAACAGCCCTCATCAACTACTTCAAGAAAGGTAAGAAGTGAGATGCCACCTTGACATGATTGACTTACACCCTTTTATTAAGCTGGTTAAGTGTACTTGGGAAACTAATTAAAAAAAGCCCTTGCTTAATTTTTCTACAAAATACTATGTCCAATATCAGCCAAGTGTCACTTTATCTCTCTGAGAAATGGAGCGTAGGGTCTTCCCTTCACATGACAAACGCAATCCTCGAGTGGAAAGAGAACCTTTGCACGGAGTGGGGGAGTCTTGTCTCAGTTCCTACAGAGCGGGATACTAGACATCTGATCCATGAGGTTTTGAGCAAGATACATTCCAGAAATTCCTCTAATCCAGGACGTTACCGGATGTCTGCCAAGTGTGCCATCATGATCTGTCAGTCAAATTTTGATTCCATCCATCGTCATAATAACTCTGCGATACTAGATGTTTCCAAATCACCCACTCATGATTTTATAACACTAATTGTGAGAAAATTAACCTCTGCATGGTCTGAGTGCTATCCTGTATTAAATCCGATAGAGCAAGCCCTGAAGTATCACCTTATGAATAACCAACCCATGAAACCAAGTGCTGAGTTCAGATCCGACTTTATAACACTCAGAACATTGAGGAGAGCTTGTTACATCCAAACAGATGAGACCTCAACCTTTGTTTCATGGGAAGCATTAAAGATGGTTAGAGAAAAAGTGATGGAGGGCTGTGTCTTGCTTCCGTGCAGTGAGGCAATGTCAGGTCAATCAATGTCAAGGGAGTTCGGGTCAAAGGCATGGAAATTGATCAAATGGATGAATGACGAGTGTGCAAGGAAAGAGAATGGTTCTGAGTCAGCTAAGATGTTGGAGCCGCTCTTGAATGGTATGCTTCTCGGCATCTCAGACAATTTTGACAACTGGGAATTTGCAAATCTTATGTGGAGCGAATATTGTGATAGCAAAGAGTTCAGGACGTCATCACTTTATAGGTTGCTTGAAACATTCACAGCACCCGAACTTGTAGAGTGTCAGGGTTTAGTTAAGGTTCATGGATACGCTTACACAGATGTCAAGAAGACATATCAAAAGATAGTTAGACGGACTTTAGCAAAATCTCCTCCGAACCCAGCTGACATATATGATCTCTCTCTTTTCTCAACTTATGAAATGTGTAGGATTTACTTCTTGCGAAAGAAGACCTGGCCCTTCATAAGATATACCGGACCTGTCCATCCTACTATTGTTTCTGCGGTAGCTAGAGATAAGTGGGTTTCAGATCCGAAGATTGTCGCTAGAACTGGTCGGGTCTCACACCTTGACTTTGTCAATGTGGAGTTTGAAAAGAATATACCTTGGGACCCCTGTGTGAATGCCTGGGCATTGACAACAGACAGAGGTATTTCTCCAAGCAGGAAGAGAATGAAAGAGTTTATCGATTCATACAATCTTCTGAAGGAAGCTGAGGAGGGCGGACTTGACTTGACCGGGGTCCTCCAGGACTTCCGTGATGCAAGGTTTAGTGTTGAAGAGACATCACTGATGGCGTGGATGATAACACACAATAACATAGACAAGTACTTCCAGTCTTCTCTCGAAAAGATATCAACATCACAGGAGAGTATTGCCTGTGCGTTTGCTCAAAGGATGATTGAAAAGGCCAAGGAGTTGAAATCGCCAGAGGCTCGCGTGTTTGGTTGCATGACACCGGAGATGAGATATGTCCGTGGAGTTGAACAGGACAATCTGAAACGGCTGCACAGGTTCTTCAACCCACTTGATGTTATGACAACCGATGATGTAGAAAAGTACAAAGTACTAAAGGTCATAATGGACTTCATGAAATCCCCTGCTGATGATCCAGATCACGTCTATTGTATCTTCTTTGTGGACGTGTCTGCATGGGCAGAGAGCTGGACATGTGACCTTGTAGATACCATGGCGAGAGTTTCTGGCAGTTTCATGGGTACTACCTGCCTGGACACCCTTATGTCAACCTTTGATCAAGAACTTGACCTCTATTACAGTGATGGACAAATGTTTTGCTATGGACCAAAAAAGGTGGGACCTGTAGGCTCAAACAAGGACAGAGGTACCACTAAACAAGGGCAAAGACAAAAGACTTGGGGAGACACATACAACAAGATTGTCAAGTCTAGTATGCTTGCAGAGGCAGAACGAGTGCTGGTCACCAACAACGGTGACAATCTCACTGCAATAAACAAGTACTCGCGCCGAGCATTCCTCCCGGGAGAAACCCTTCCAGCATTTTTTAAGAGACAATTGGACACTCTGACTCAGAGGGTTTCTCGATTTGGACTCACGATCAAACCTGAGGAATCCACTTACTCTCAAACAGTCGCACTCATCTGCAAGCAAGTGATGCAGCGTAAACGTTGCCTTGGTACTCTTCTAAAGAAGATTGTGAAGTTGGGATCTCTCGAAGAGGAAGATCTAAGAACAACTAGCCTTGTTGTTTCCAATATGGGGTCTGCTGCCCATTCTGCATGTCAGCAGCAAGTGAGCAACCTGTTGAATTATGCTCTCTATGTTAGCCGGTTGGCAGTTTATTTCCAAGACAGGGGTCTCAATGAAGTACAAATGATGAGAGTTATGATGAGACCCTCATCACTGGGGGGATACGCAATCTTGGATCTAATGTCTATCCTCCTAAGAGGATCCTCAGATTCCCTGACACGCGATATCCAGCTCTTGAGGGACCTCTCAGCATCACGTTTTTTTGAAGTGTCAACAACTGCTAATTGGATATTGAACCACACTCCAGTTTCATATCCTGGTCATCCAACAAAATACTTGCTAACAAATCCACAGGGACTTCCAATAGACACTCCGAAGCCACCTGAACAATTGATGACCGACAAAATACTTGAAGAACTGTGTTCCTGCCGAAACCGTCAGATACGAAAAATGGCGCGCCTAAAGAGAAGGGAGAAAAAGTGTCCAAACGGCAATAGCGAACTGGTTTCCAAACTGTTAGAGGCTCAGCCATTCATGCCGACGCTCATGAGTGAGATATATGCATCGAGTGAAGACACAATAGCATCCGAGTTTTTGCAAATAACTAAGTGCAGCACTATAGTGACAATATTTGGAGTTGAAGGGGGGAGGAGGAGAGGACTGAATCTGATACGAAAGATGGAGGACCTCGATCTCCGGTATTTAAAATGGCTTTGTGAAACACCATTGGGAAACATAAACTTGTCTAGTGTCTGTACTACCAAATCGGTAAGTGACCTGCGACGAGACATTTATGGCCCAACTTTATATGATGAGACCTACCCTCCTGACGTGACATCCAGTTGGTGCATTGACTATGGAGGGACTATAGACGAGTACTCTAGAGCGCCAACATTTGTTCTCTCCCTTCCTCCACAACTAGACCCTAGGGAGAGAAGAGACCAGCATCCCGTCTTGACAAGGCAGATTGATATATCAACTGTCACTCAACAGAAGCTACTTGATAACATTCCGTCTATAGGGGGAACAAGTCCTCTTCTCCGTCGGGCTGAAAGGATGATGCATGTTATCGGAAATCTCGGAATAGCAAATGAAGATCTAAGAAGAGTGCTACTGGAGTATGTGACTGAGCTTTGTGGCGGGTATGTGTCAGATTTGTACAAGACAGTCACAACAAAATATTCAGGGGTTATCTTGCATAGGCTAAGGACCATGCTTGGCAAGGGTTTACTCTCAGCAGCAAATCTACCAATAGGGATCACTGTTGTTATCATGTCAATACTCTATACTGCTCCTGGACTGATAGACCCCTCTGACAGGACCTTGAACTATGCTTTGATACGTGAATATGACAAAATCTTGATGGCCTGGTTATGTCAAATACCCTATGTTGAGACTCCTAATCTAACTCAACGTTACACCATAACAGGGTGCCCCACTTGCAATCGCGATATAACAGACCCTGTTGTCTTCATGGATGAGATTAGACCAACAGTCAACGGATTTCTTGTCCCGGATGAAAAGGAGATTGAATACGCGTGTGGTGCAGTTGACGAGCATTTGCGGGGAAAGATGGAAAGGCCCCTCATGAATCAGTTGACGCCTGTTCAGATAAGAATGGCTCGGTCGGTGCTTGCCGGCCGTTTTATTACAGGGAAAGACAGACTTGTGAATGATATAATAAGAGACGAAGGCTACCACAAAGTTGATAAAGCTGAACTTGATGCAATAAAAAAGGCCTACGGAGTGTCAAAGAAGAGTGCAAGCGTCAGTCTCAATGACCTTAGATCAGTGCCTATAGACTCGCTAATAATTGCCCTCCTCGGAGAAACTGTGCATTGGTTAACAAAAGGTCGTAGAATGTTTGCTGTGGATTTGCACTTGAATGACATCCAGAATACCCCTGCTTACGACCTACCTTTTGATGATGCAGGGAGGGACTTAATTGACTCGGGGATGATACAGTTGCTGAGTGCAGAGTTCACTCGACTAGGATGCCAGTCCCCCAGTCCAGTTGACATGAGTAGAGTTGTCCCATGCAGACGGTACATGCTTCGCAGTTCTATACACGTGTTGCTTCTCATAATGTCTGGGTCTCCAAGTGTTTCAAAATTTGACTCTTCGGTCCTAGTGTTTTGCAACGACCAAGACGATGACACGGTAGAAACAGGTGTCTATAATAGCCTTCATTTGCTTTTGTTCAGTAAATCACGTTCTTTTCTCTTCCACTTCCACAAGACGCAGTACACATCAGACTTTGGGTCACTTGTGTCAACTCTCGAGAACCTTGAGATTTCTAATTATCCACTTGAAGGAGATGCAGCTTTGGTGGAATGGGGGTCAAGGGTGAAACTTCCTGCCCGTGCTAAGTTCTTGTCGTCTATCACCAAGACCATTATGAGATCTCTCTTCCTCTTCGACTGGTGGTCTCAATGGGGAGAAGTCCTCAAGCAAGAACCACCTGGTGGCTACCCTCTGATCAAAGCATTTGGAGATGCAGTTATTCGAGTGTCTCAGGTTACCATATCACGTATGGATATAAGATCTGCAATAGGGGTCTGCAGGGCAAATCCTGACATTGCATACACTCAATACATTGCAAGGCTCAGATCCACTCAAGTCCTAAATTTCCCACAGCAAGGAATCCATCTGGAAGGACTTACCCCCTCACCAGTTGTCCGCCCAATTGACATTTTCCAGCGAGGAGCACAGAGAGCGAACTTCCAACCGCATCACTCGCTCCATGACACTGCACTTTACAGGGTTGGTGAGATAAACCGTCCATTTGGATCATTCGTCACGTCCGCATCAAAGTTCGTGGATGTCCTTCACAGGTATAAGTTCAAAGAGTGGGGAGGAACAGCAACACTCTGCGAAGGTTCGGGGGGATGGGCTCGGGCAGCATTATCCCTGTCGAGTGGACCATTATTCTTTAATACCTTGATAGATGACACAAACCCGCCATACCCGACTGAGCTTATGAAGAGTGAGAATGTCCAAAGAGCCCATGTCTATGCATCAATGTCCCTCCCCAGTGATATGACGAAGCAGGAAACTGTCCGGGCGCTGTCTGAGTACATCCTAAAAACAGCTGGCCCAAAGTCCCTTGACTTAATAACCAGTGATGCAGAAGACAGCCAGTCCCACTCTGGAGTTCGACAGTCTTTTTACATAACATGGAACGTAATCCACCTTGCTGCCAATGTGCTCACTACAAATGGTGCCATCATAATCAAACTATCACTTTCAAACACTAACTGCCCTGCAGTTGTTGCTCTCGTGATGTGTACTTTCAAAGAGTTTGATGTTTGCAGGTCAGTAGCAACACATTCTGACTCAAATGAGGTTTATGTGATTGCTCGAGGTCTCAAGAATGATGCGTACTCTATACTTGATCTGCTCCGTTACGAGTATGATGTTTGTTCTCTAGTCCCTAATCAAGTGGTTGCACAATCATGTGCTAAACTCAACATCCAAAAACCGCGTCCTGACAAACTTGCTGCACCGCTCCAGCTCCCAGAACCTTTAGCAGTGAGGATGCTTGAATCTGCTGGATGTTCCTTCTTGACTTCATTAAACAAACTGTCTAGGAGGAGCATGACCTTCAGTTTTGTTCAGACGTTGCTCTCGGACGAGCGCCTTTTTAGACAACATTTAAATGAGATAATCCTGGAGTGTCACAGGACAGTCCAGTCTCCAGGATTGTTGAAAGATCGCCTGTTCTTTTGCGTGATTGGAATTACAATTGAGTTGCTGATGCAAAGGGTTAATTTATTCACCTGTGACAGACTCACAGCTGTTGACCAGACAACCCTTGTTGCAGATGTTGAGCAACATGTTCAACAGATCTTCCCATATCCAATAAATTCACACATGATAGAACTTCCACACGAGAAATCCAACGTGCTGGTCACCAGCAGGAATGCCCACCGACTAATCTCACGGTATGTTGGATTGAAGAACCTTTTGGGATACCAAGGGTCTATGAAAGTTGTGAGGACCATCCAATGAGATGGTGTGAGTGTAGAGAACTGGGAAACATTTAAAAAGTTTTTATTTCACAAAAGCACTGATGGTTCTAATTTTCTTTTAGTCTATTGTTCTTAACTTTCGATATTTTTGTGTTTTTCGTTTGTAC
>ERZ1738537.40-NODE-80-length-12398-cov-14.109779_pt1 | contig 12398 bp, 13 predicted proteins | sample MGYA00581732_ERZ1738537 | MGnify/ENA primary metagenome ERZ1738537 (study PRJEB40740, sample SAMEA7388104) | Antillogorgia bipinnata | biome: Marine coral reef biome; feature: Environment associated with an aquatic invertebrate; material: Seawater | host...
TTGGAACGGCAAAGCAAAAAGTACATGAAATTATTTCCAAGTTATCGCATTTATATCAAGCGACGGTTGTTGCTATTTACGATTGTGAAATGTCGGACATGCTGAAAAGGTCGAAATTCAAACATGGTGAAATTTTACACCAAGCTGAATATTTGCGCGTTCATCACCCTGAGCCGTTTTTTACGAATTTACCGATTATATTACACAAAAATATTTACGGTGGTCGTGTCGAAGCGTTTTCGACCGGGTTTGATTTAAGTTATAAAATTGACGACGATATTTTAGAAAATCACACAAAAGCGTACAAATTGGATGTGGTGTCGTTGTATCCGACGGTAAATTCGCAAAATTTTTACCCGGGCAGAGATTGGGATTTTTTTAATACGTTTTTTGACGGGCCGATGAACGCATTAGACGATGTTGTTCTAAAATTTAACAATCCGACGCAACGTTGCATGACGGAACAAGATTATGACGAACGATCTCAAACAATTTATCCGGGTATGTAGGCATGCAAAATCGATGCTCCTGAAAAAGATTTTGTGCCACTTTTACCATGTCGGGTAAAAGGACGGTTGGTTTTTCCAACTTGTCGCGTGTGTGCTTATTACGGCGACAACAACAGTTGTTTTCACGATGTGGACGATCGTGCGTTATATGAAACGTGGACGAGTAATGAAATAAAATTTGCGACAGATCATGGGATATGTTGTGCGTAAAATTTACAATTGCGTTATATGGGAAGGATATGTGTTTCAATTTGCCAAAGAATACTTTTCCAAACTAAAAGTATTAAAATTATTATCGTCTGCGTTACCACGCGATGTAAAAACAGAGGAAGAAATTTTGGTTTATTTTCAAAAATCAAGCGAAATTGAAGAAGTTGATTTGGATCCAAAAAAACAAAAACCAGATTTGACTTTACGATTTATGGTAAAAATATTGTTGAATTCGTTATGGGGACGATGGGTGCTAAATATGTTTATGAAAACCTTAACGAAATTGGTTCGACGCGAACGATGCAAAGAATTAGCGCGAAACACTTGTCGATATGCTGTGATGCACGTGACGCAAATGAACGATAATTTTTTTTGGTTCATTATCGCGACAAGAAAAAAGATTGTCCTGTTTTGTATATGGCTCAATATGGTGCGTTTACGACATCGCACGCGCGAACAAAAATGTGTCGAGCGATAAAAAATGTTGAAAATAAATTGTGTGATGAAATGTGTTCTTTTCGAGCAAACGGACGATGTTCCTTACATACAATTTATTATATGGATACAGATTCTTTAAAAATGCTAGCTCAAAAAAACATTGACGAAACGGCTTTGTTGTCGTTTGGAAAAGCGTTTGGTTATTTTGACGATGAAACGAAAGACGGATATAAATTTGTCTCGATGTTGATTTTAGGACCAAAATGTTATATGGAATGTCAAGTCCCTTTAAATGTAGATGGTCAAAATAATAGTTATAATTTAAAAATGAAAGGAATTGTTACGGGAAATTTAGCTCCTACTGCCGAAACGTACGCAAAATTTGAAACGATGTTACGCGAGACGACGCATTATACTGCACCGTCGCTTCAAGTGTGTGATCGTCCTCGATTGGAACGTGCGATTGGAGGTGGAATTTTTATTCGACAAGACGAAAACGGATTTGAAGTATTTACGACAAAATTAGTAACACCGACGTGCGAAAAACGGTATTTAGATCAAGAACATAATTTGTTGATACATAGACCGACTTTTCCGTTTGGGTGGGTGAATCCAGAATGGCGACGGCAGTAACGCAATTAAATCGTTATGTAGAGTACAATGCACTGAACACTCGTAAAAAAATATCTCAAAAGATTATTTTGGCAACAAACGATGTGTATTTTAACTATGTTTTAGAAACGGTTACGACAACAAATCCAGGGCTTGACGGTGTTGAAATATTGTTTGACCATACGACAATATTCAAAATGGTTAGTGTTTACGATCCGCAAACACATTTATATAAAAAAATACATCATTCTGCACATTCGTTTTGTGTATCGTTTCAAAAATCGTTTTATCAACTTCAAGATGGTGATTCTTTTAGAATTAAATTTAGATTTATTGCTGCACATCCTTTTGATCATACCTTTATGAAGGTATTAAATTTACGCGAAGATACTATTTCGAGAAATGATGCCTCTACGTTTGAAGGGTATAACGTTGGACGTCGAGGTGCGATAAGTTTACCGCAACAATTATATATGTCGTTTCGTTCGACCACACCGCCAGTTCAGTTGTATCGGTCGCCCTCTAATTTAACATCGTTGCTTTTACCCGATGGTGCAAGTTCAACAACTAGAGCAGACTGGGTTACCGAAACAATTAAAGCAAATTTTGTACGAACTGGGTTCATGTATTCAAAAACGATATCGACTTTGAATAATATTCAGGGTTCGTTACAAAAAAGTTTTACAATTCAATTTACTGCTAATTCAAATGTGGTACGAAGTTCAACGCGTACTCAATTGGCTATATTCACGACAAGTACGACGAATCCGATTGAAATTTACGATCCAAATGTTGTTATGAGCGAAGCCGAAGGGGGAGAGGCAAATAATAAAAAATATCAATGTTTTTATTTTTATATGAACCGCGACGTGAAAAAATCGAACAGTTCAACCGAAGTGCCGACGTCGTTTGTTTTTAAAACTTCAGAAACGACTGCTTTTCAGTTGAAGTGCGGTTGTTTGTATATTTTTGAAACGGCAACGGAAAGATATTCGGATTTTTTAAATCCGTTTTGTATTATTGATGGGTTTTTTGATAAATTATTAACGTATGCACCGTCAAGACCGGCAGTAAGCCCATGATGGCGACTAAACCAAAAAAGTAACGATTAAATAGAGAAGAATTGGTGTCTTTGGCAACGGATATTTTTTATACAAAATTACAAAAAAAACCTGAAGCTCGGGAAAAACAAGATGAACCCGTTCCTATGACGCTTATCCGTTAATCTTATTAAGCTTATCCTGTGGGCGGAGTTATGCTCTATATAAGAAACACGGTTACGACTGCGTTTAAACACTTTTAAACGCTATGGCTAAGAGAGGAGCTGAAGAAACTTATGAAGAAAATTATTATGGATCACCCAAACGAAGCTGCGTATCAAGCACTGCTTCAAGCAACCTTAGTGAAGAAACGCAAGCTGCGTTACAAGCAATTTCAGATGAGATTGAAGATATGGCAAACTGGCAAGACGGGCAAGATCCCTGGGCCTATGAAGTACTCGAGGAAACTCAAGCACAGTGTAATACCAGCACTATCGCTGGAACACATGCATGTGAGACGCCTGCGTCGACGGAACCGGTACACAGTAACTCTACAAACGGGCAGCAGAATGGACAATGTACTTCAACGACTTTGGATACAGTCACTACAATAGGAGACGACGCAGTAAATCGTAAGTTTCGCTTTTATCGAACAGTTAAAGGCAAAGAGGCAACTAAATCAATTATAGGCTATGTATTTCATGCTGACCTCTTAGATGAAGTTAACAAACTGCTTAAATTGGTGCGTAATGGCAAACATGATAGTGTTATTTGGTACGCATAAGGCAAGCATGCTGCGTCGCCTTGTAGTGGTTTATTTGAAGAGCCTACTGATCATTACCATATGATGGTATGGTTCGACGATAAATCAAAGGCGCAGGATAAGGCTTTTCATAAATGGTTTTATCGTTATGTACATGGTAAACAATGGAAAAGTCAAACCGTTCGCAGCGAACGTGGGCTTCTGCAGTACATGCAATGTGAGCCACGGGAGTTAGTCGAATTATATTCCTCGGCGCAGCATGCAAAGTTTGTTCAACATTGCTATGAGACTAGGCATGAGATGCAGGCTAAAATTGAAACTCGTGACGCCAAGAAAACAAAAGGTACTGCTAAAATCAACTATGTCAGTGAAAATGATTGGTGGCAAGAACACGACTGTAATCCTCAAGCAATTGTTAATTGTATGGTCCAACATGGTATACGTGATGTTAACCGTTTTCTGTTGTGGTTATCTGAGCACGAGCCTGACAAGACTATGGGTAGTCCTTACGTTTCATCGTGAAAAAGCAAGACTGGAAAAAGAAATTAATATGAGCGTGCGGCGTCATTGGTATACAAAGAACATACTTACACAATTAGAAGCACGGCGCAGTCAATGTGAATCATTGGAAAAGCGTGGTATGGTTATGTCAGTAAAGGATAGTGTAGCTGCATGTAAAGACATTATTCAAAAGAACGGTTATGATTTTCAAAAATTTGTAAATGATGTGTTTAACATATTGTTTAAACGCAAAAATAAAGTAAATACGTTGTATCTCTTTGGTAAAAGTAACAGTTGTAAAAGTACCATTGCATGGAGTATAATAAATTGTACTCCTAATTATGGTCAAGGCATGGCTAGTACTGAATTCATGTATCATAATTGTGCTAATAGTAGCATAATATTTTTTGAGGAAATGAAAATAACTCCCGACGTAGTATGTGAAATGAAAAGAGTTCTGGAAGGGAGTGAAGTATGTACTAATCGTAAATTTGGTGATGGGTTTTATTTGCCAAGAACACCAGTAGTTGCCTTAAGTAATTATGTACCATGGGAGTTTTGTCCAGGAGAAAAAGACACTTTGTTGAACAGAATGTATTATTATGAGTTTAAAGTGCATGAATCAAACAAAGAATATGATACTGCGTTAAATCCTTTAATGTGGAAAGAACTATATAATATGTACAAACCAACTGTAGTTAAAGCTAAAGATTTGTTCTATTAAATTGTTTAATATTCATTTCTGTCTCTGAGCCATTCTCTTTCTTCGTGTAATGGGTAATTATTAAACTCATCGGGGGGTATACGTTCACCATGTATTCGGTCTACTCTAACACCACGGCGCAAGTCTCCGTTGTCATCTTCCATTATATAATCTTCATAAGCTTCACCATCAGCATTAGTAAAGTAATCAGTGCGTTTCCAGCTAACAGGAAAACTGTCAGTGTTAGTCTTATAATTCCCTTCGCGATAGTCTTCTTTGTAACTATTACCTTCTGTACTTGCATTTTTAAAGTTATAGTCACCGCGTTGTCTCATTCCATTTGGCGCAGTACGCATTCCAAACATATTGTCACCACACCAACCAGCAAATGCGTCACCAAGACATAATGGTAGGTAACCCATAGAATTAGGTATAATTTCAAGTGTACACGATAGTTCCATCATTGCTGTCCAGGTAACCTTACTTCCTGCTTCAGGTGTTTCTTTAGGACGTACTAATATACGTGGAGGTGGGCGTTTAGTTTTAGGTAGTAAATCCATCATACATTTACTCCACATCATAGGCGCAGCATTTGTGTTATTTTCAGCAACAGACTGGGTTCTAATTTGACCAACCATTCCGGCTGGCACTCCTTGCATAAGGTATCGTTGCTGAGGGCTAGTATAATCTGCATCAACACACCACCATGGGGATTGTACGTTATAAGTTTGAGTGCCAGAATCAGCGTAAGGTACAAAACTAGGGTTACCACCCCAAGTAATATTAGGATCAAGTAACCTGGTTCCGTAACCTTGTACAATTCCTATACGTGCTTCTGCTGGTTGGTTATAATTTTCTGCAGCGGATGAATCTAAATTAGTAGCCCATGGTATTGCTGCGTGAAACCATTCATCTTCCGCAGTATTTGTCCAGCTAATGTTAAGTTCATCAGTTTGTTTCATCATACTAAAATTTGGGTGGTTAAATAAGTCCAAGCTCATTTGGTCATATACTTCTTGTCTAGTTGTTAACGTAGTACGGTAATCACTAAAGCTAACAAATGGTTCACCATTTAGTTGGTATTGTTGTAAACTTTTATTACCATACATATCACTGCGTCCAATGGAATAAATTGATGACTCAATGTTATAGCCAGGTAAAATGCGTGGATGGTCAACAAGATAATAGAAGTACGAATTGGGTATCATTGCAATTTGTTGCAGGTTTTGGGTGGTAGTGGTAATATAAGGGGAAAATGCTGAACAACGCACGGCGCAGCTTTTAATTCTTACACGTCTAGCATCTTGCATAATAGCTTCCCATTGACGTGGCATAATACTCTGTGGTAGGGCCGAATCGAGTGGTATAACATACCAGGGTAATTTACGTGAACCATCTTTTGCAAGGCGTGTTTCAAGGGCGTCAATATCTGCAGCAGTAGTAGTTTGTCCAAATTCAATTTCATAAATACGTTTAAATGTTCTAGTATATGCACTTGCACTTCTAATAGTTAAATCAGCATCATCTTGTCCAAAAATGGCAGTATCACCACCAGATTGTCCAGTATCACCAGGCATTTCTACGTCTGTATTTTCTACAATAGGCGCAGTAGGTTCTACGTTATTTTTAGGTATAAATAAATCAGTTTCTGGATGAGGAGGATATTCTGGTTTATCCTGTTTTGTTACTTCTTTGTTTTATCTGTATACGGCGTAGATGGTTTAACTTCTACTTTAGTTTCTTCTTCAGGTGGCCAATCATTTATTGGTTCTACGTTGGTTGTAGGTGGTTGTTCTTCTCTCTCTCCTTTATCTGTTGGTACTTGTCTACTTTCATATAGTTCGTTATAAGCTTGTTTAAGTTTTTCCAATCCTAACTGTACTCCAAATCCAACTAATAATTGTCTAAATGCGTTAAAAGGTATTCTTACTGCGGCTAAACGTCGTATTCTAGCAAGTAATGCAGGATCACCTAACACTCTGACAACATGGTCCATAATGACTAGATACTGCGTTTGTCAGCTAAATATATAGTGTTAGGTGGGTGTGGTCTGCGTTAAGGGGTGGAGTTATAAAAAGGCCTAGATATTGTCTCACGTCGTAGTAATTATTACAGTATATAATAGTATTATAACGTACTTCACAGTCCAATTGCAATAAAAAAAAATATTCCTGGAATTGTAATGATGCAATCTGCTGTCGGCGAAGGATTGGCTCCGTTGGTTAAAAGTGCAAAAATTCATATTTTGTTGTACGATCGAAGCATGATGGATAGTTACATTTATACGATTGGCAAGTTTAATAATACAGCTTTAAATGCAAATCAAATTTTATCTAAATTAAGCGAATATGCAGCACCGTACATTGCTAAAAAAACGGAAAACGTGCCGTATCTCGTCATTAACGTTTTACAAAGACAAGCCGAATTTACTACATTTTCTATTAATTAATGGACCGAAAATTGTGTATATTTAAAATAAAAAAATGGCAATTTCAAAACGATGGTACATGAATGTTGCACGTGCTCGCAGCTTAAGACCGAATGCAAGCTTAACAAAAGCAGGATTAAAATCCCTGGCATTATGAAGTTACGGAGGGTAATCAAGAACACTGCGAATCCAGCGTTGTCGTTGGAGAACATGCACATAAGGAGTCGGATGCGGCGGCGTCGGTGGTTTCTGAACGTATGGCCATCAAACAGAATTCCAGAAGCAGTGTGGCGAGCCATACTGAACGAATAGTTACTACGATAGCTGAGGAGCCAAAGGAAGACGGCGGCGCAGTACAACGTAAGTTTAGATTTTATCGAACTGTTAAAAGTAAAGACGCCGTAAAACAATGTGTTAGTTATGTATTTCATGCTGATCTATTTGAACGAGTTTGTGACGAGCATTTGAAGTCAGTGCGTGATGGTAAACACAATAGTGTTATTTGGTATGCACTCAGTAAACATGCTGCGTCGCCTTGTTCTGGGTTGTTCGAAGAACCTACTGATCATTATCATTTATTAGTATGGTTTGACGACGGCGCAGGCAAGGCTATGGATAAGGGCTTTCATAAGTGGTTTTACCGTTTTATGCATGGTAAACAATGGAAGTCTCAGTCAGTTCGAAGTGAACGGGCTATGTTGCAATATATTCAATGTGAGCCTCGTGAACTTATTGAACTGTACTCGTCGGCGCAGCATGCTAAGTTCGTACAACAGTGTTATGATAGTAGGCATGAAATGCAAACTAAAATTGACGAGCGTGAAAAAAAGAAAACGAAAGGAACTGCTAAAATAAATTACGTAAGCGAGAATGATTGGTGGCAAGAGCACGATTGTAACCCCCAAGCAATAGTGGATTGTATGGTAAAGAATGGCATACGTGATGTAAATCGTTTCCTGTTGTGGTTGGGTGAACATGAACCGGATAAGACTATGGGTAGTCTCACATTTCATCGCGAGAAGGGGCGTCTGGAGAAAGAAATCAACATGAGTGTGCGGCGTTATTGGTACACTAAGAATATCTTGGTTCAATTGGAATCACGGCGCAAGCAGTGTAATGATCTACGAGACAAGGGGCTGGTGTTGTCGGTAAAGTATAGTATTAATGCTTTAAGAGACATTATTACTAAGAACGGGTATGACTTTCAAAAGTTTGTTAATGACGTATTTGACATTTTATTTAAACGTAAAAATAAGGTTAATACGTTGTATTTGTTTGGCAAAAGTAATAGCTGTAAAAGTACAGTTGCATGGTCAATTATTAACTGTACTCCTAATTATAGTCAGGGCATGGCCAGTGCAGAGTTTATGTATCACAACTGTGCAAATAGTAGTATCATATTCTTTGAGGAAATGAAAATCACACCGGATGTTGTATGTGAAATGAAACGTGTTTTGGAAGGAAGTGAGGTGTGCACTAACAGGAAGTTTGGTGACGGGTTTTATTTACCTCGTACACCTGTTGTTGCGTTGAGTAATTATGTGCCTTGGGAGTTTTGTCCAGGTGAAAAAGATACTTTACTTAATCGCATGTGTTATTATGAGTTTAAAGTGCATGAAAGTAACAAGAAGTATGACGTAGCATTAAATCCTTTAATGTGGAAAGAGTTACATTCTATGTACAAACCACCTGTAATTAAAGCTAAAGATTTGTTCTATTAAATTGTTTTTAAAAATATGGATCTGGATTTCTGTCTCGTCTCATGCCTCTAAGTACATCGCAATTATTATCTTCCATTATATAATCATGGTAATCGGCGTAATCTGCATGCTGCGTCGTAAAATTATCATGACGCTTCCAGCTTACAGGGTAATTATCTGTGCTTACATTATAAGTACCGTCCCTAAATTGGGTCTTAACTATTGCCTTCTGTACTGGCTCCACTAAATGCTTGGCGGGCGTCATTATCTAATCCATTCGGCGCAGTACGCATACCAAACATGTTGTCACCACACCAGCCGGCGCCGGCGTCACCAAGGTTAAGAGGTAGGAAGCCCATAACATTAGGTATAATCTTTACTGTGCATGTTAATTCCATCATCATTGTCCAGGTAACTGTACTTCCGGATTCAGGGGTTTCTTTGGCACGTACAAGTATACGTGGTGGGGGGCGTTTGCTTTTTGGTAGAAGGCGCATCATATCTTCACTCCACGTCATCATTGAGTAATTGTGTTGTATACCAGTCTCTGCGCGGTATGTGCCACATGGTCCTGCAGGTATTCCTGGAATTGTAATGATGCAATCTGCTGTCGGCGAAGGATTGGCTCCGTTGGTTAAAAGTGCAAAAATTCATATTTTGTTGTACGATCGAAGCATGATGGATAGTTACATTTATACGATTGGCAAGTTTAATAATACAGCTTTAAATGCAAATCAAATTTTATCTAAATTAAGCGAATATGCAGCACCGTACATTGCTAAAAAAACGGAAAACGTGCCGTATCTCGTCATTAACGTTTTACAAAGACAAGCCGAATTTACTACATTTTCTATTAATTAATGGACCGAAAATTGTGTATATTTAAAATAAAAAAATGGCAATTTCAAAACGATGGTACATGAATGTTGCACGTGCTCGCAGCTTAAGACCGAATGCAAGCTTAACAAAAGCAGGATTAAAAGCCCTACTTAGAAACCCTGCCGCAAGACATTTTGTAGTAGAAGCAACCAAAAGTGCAGCTAAAAGTGCTGCTACATCCTTGGCAAAAACGGCTTTATCAAAAACTCCAGCACCTTCAAAAAAATTTATTGCGGGAAAATCGTCGTCAATAAGTAAAGCGGCTGCGGCAACCGTATCGGGTGCTGCTAAAAAAATTGCAAGTCAAGCAGCAAAAAAAGGCACGAAACGGTTGAAAAAAGGAGCTAAAAAAATTATATCGGATATAACGGGACGTGCAACCGGTAAGGCGGGTAAATTTTTTGGTGGATTATTAAGCGGGAAAAAAAGCAAAAAGAAATCGAAGAAAACATTTTCAAGATCGACGTCGTCGTCGTCGAGAAAACGTAAATCGCCATCGTCGTTGTCGAGAAAGCGCAGCAAAAAGAAAAAATGAAAGAATTAATAAAAACTTTAGTTGAAAGTTCAATTTTTTACTTTGTACGTTTATATAAAAAATAAAAACGATGTTTTAGTTACATTGCAGTTTGTTTTAGAGTAGAAAATTATGGCGACAAAGTCAATTCCTTCACCTAAATTTACCGGTAAAACAAAACTTAAAAAGCCAGCGTCACCTCAAAGCGACGATGAAAAAATAAACGCAAATCGCGAAGATATTTTGCTGCCGCAAAGATTTTTGCATAAAAAGGCGATTGTTCCTATTGACGTATTTCCGGGAAATACTCGAATTCTTAATGCCGAAAAAAAAGGCAAACGTTAGGTCAAGAATTTAGCGATGCTTTACAACGCGAAGTTGAACGGCGCGAAACGTACGAGGATGATGCAGACGTAATTGATGGTGTTGCTAGTTTTCCGTTAATTCAAGAAGAAAGCCGTGAATCGGTTGTTTTTTTGAACGAATGCGTTCAAATTGTTGAATTTCCTCCGTCGGAATTAAAAAATATTCAAATTGTTGACATGCCTGCAGACATGAGCAACATTGTTTGTCGTAGACACTTATGACGCTTATCCGATGGGCGGAGCGTCTGCTTATATAAGGGGGGCTACTACTGCGTTTATTCCATTAAACGCAAAGATGTCCAAGAGAAACATTGAAGAACTTTACGAAAACGAAAATGAATCTGCATTGGAGCACGGATCACCTTCATCAAGACAATGTATTTATGACCAACAATCTGATAACGAGGACGAGGATAATACTGCGGCACAAACGCTTCAAGAACAGGTTGATGATATGGACGTATGGCAAAATGCACAAGACGCCTGGGCCGAAGAAGTATTGCAAACGCATTCAGCATTGCAAAGTGGTGAGGCTTTTCAGTCTACAGAGACGGCGCCGTCGCCGATTAATGGTGACGCCACGGATGGGCTCAACGATGTGCAACGCATTTCTAGCACTGGAGTCCATACGAAGACTTTGGACGTCTTAACTGTGTATGCTGATGTCGGCGGCGTAGAAGGAGTTCAACGTAAGTTTCGCTTTTATCGTACTGAAAAACTTAAAGAGAACATTAAGTCTATTATTGGTTATGTGTTTGATGCTAACTTGATTGACCTTGTTAAACAATTGCTTGAATCAGTGCGTAAGGGTAAACATAGAAGTGTAATTTGGTATGCTTTATGTAAACATGCTGCGTCGCCGTGTTCTGGCTTATTTGAGCATCCCACAGATCATTATCATTTAATGGTGTGGTTTGATGATAAGCCGAAGGCGCAGGATTTGGCTTTTCATAAACGCTTCTATCAATGGGTACATGGTAGTGAGTGGAAAAGTCAAAAAGTTCGCAGTGAGCGTGGGCTTCTGCAATATATGCAATGTGAGCCACGTGAATTAGTCGAGCTTTACTCTAGTACTGATCACGCAAAATTTGTGCAACATTGTTATGAAACAAGGCATGAAATGCAAGCTAAGATAGACGATCGTGACAACAAGAAAGCTAAAAGCGTGGCTAAAATTAATTTACGTCGGCGCAAATGATTGGTGGGTAGAGCAAGATTGTAATCCACAAGCTATTGTTGATGTTATGGTAAAGCATGATATACGTGATTTGAATCGTTTTTTGTTGTGGTTGTACGACAATATGGAGAAAAACTTAAAAACGATAAGCCGGTGCACGTTTTGGTTCAAGGTGCAGCAGAAGTTAAGCGCCGTACTGGTCATCTTTACGATTACGATGTGTTGGCAACTGAACCAATTTTTGTTGATAGAGAGGGAACAAAAATTGCGTTTAAAACCAGCATTACGCCCGGATCGGTGTTGCAATTTACAGATGGACCGCACACTATTATCGGACCGCCGATGATAAATACCGTGTCGACTGCAACAGTTTAATTGCGAAGCGGTGTAAAACCTTTGGAAATTCCAGCTAAAGGAATTTTAGCGCGGTGTTTTGTTACCAGTTTATCGCGTTTAGGCAGCGTGTCGGAAAAACGATCGTTGGAATCGGCTCACGAAAGCGTTGCTAAAAAACAGCGTAAACCGTCGCCTAAAAATGTTGTGGCGGCAACGACGACGT
>ERZ1738537.46-NODE-92-length-12026-cov-10.100911_pt1 | contig 12026 bp, 1 predicted proteins | sample MGYA00581732_ERZ1738537 | MGnify/ENA primary metagenome ERZ1738537 (study PRJEB40740, sample SAMEA7388104) | Antillogorgia bipinnata | biome: Marine coral reef biome; feature: Environment associated with an aquatic invertebrate; material: Seawater | host...
CTTGCTCATTACAAACTGTGAATTAATGGTACCATTATAATACACACCAAGGTACCATGTTCCCGCTGTGGTGTGGTTTGTATCTGCATTTGAAACAAAGAACAAATGTCGATCCTTAGGGAAGGTAGCATTCATAGGAGGATCTTCAGGAATTATTTGTTTAAAATCATAATCCTCTTCTTTCGGTCTTGCGCCACGTTTTAAGTACACAATAAATTCGGAATTTGAATCTTGTGGAGTGATTTCAAAATGAAGGCTTGTATCATTTTTGTGAACATTGAGTGTATGATAAACGGTGCGTCTGTGAGATATTGTTACAAGAGATGGTACGGATGGGGTCTGGCCTGTCGCAGCAAACAATGATATTGGTTCGCTAAGGTTCTTTACAGGAATCACTTGGCCACTTGAGTTGCGTAACTCCAAAGACATGACTTGTGTTTGGACTGCACTGGCGCTCTCATCCCACGAGTATGCATTGTCTTTCGTACCAACGCCCTTCATATCAACAGGTTCAGAACTATTGTCAGAGCTAGAAGCCATTGGCATACCAAACGTTCCCTCTCCAACATTTAGTGCGCTGCCTCCAAGTTCTGAAGGCAGTTTTTTGACAGCTGCTAGCGCCATGGCTGGGGTCTTAATCTGGACTGGATTTTCTCCAAGCGCAGTTTGACTGGATAGAGCTTTAAAGACGCTTTCTGTCGCTGCATTCAGCGCTGCTACCACAGCCTTGGCCTGCAGAACAGTTGCAGTAGCATTCACACCAGTTTCATTATTTCCACTCTTAGATACAGTGGACGAGGAAGCTGATACCATATACCCCAGACCAGACACCAACCCAGTGGCGGCAGATGTCAACGCAGAACCAGTAGTGTATTTAGCATTGGACAACATGAAGTCGGCCATCTTTGCCATAGCATTACTGGCTTGAGACTGAGCATCGGGTGAAACTTCCTCGGGTGCAGAGAGAAGACTAGTCAAAGCTGCTGACGTCTGCTGTACAGTTGTCACGGAATCAACTTGAACGTTTGACATCGCACTCACCATTTTTTCGCGAACCGCAATTCGTTGACGTCTTGCTTCTTCCTCTTGTCTTGCTCTCTCGGCCTCTTCTCTTGCCCTGCGCGCTTCTTCTTCCGCCAACTCTTTAGGATTACGTGGAGGTCCTCGTGTTGGGGCCGCTGTGGTTGTTATAACTACAGACTCAGGCTCGGCCTTGTTATTCATCAATGACGTGATTGATCCGACAAACTGAACCATTGCTTGTGCATTGCCTTCTGCAATGAGTTTACCCAGAGCACCATTGTCCGAGGTCATGCTGCTCAAGAGATTACTAAATTCTTCGTTGCTCAACTGTTCCTCATACACCTGAATTCTAGTTTCGACTGTGGTAAAAGCCCCCAAACTATCACTGACACTAACATAGACAAACACAGTGTTGTTATATATTTCCTTCCCCAGAGGCATAGACATATTGGCCCGTACGGCATCTAGTCCCTCATAGATACCAGACTCAAGGCCATCCAAACCGTTTCTGTATTTGATGATGTATTTCAAAGGCAGTTCGGTGTCTTCCCATCCCTCACAACTGACTGTAAATATTTCTTTGAGGGCGTATCCCTCTGATGGAGTGGTGGTACAATTTCCTCCGGTCGGTGGAACGTTAATGTATTTGGCCAATTCAGCAAATCCTCTTGAGATATCACCATTGAACCAACTCGTAATACGAATACGGTAAAGTTTACCCCCTTCGAGTTTACCCCCTGTTATGACCAAAGTCTCTCTGTCAATTGGCGACTGAGCATTGGCCACAAGATCCACGCTTTCCCACGACTCTCCTTCTTCAACGCTTAACGTCCAAATGTACTTCAGACGTGTCGCACTTAGTGGCGTACAACTTGTACACAGGGCTGTCAGAGTGATTTTTTCGGAAGGATTGAATTTCTCAAGGCAGTTTAAATCACATCTCACGGCCATCTGAGGTGGATCTCCAGCTACTATCAAAACATTGCTGTCATAATACGCCGTTCTGTTTCCTTTTCTGATAAAAAATCTGAAATTATATGTCTCGTTTATATGCATGTAAGCTGAATTTAAGTCGAGTAGATAGCCAGTGAAGTCCAATAAGCCAGGACCATTCCCGTAACAACCACCTAGGTCAGTAGCATTTAGTCCGTGGCTGACAACACGAGGGACCATTGAGATCGCTGTGAGGTTTCCAGGATCATCAGGGAACGTGACGTTTTCAGACAGTCTCTTGCACAGCCAATACACTTGAATCCCCTCTCGATCCCCGACATCCACATCTGGATCACCGGACACGTTTGCATCCAACGTGAAATTTTTATCGATCCCTATCGACCGTGTGCTTCCTCCGATAATAACCGCATAGAGTGGTGACTTAATGATCTCAAAATATCCTTCGTCAACGTCCCAAACTCCCTGGGGACCAATCATGGTGACGTTTTCAACAGCTTTGTAAATCCCATAATCCAAAGCGCGAGGTTTGACGACTAAACGAGGAGCGTCATACTGAATGCCAGTGATGTTGATCATCTCGTGAAAGAAGGAAGTTTCATTTTCACCAGGTGGAATATGAGGTCGAGTTGGATCGTACAGGAAAACGCGCCATTCAAATTTACTATAGACAGCAGCTTCACAATCGATGACATTTTCTGTGGGGACAACTGTATCACGAGACTTAATAAACTGTCGCGCAGTGCTGATATTTTTTCCGACTTCAATGACGACGGCCTTTGGAAAGAGGCATGGCTTGAGTACAACCACAGCACGACAATCTGTGATTACGGAAGAAGCAAAGTTTTGTCCCTCAACTTCAACAATATATTCGTAGTCTACTTCATAAATATACTCAAATGTAAAACTGTTCCCAGTAAACATGCGTACATCGGTAGAAAATTCAGGTTTAGTACACGCCGTTGTCGTCACTGGTTGAAATGTTATGAAAGAATCGTTCATCATCTTAAAGTAGAAGCAGGATTCATTTCCCAACTGTCCAATGTTCACCGTAAATTTCATAGGATTCCCATAGACGGTTGGTGAATCATTTTCAACCGTGATATCTTTGACAACAGCCTCTAGTACAATTGTGATAGAAAATTTGAATTCGCTCACAGAGTTGTTGACCGTTACCAAGACGATATACGTGCCAGGCTTGCTAAACTGATGCTCCAAAAACGTTTCATTTGTAGAGTCAAAAGAGCCGTCCCCAAAGTCGAGGTTGTATGTCACATTTGTACCGTCGGCAACGTTTGTCATAAATCGTACTGGGTAGTCTTGAGGAAACGTCATTCCATTAGGCCCTGAACCTGCACCACCGTCACCCTGATCTCCAGCGGTGTTTACAGGCCAAACGTCAGGGGCAACTATGACTCGTTGGACATCAGCATAACCTGTAATATTCATTTCGCTGACAACGTTGAAAACTTTGACCACAACAATGTACCACCCTGGTTTGGCGTAAAAATGACTGTCATGGTAATCGAACGGTTTAGTCACCAGGGGGCTACCGTCGCCAAAGTTCCATATTGCAGTCGCGTTGGTGGGCGGTTCTTTTCCTGGATTTACAACGAGGGTGAAATTCACCAGTGCAGGCGAAGGATGTATTTGCGGGCTATTGCTTTGGAGGCTCAAGTCAGGCACGTATTCCAGGTAAAGTAAAAGCTCAGTGGTGGTATTACTCACACTATTCTTGATCAACAATGTAATGGTAAAGTCACCATCAGTGAGGAATGTATGGTTGGTGTCTACACCATCAACAGGAAATTCACCCATGACAAATTCCTCGTATGTGTTACCATCACCAAAATCAAAAACCAATGTGACATTAGTTCCGAGGCTCATGGCTGTTGTGATTGTAACGGTTGTGTTCACCTCCCAATGCGTATTTGCGGAGCTTAAATCAGCGTTTTCTATTGGCTTATCAATGATCAATTCACGACGAATGGTCTGAGGCGGAGTGACAAGATTCCACACAGTAATTTCCGTGACATAAATACCATATTGATGAGGGGAATCAGTCGAAGCTGCAATGGTGTGCGAACCAACCAAGCGGTCATCGGACAGCACTACGTCGGCATTTTGTAACAACTGCGGTGTGTCGTCCAAATACAAATAGTCTGACGTGATATTGTATGTGGCATTCGTACCGCTGGCACATAACCAAGCGAGAACTGCTGGCTCGGTATATTTGATTGGCGACAGCTCTGGAAACTGGAATCCAAGGATAGGCCTTTGCACGATTGCAACCGTTGTATAGTTTGTAGTATAGAGACGATTTGAGCAGTTCATGAACACAACATATACACCAATCTCAGCATAGGTGTGATACAGGTACGTGCCAAGGTCATCATAATCATTTTCACCTGTGGTACCATCACCAAAGTCCCACGTACAGTTGTAATCAGTACCATCGCTTATATTCAACATAAATGCCACAGGATCGGTCAAATTTGTAGGCTCCACTGTGATAGTGAAATTGATCAAAGGTTGGACTGGTTTATGAACGGTAACGTTGATAAGGTATGTTGCCTCACTCACATTATTCCATGCGGTAATATTTGCTTCGAATACCCGCCACCATGAATATGAGTGGTTGAACAAACTGTTCAGGCCAAAATCACTAGTACCATCAGCGAAATCGACATTATAATAAGGACTGGTACCATTCAACATGGTAATATTAAACTGAATAGTTTCATTCACTTCGATATCACGTGCAACATGAACTATTTCTGTAGTCATATTCACGATCGGGTCTTCCACTGCGGCAACTGCTATTAGAGTGAGGTTACTAACTTCATTATAAACAGTAATATTAACATTGTATTCCCCAGGAGCGTAATATAATTGACTAGCATACACTATGAGAACCGAATCAATATCAAAAGTACCATTTTTGTAAAATGTACCATCACCCAGATCGAACGCAAACGTCAGGTCACTACCCTGTAATAGGTACCAAACAATTTCACTTTCGTTTCCTGTGGGAACAACTGCAATTGGCTCAACAAGATCAAGATATTCAACTGTATCTTGCACGTGAACCTGGCAGCTGAACTCCACTGACGACAAAGCATTACTGTAAGTCAGTGACAGCGGTTTAATTCCACGTTGATTGTAAGCATGTTCAATGGTGGCTTCCGTGTCGACACGGGGTTGGAAAGAAGAATAATTAGAACCTTCTTCGTAGAAGATAAACACTGTAACATTGTAACCTCTAGTCAGAGGTTTCACCAACACAGAGAACGTGGCGTTGGTAGCAATATAAGTCGCGACAGTCCAGTTTCCGCCTTCGATCGATTCGGATACAATAATGTCGGACGTGAAATCAACATTAGTTCCGTCAACGTTGAATCTTAGCCGAGGGTGAAAAACTCCAACATCTGAGTAAGTTTCTTTCACTACCTGCGTACTACTTATAGTGTAGTAAGCTTTAAAATGAACCTTTCCATCCAAATTTGATGAAGTCGATGTGTCCAACATTGTTCCTACAGGTGCTGGTCCCTCCTCAAAGTGGTCAAACAATGTGCCAGTATTTGCAACACTCGCCAAACTTGCCCCGCTTCCTTCCGGTTGGTGAAACGCAATACTGTATCCAGGCCCCACATCAGGTAGCTCGGCTAACTGATCTTTGTCGAAAGTCAGGATGTTTAAACCGGCGAAGACGTACGCGATGTGTTCGTGCACAATTTCGTGTTTATCGGCAAAGCTCAAGGGGGAGGAGGAACCACATTTAAAAATACTTGGTACGCATGACCCTTCACTGATACAGAAATATTCCATAGATTCACATTTAGCTGAAACACATTCACTGGCTTGCAGTGGAGTACCGTCACTCGATATGTATGGCTCGCTTACGTTGAACTGACAGAATGCTCGCACAACCAATAATCGTATCACTCCAGCTTTCATAGCGAGAACTTCCCATGCCTGAATTTTGCCCGGGCTTTCAAACCTCAAATCTTGAAACATGTATATACCCGGTTTTTGTGTTGACCTGACATTAGGAGGAGCATCGTTACCCACCACGCCTTGAAGTGTTTCTTTAGCTGAATCAGACTTCGTAGCAATGCCACCAAAGAAATCCAATGTGAAATCAGCATTCGAAGTTTGTGTCAATTCCAGTGTACATTCAAACTCTTCCAACGTCTCGACAGCCGGGGGACATACGAGAGATGACACTATCGGTACTTTAACCTCGACATCAGCTTCTGCAGTTACAGACACAGGTTCCCCGTACTCTGATGTGATTGCCGACGCTCGCACCTTATATGTTCCAGCAGTCAGGAATGCGAAAAACATGTCCGTTTTAAACGACCTCATGGTCTGACCATTTCCAAAATCAATCAAATAATCGCTTTCAGGCAGCGCAGAAACCGAGAAGGATACGTTTTCACCGATGTTGACTGTAGCAGGGATAGTTAGGGTGAATGTAGGGATACTGTAAGTACCACTGGCGTCATATACAGCGACGTGGTCGATGCCCCCACAGCTTAACCCTGGTTTTCCTGAACATGGAATACCACAAAGATTATCAGCAATATTTGCTCCCGCGGCCGAAGCAGGCGGAGTGTTGGCACAATAGCACTGGGTACCAGCTTTGAGATAAGCATACGTCATCGAGCTCTGACCGCATAACGTTGTGCAAACCTCTGGAGTCATATTATCTCCATCGTACGCGTCTTCTCGCGTCAACCCGCCAGTGTCTTTGAAGCATCCTTCGTAATTCACCGCTCCTGGCTCAGCATGGACTTCAACCCTCATTGCGTAACTACCAACCCAGGTCTTCGGATGGAACCTGAGGAATCGAGTTGTTACATCACCAACCAACACGTTTGACACGAGACTGGTAGCATCTACTGCACCTTGAAGAATCGTTGGAGAGCCATCAGATGTTCCCGCCGTACTTTCCAGCGCTACCCGAGCATTAGACGTCAAATACAGCCACGCCTGAATAGAATGTTCAGTGGTATAAAATACAAATGTCCACGGTGCGGTATTTTGTTTATAACTCAAGGAATATCCAGTAACCCAGGCATCTGCAGCAGCGCTTCCTTGTACAGCAACTTCAGTGACTTTCATCCATTGATTTAGATCCACCTGAAGGAATGGATTATCATCGAGTCGAGAAGGACTCCACCCACCTCCACCATAAGCAAGCAAACCAGAACGAGCATTGTAAGGGTATGTGGCGCGTTCTGCATTGGAGCCAAACGCTAGATAAGATGAAGCTGTGAATCCACTGTCCAGAGTTTGTCCACTTCCAATGCCGAGAGAGTTACCTTGACCAAATGCATAACCAGAGCACTGGAACTTGTTCATCAACTCCTGGCGACTCAGTCTATGGTCCCAAAACACCACATCTGCGATACTCACATCATCAGCCGTATTTACAGACTTGTTATAGGTTGCTGGACATCCCATTATTAAACTTGATGGTTTGTCTGACGACCAAACCGAAGACGTTACATGCTCGGAAGGCCATTCGCCAACCAAATTACGATAGACTGTGAGCTTTTCATCGTTCAACCATGTGAGAGTCCAGTGTGTCCATGTTGTCGTGGCTAGAGCGCCATTATAAAGAACCTTATATACATTCTCATCATTATACAAATTAAACTCCAATATATTTTCGGTCCGATCACGAAGTATCTTTAAAAAGCCATCTATACTGACTACTGGACAGAAGAAAGTAGCGCCGCTCGTTAGATTTTTCAAAGTGTCAAAACGAAGCCATAATGAAAACGTCCAACCATAAGCCCAATCTAAATTCATCATTTGAACGGCGGAAAAATCTCCAAGATCAATAAAGCCACCATTGGTTTCTTTCAATGTAATTGCAGCAGTTCCGAAACCAGAATGCACAATGGGTCCAGAATCAACTACTTCATAGCCGCCATGAATATGGCCGTGTTGACTACCAGCAATATCTCCGATGCCTCCCCCGTCCAGTTTATCCACTGGCCAACGATGAAGAGCATCATTCAAACACGCGCCTCGCTGGCTGCAAACACTCGCAGTTACAATGGTATTAGCTCCAGGTGTAATGGTCATTCGAGAGACTGTCGGTATTGAATGAGAAACACTTAACAACACTTCAGTTCCCATGCCAACAACAAACACATCAGAACTAAAATCCACCCAAAACTGAAGTTCGAGATTGGCCGCTAATTCTTGAGGTACAGTGACAGAATCCGTGCTGGGAGCAACAAGTTTGAACGTGACAGGTGTTGATAAATCCACTTCCACGACGTACTTATCTGTAAAAGCATCCCCAACAAACGTTAGCTGGACAGTGTGTGCAGCAACTGTAGGAAAACGTAAACTCATTGCCACGAAACTGTCTGATATGGGATAAATCACATTATCCTCTCGTGCAAGCCCAGTCGTAGCGGATCCATCGAGAGTAATGTATTCACAAAGCAGATCTTTGCCAGCATTTTCTTCAAACACCTCAATTTCTTGAAAACCGTAAGCCAAATTCTCGACCGTGTAAAATGACTGAACCAGTATATGAATATGGCGACACTTTTGCGCAGAGAAACGAAACGACTGCCAGGCATCTGTCTGCAAACTTAATTGAACCTCGACTGAGCCGGTACTAGGATGAAAAAAGTCGATTCTAAGGTCTTTAATTTGTTTGTAGTCAGTAGAAAGCTGTTTAAAGCGTATTTTATCCACACGAAAGGGTTTGTCAAAAATAATTTGAAACCAGTGACCACTATTGTGGTGACTGCTGCTCATCCATTGATGTGTGTTTGTTCCATCAGCGATTCCATCAACTGCATTTTCACATGGAAAATTAGAAGAATCATCAGAACACACGCTCTTGTTAAACGAAGCAGTGCGTGTTAGCGATACTGCGGAACCTTGAAGTTCATCTCGCGGGTAGTAAGTTGGGCAATTCGCAAGAACAAATGGAAGCTTTGTCTCAAAAATGAGAAAAATTGTCGTATAAAGCGCCAAGGCGGCCTTCATCGTTGAAATGCAACACCCAACTCTTTAATCCGCAAAATCTTTACACCAATTCCCTTGAAGAAATAACTTGAGAAACACAATTAAAACAGCGTTAAAATTCGCTAGCACCAGCAAAATGAAATGTCGTACAACATTAAGCCGTCGTTAACGGCTTCAAAATTAAACACTGCGTTGCAGTAGTGTGGTATTGTGGTCAACAATACTCAATTATGATTGGTCTAACATGTTTTTGTCACGGGCGAGTGTTTGAGCCGTCGCTTAGTAAACTATATTTTGTGGTCAGGGTTTTACTACAACAGCAGCAGGTACAAGAATTTCAGACGTGCAAACGAGGCAGATCTTGAAGACTGGGCGCAATGTTAAAAGCTCCATCAACCCAGGGACAAAAACTTATAAGGATATGTTAAACGTTTTTTGTTTTTTAAGGAAATGAGATTGAAATTTTTGAATTTGGATTGAAACAAATACAATGTCTATTTGCGAAACTAAACGAAGCATAAATTTCAACTTTTCAATAAACTGATTTCAGATTTTCTATAATACATACGTACACACCACCGGTCATTCTACATACACAGTATAATTACCATCCAAACCTTTATCAATATTTATTACTCATTATGCATGCCAAACATGGCTAACATGTCATAAATAGCTACGTCAAATTTTGATGAAAAACCGCCTAATTAAATCTGCAGTATGTGAACAGGTTTTTATACAAAGAATCCCAAGAGAACAAGGGCTAGGATTCGTGATATTTTTTGCTCGAAGAGTCAAAGTTTTAAAATAAGGAATTAAAAAAGAACTACATTTCTGGATTTTTCTTTCTGAAAATTGAGCTAAAAACAGTTGTATTACGAGTACCATGCTCTGCTTGCTTGCACGATACGACATTTATATAACAAGTGTGTTGCAAACAGCATCTAGCAAGGCAAATAGACAGATTTCTTTGTCATTCTTCGGTGAAATTGAAATTGATTAAACCGACAGGTAGATGACAGCACATGTACTTTGTGAATAATTTATAAGCTACCTGCACTGTTCGTAAAAACATTTGACACATTAACGAGTCGGATAACTTTTGTCGATAGTTTCCTTTTAAATGCAGCATCACCAAATATATTCCCTTTGTTAATTCATTTTTCGTAAGTAAGTTCAATCAAAAATACCACGAATCCCGATGTTTTAGTACAGAAAGAGAGAGCCAAACGTGTTAAATACTTTCACAAAACCCGAAATACACAAGCAAGCTTTATAGTTATTTTGAATACAAATGACAGCGATAATATATCAATTACACGACGTTTCTAAACATCGTTTGATGAATATACAGGTGTATTATTGTTATTATTCGTATCAAAATTATTTTCAAAAAATTATTGATAAAGCGTTAAAGAACCACTTATTTAGTATACACAATGAGATTAAAGTTTGTTAGCTCCTTAACCTAAGTTCCTGATTGTTCAAATATTGTCTGATTGGTTTGTTTTACTCACGTGACCACTATCGTGAAGACCCAGAATCCACCGTGTTTGTGTCTCGTGGAGGACTCTTGACATAAATTTGATTGCTAACAACAGCTGCTCTGATAATTAGTGCCTTGGCCCGTTTATCATACTCCTTGCCCATTTTTATTGCTTTTTCAAATGTCGTACTCCTTTGATCCACTTCACGAGCGAACAAGATCTTATTGTGTGAATCAATTCTGGCTTGAATTTGATCATCAAGTATCAACTGCGTGAGTTCGTCTTCTAAAGCTGGTACTGTTGTGTTAAAACTTTCCGCCATTTTTCCCATGTCTGCCGATACATATGGACTGAAATACTGAATAAGTGCTCGATTTCGTATTTTACTGTATAAAGTATTGACGTGAGACGCCAAGTAAAGGTCCAAACGAAAATTATCCTTAATATCATCCAAAATTTTCAGACAACTGGCGTACTGTGATTCATAAAATTTGTGCAAAACATCGCGGATCTGAGGCTCCAACTCCAGAAATAATTTGAAGGAACTGTTGGAAAGAACTTTGGTTCGTAATTCCTGGCGGTCAACTGTGGCTAAGGCACACAGTCCCCCATACACGGCCACATCGTGAGCAGATATCAACTCTTTGTACTCAAAATGATCAAACTGAGCTTGTAAGAAATGTTTGGCAGCAGATTTGTATTTTTTCAAAGCCAACTCAGCGAGACCTGCTGCGCATTTTAACTTTGTACTCGTAACAAGATTGGAAGGTTTTTCACGCTGCTCACCCATCAGTTCAAGAGAACTTTCAGCTTTGTTGACAAAATTCAAGACATGCGCCCAGTTTTTCAGTAACGCACTGACCTTGATAACATTTAAGCACATGTGAATGACGTGTTTTGGAATGGTACAATAATCTCGTGATCTTGAATAACACTTGAGTGCATTGTTTAAATCCCCACAGTCCAAATGATGGTCACCCAAATCATCATGGCCACGCCTGATGCTTTCTTTAAAGGTGTTGGATTTGTGATTCTTTAAATCTGTGTCCAAATGTTCAAACTTGATAGCAGCTTTCTTATTAGTGGCTTCAATCCAATTTGCATCCAGTTGGACATTTTCAGCCTCACCTGCCCTTGAACTAGCCTCACCAAGTCGAGTTACAATCTGTGCATATAGTTTGGTATTGAATGTTTGTTTCACATTGTCATGAGCAAGCTTTAAGGCATCAAGTTCCAGGCTTGGACAATGGTTGGCTATGAAAAGTAATCTTCTTAGCTTAGATAATCCAGCAAAGTTCAATGAAAAATAATCAAGCTCCAAAGTGGTAGACTCAACAATAAAATCATGATCCATGCTTGATTGACTTTCTGAAACCAAATCCACCTGCATTGGTTCCAAATATCCCTGGTCTACTGGCCTGGGTAACAACGGCATGATAGAAACCCCAGTATGCAGCAAGTACAAAAACCTTTCTCTAGCAAAATTATTTTCCAGAAATAATAAATTTGTTAATCCTTTTTTTGGAGGAAAAATTTTCAAAATTTTTTAGAATTGAGAACACG
>ERZ1738537.55-NODE-110-length-11419-cov-7.390883_pt1 | contig 11419 bp, 1 predicted proteins | sample MGYA00581732_ERZ1738537 | MGnify/ENA primary metagenome ERZ1738537 (study PRJEB40740, sample SAMEA7388104) | Antillogorgia bipinnata | biome: Marine coral reef biome; feature: Environment associated with an aquatic invertebrate; material: Seawater | host...
CATGATTTTCCCATTCTTTGGCCGTCCTCCCTCTCTCACAGCTCGTTTCAGGCGCTTTTTTTCACGGGTGGGATCAGTAGGTTTGCCCGATCTGAAGGGCCTTAAGGATTCAAGGCATACTGCACTGGCAGCTGCATCCTGTCCATGACGGCATCGTCGTCCGCCAGCATCTCTGTCAAGAAATTCAATGAGGAACGTCTCTTCCACCACGACTGCGTCTCGTTCATGCGTACACTCTTCGTGCCCAAGCTGTTGGATGGAGGCGTTCGGCCTCCGGCGATGTTTCGTGTTGCTGTTGAAGCCTGTGCTGGAGGAGTTGTAGCTGCCGCAGCTGCATCCCACGGAGGACCGCTGTAGGTGGTACTTTGAAACGGTGCCACCTGCGAATTCGCCGCGCCGGCCAATGCCGAGGGAACACCTGTCATGGTATGTGCCGCCTCAGGTTCAGGAGCTCTTTGCATTTCGAAGGGAGCAAATTGAGCCTCCTCGTGCAAGAGCAAGTTGGCCAAGCCCTCCAGGACGGAGGCAGCTAAATGCAAAGCTCCCAAGGCTGGCCCCAAGAATACCCTCAGCAAACAAAGGCAAAAGACCACTGAAGCACGTAGTATGCCCCAATCATGATAGGCAATCTGCGTCTGCAAGACCAACTGCCGCATGGGAGTCAAAAAAGTGTCCACAACCAAACCATAGAAACCTTGAAGGATGCCATCTAAGAAACTTTGAGCTCGCGGTCGTGGTACTCCCAAAATCACCTGACGTAAACTGTTCAAGATCAGGACCACACCAAAGAGAGCATTGCCTACCAGTTCGGCGAAGGCGCGGTAGGTGCCTTCCGACAGACCTTGAACGAATGGATCCACCCAAAAGAACCAATCTCGTTCTCCTTCGCTTTGATTGGCGGCATCCAAGGCGTCGTAAGGACCACGAGCCAACCACCAAAGAGCATTCATACTGCCCTTGAGAATGGCTGCCATGTACGACAACATCACGGATAACAACGCCGAGTTCCTTGCCTTTCTTTTGTACAAACTTCCCAGAGTTCCTAAGATTTGTTGAATGGAGCCGAACTGATTCGTGAGCACCGTCTGATCCACTTTCAAATCCATGTTCGGCATATCCACAGGTAAGAAGCGAATGCGCCGTGCCATGGTATTGTCTCGTGCCGCGGCGATGTCGGGAGAACGGACCATGATGGTCAAACGCAAAGGCTCAACGACCAAGGTTTCTAATCGCCACACCTCCATATGTTTCGCATCAGCCAGCGACGAGGGTTGCTGTGGTGGCTCCAAGGGCACACGGACGCCTTCATCAGGAGAAGCTTCGTTGAAACCCATGGATTCCGCCAAATCCAACAGCCTGATGAGAACGCCAAGCTCCAAGTTCAGCCAGTACGGGACCATGCTCACGGAGAATTTCTTGATAATGTGACTTCCAGTAATCCATCGTGCAGTCAGCTGTACTGCCTTTTCCCGAAGCCAACGGCTGTTGATGTGCAAGAAGCGACGGTTCAAGACCACTGGCAACTCTCCACCATCAATGAAATGATCCACCTGCAGATGTTGCATGGCAATGTCAAAGTTGCGCTCGTTGGCATGCTGACCCATCTCCAAGCGAATGCCTTTCAAACGCAAGGCCAAGACCTCTTCATGACGATGGATCCAACTCACCGACAGCACGGGCACATGCACCGTGAGCGTCCAACTCGACTTCTCTTTTTGCGCCTCCATCTCATCCAACACACCGGACCATCCAGCGGAAGGTTTGATGGTAAAGTGATGCACACCTCCTGCCGAGGTGGAAAATCGCAATTCCAAGCGGGTTTGCAGCTCAACCACCTGCTGTGCATCTGCCGCATCCATGAGCTGTTGCCGCCACGCCGGGAGGCCATGCAAGGAACCTTTTTTCATCGCCTCACCTGATACGAAGGACACCTGCCATTTGTCTCTCATGGCTCCTCGCACTGCAGCTACTCCACTGCCATCTTCTCCAGGACAAGGATCCACAGAAGTGATGCCCGCCACAAAGATCTCCGGTTCCAGTCCTTTCTGAGTGTTCAAATCCTCCAAGGTCAATTCGACCAAAGCCTTCTGGTGCGTGAACGATGAATCCTTCCAGCTGTTGATACTAAACTCACCCTTCACGAACATGCGACGTCGCCACCTACCCAAGCGTTGTGGACCTGTGTCATCCATGCCGTCGATGGAATCCTCTGCCGCTTCGGGAGGAGGATGGGACCAAACTCGGCTCAACCTCAAACTTGCTTCCAGTACGAAAGGTTTAGCATGAAGGCGACTGGTCAGCGCATGACCTAAACTCTGACTCACAATATCCCGACAATGTCGATCCCTTAAGGCGCTGTTGTCACGACACAACTTCACATTCACTTTCAAACATTGCTCAGGATCCTGGAATCCAACGAGGTGTTGCCAAATTTGAGTGCCACCGGTCAGAATCAGAAGCTTTTGCGAAGCCATAGGCACACTTTGAAGCCCTGACATCGTAGCAAAGAAACTATGAGGCGTCTGATTGTCGAAGTGAAAGAGCAAATCCTCTGCCGTGCGGAAGTCTCCAGGACGCAAGACCAGGAAGTAGCCCTCTGTCACGGGCACATGATTCTTGGCAGGGAAGGTGATCTTTTGAATATCCACCTGCACAAAGTTCAACTCCGACGTGGCGTTGGAGTTCTGCCGATCTCTCGACACGTGGAAAGTTCGGCATCGTTCCACACCATCTTGGCCTTTGAAGGTAAATGCTTGCGATGTCACGCCGCCGCTGCGGAAGAAAAGCCTCTCACGCTCACTGGGTGGATGTACTGGTACTAAATCCCCTGGCACCATATGGACGTTGACCTCAGCACCTTCGAAGCCTAAATCAATCTCATCTTCCAACTCGGACTTTACAAAGAACCGTGGAAAGAGACTTAGGACCTTCGTACGTCGTAAAGGAGCAGCAGCCGTCCTCACACATGTGCCAAAACTCAAGCTGTCCACCACTAAACCTCGCAGCACGGGAATGCGATGTTGCGAGATCCTTGTTGGGGATGGCCGCGGCGATGCCTCTCTGCTGCCTTCAGGAGCCAAGACCAACTCCAATGGAATGGACGGATTCCCTTGTTTTGCCATCTCCTCGCGTTTGCGATCCACAGCATAGAACCGATGCTCACGTCCCACATCCGACAAGAAGGGAACGGCAAAGTGCAGCACACGGCTGGTGGTCGTGGAAGCGGAGCCATAAGTTTGATTGCTGGAATTCCTTGTAGGTGATGACTTTTGAGGGCTGTTGGTGGAACGACGCTCCTGTAGATCCTTCAGGGGCACAAAGGAGAAGAAGGCCGTGTCCGGACGTTGTGCATCTGTTGGCAAGACAGCTCGACATCCAGGTTTCACCAAGTTGCACCGATCATCACGATCCACGCTTAGCGTTAAGGGCGTGAGGTTTTCGAACATGAAGGGCACGAAGAGAACAACGCTGTCACGCGTCAATTCCAAGCAGACCTGAACACTCTGCCCACTTGGACTTTCGAGAAGTAGTTGTTCATGATGCGGTCGATTGGCACTGACCGCCGGGAGTTTCACCGAACCGCTGGCACGTGCCACCGAGCTACCGGTGAGCGCCGCCTCTGCCGATGCTTCAGGACCTTCGTCCTCATCCTCGTCCATACCAGCAACATGTGCATCCAACGCCATACAGCGGAGACGTAAGATGCGCTTGGCAAAAGGTAAAGCCACCTCTTGATCTACACCTAGGACGTAGGTCACTAGACCTCTGGAGTCTTTCTTGGCACGATCTGCTGCTGTCAAAGCTAACTCACCAATGCCATCTAACTGAGTGTGTTCCACCAACGTTTCGTAGGGCTCCACCTGCGCATAGCATTTGACTGGCTTCTCCACCGGGAAATCCATGTCCATGGAGCTCATGGGCTGTGAAATCTGTGAACTTCTTGAAGGGTTCCTCGCCGCCAACAACTCCGCTGCCACACACCTGCAATCTGGCATTGGCAAATCCTTGAAGCTGTTGTCCGGGGTGACCATCTGAAGAACCACCGGAAACGGAAGCATGTTGCGGATGGCCAGCAAGTTGCCAAGATGCATCTTGAAGCGTGGTACCTGCTGCACGTCTTCCATGTCCAAGGCCAAAGGCAGATCCTGCGCATCGATATAACCCGCCAATTTCATGTGGTTCCGCAGGAAGAGGCTGAATTTTTCACGATCTCCTCGTCGTTCTTGCTCATCATCTGCCCTGGGAATCAACCGCGCACCTGAGCTATCTTCATCATCAAAGTCCTCATCTTCCGCAATGGAAACGTCTTCCAGCAACGTAGCCAACTGCGGAAAGTTGCGGCTCAAGCCACCAAAACCAGGACCTAAGACATGCAGTCGCACCGAGGGTCGATGCATTCGTGAGAAAACAAACCAACTCACCGGCACCTCCACTGAAGCATTTGCAGGGATGTCCAAATGTGCTTGAAACTCCTTAAAGAAGGACCGTCCCAACTCTGCACTTCCAGTGCCATCGTTGAAGTCATCCTCCATGGATTGGTTGAAGGTCAACATTCGAGTACCACTACGCAACATGTCGCTCACTTGCGAGGAAAATCGTTGAAAGGCCGCTGTGCCTAACGTAAGTTTCAACGGTAGTGAGGTGTCGTTGTAGATGGTGAGCGCGCTCTTGATATTCAAGGTGCAAAAGCCTTCTTTCACATCATGGTCTGGTTCCACAAAGATGGGACATCCTTCCCTCAGCTGATAAGCCCTTCCCAAGGTATGATCCAACTCGATAACCACAAAAGCTTCATCTTTAAATTCCTCCAGCCAGAACACCACTTCGGCAAAGCGATTCGTGCGATCCTGGTTCAAGTGGTGTCGAATAGAACTTCCTCCTGGCAAAAGTTGAACTTCAGTACTACGTCGGCCCTGACGCCACTTCACGGTGATCTGTACGCCAGTTCCATTGTGAAAGTTGAAACTACGTACCGGCTGTAGAGGACCATCCGCCTCCTTTAACCCTTCACGTACTGTTCGAAAGAAATCCACCAGGACCCGATCCACGTTGATGTTCACCCTCGCCGTGTTGGCGTTGCAACAAATCTCATTCCTCTTGCGTTCTAAGTCCACCGTGACTTCAAACTGTTCGACCAAGGGTAGAAGCTGAGCTGCTGCTGCATGATGACACACCACATCGCAGGTCAGCAAGAAGGACAAGGGATCATTTTCCACTGGAGATAAGGCGCCTCGTACGTGAAAGTCATTAATCCTCAAAGCCACCCATTGAGTAGGCGCCAAAATTCCACCTGAGAGACGAAAATGTAAAGGCCCCAAGGAATCTAATTCCAAGCGCCAGGCACCCTCCGGCTTCTTCTCCAAACCCACGGTGTTTTTAGAGTGGTCCGTCTTAGCCACCGTCACTTCCGAGGCCAAAGTCGATGTCGATGCGCGCCGCACACGTTGTGCCAAGCTCACTCCGCTTGGAGCGCGACCGGAGAAGAAGGTGGGCCATTTCCGGACGTCGTCAGCTTCCTGATCCAACTGAGGTCGCAAGGGTCCACGACTCGCAGGCAGTTGCATTGGCGCAGCCCAATGGGAGGATGTAGCGGGTGCCTGCAAGAGACTTGATCCAAGACTTCCAAATTCCACTAGTGACCAGGTGTGCTCCTTGAAGCCTCTCCACCAACGGATCAACTCTAATGGCACGTTCATGAAAAAGGATTCCAACCTGATGCCAATGAGCTTGTCAGGCTCCCACAAGAGCATCATTTGAAATGCCCGGGTATCTACCAGTTGTCCTTCCACCGCTTCACCCCTTGCCAAGCATTGAAGCGCTGTTCTCTCCATAGGCGAAGTCAAACGATCCATCGGTGACTGAGGTTGCTTCAATAATACAGAGAAGTTGCCACCACTCGACCTCGCTTCTAAATCCAAAGGTGGTGGTCTGGGTGCCTGTGCCGAAGGACGTGCCGTTGGACCTAAAGGACTTGCAACGCTGCCAGAGGATTTCAAATCCATAGGTCTCCCAGGTGAATCCAAGGGTGAAGGCACCTCGCTCTGCATCCACATTTCCAAAGGACCAAAAGAACTCATGATGTTGCCCTCACCGACAGAACTCACAGCTTCCGGCAACAAACGCAGCTCTGGCCACGGCCGACGTCCCGAAGGTTCTGGGAAGGGCTCCTCTTGAGCTTGTTCGGGCCACCAACAGTTGTTCAAAGGTACACAGACCGCTGCAAAATGTTCCACGTTCACCTGCACGGAGCTCCCCGTATCGCCTTCTCCGGAAGCCACCACTAAGATGCCCAACTCTCGGTTCTCTTCCTCTAAGATTGCATCATCAGCTGTTTGCAACACCTCCACCTCGGATGGTAACCAGAACTCTAAGCCCTTCAACTGCAAGTGCACTGCCATACTCTTCGTAGGCTTCTCGGTTGCCGCTGCGGCGGCTGCAGCAGCAGCTGCCTCAGCCACCTCGTCATGGGCTGGACTGCCCACTGAAGCCTGCGCTGGACTGGTTGGAGTCAAACGAGAGAATGGAGAGCTGGTCCTGAAACTCGAAGGACTCCGTGGATTCAAGAAGGACGCTGCCAAGCTACTCGTGGCCGTGCGTGCCCTATTGAAGCCACGCACACGACCCGCCAAAGATTCCATGGAAGTACGTGTCCAGACGCCGCCACGCCCAGAGGTGGTCGTGTGTACAGGCGGGGGAGTCGCCTTACGTAGGCGCTGCAAGAAAAGAGAGGTGAAAATCCTCACAGCTACCGTCTTCTCATCTTCCGAATCAAAGGCTATGCTGCAATTCGTGGGAAGTGAAAAGTCAGCACTAGTGCAGCACAAACCCCAAGGGAAGACGTCAGAAGAAAAGTGTCGATAATTGGCCACGACTGCCGAATGTGGCAGCAATGGCAGCCAATAGCCGGAGGACTCCCTTCTAATCCATAAAGATCCATCAGGCTGAATCTGCAAAGCATGGCGTTCAGCACTGGGCGCCTGCACATCTACGCAAGGTTCGCTGGACAGCACCCAAACGCTGCCACACCAGCGTTGCAATTGCCACTCCTCGCTGGTCACGTCTTGCGGCTCCATCTGCATCATTGCAACTAAGCCTGTTGCACCAGACTCTGCGAAAGGTTCCTGCACACGGCTTTGATGTCGCCACCAGCCCAAGCCCCATAGCAGCGATGCTACGGGCTGCATCCAAGCGCAGTGAAGACGTAGGGCTGTTGGTTCCATCTGAAAATCCAGCAAGCTCCGAGGGCAATATTTGAAGAGCAAATGTTGAGGACCATCATTCATCTGTCGCAACCACATTTGTTGCTCACAGCCGTGTGTGGCTGTAATGTTGCTGACTGCAATGCTGACCTCCTTTCCATTGGGCGTCTCGGAGAGCGTGAGGTGAAGATGATCCAAACCCAAATGCGCCAAGGCCTTGGCATATGAACCATGACCTTCGGCCGAAGCTGCCAAGAGTTCCAAAGAGACTTCCTCCAAACGTATCACCGTTTTGGCTGTACCACGTACTACTTGAGGCGCCGGCGTGCAACGAAGTTTCAGTGAAGGACATCCAGGTAATTCCGCTAAACGTGCCTCCAAATCGGCTCGAAAGAAAAGCTGCCATCGAATCACCGACCCTTTGTCGCAGTGGCTACCCATTTTGGAAGCCTGACTGGTGGTCTCTGCCTCATCCTTTGGAGGAAATGCCAAACTCCAGACTTCCTTCACATCTCGTAGCAGCCTCAACACAGGCAGCAAATCCATCCGCCGTAGCAGGAGCAAGGTCGGAGCTAGATCCAAGCGTAGGACCTGACGGTCCAAATGGAAACGGGGTCCTTGTCCAGAAGGCACCCCTTCGTCTTTGAGCTCCAACGACTTGGACCATGACTGACCACACCTCGACATAAGCCTCGAGTCTCCGTTCGCGAAGGTGGCGATCCCATCCTTGAGGACAGGTTCCAAGGTGTGAAACGTTTCCATCTTCTCGCCCTCGCCATACCACACACCCTGCCAAGTGAGCGACAAAAAGGGCGCTTTTTCGGTGCCTTGAAGTTTCAGTAGCCGGAAGAAGTAGGGCTCATGGGTTTCCCCCCGCGGCCTCTTGGGACAGAATCTTAAGAGTTCCGACTTTTCGATCAGATTCAATCGATCCTCTTCCTTGCGTTCTTCCTTCAACCCCGAGGTGAAGAGTGTCAAGTTCCCACAACGGAAGGCCGCAGCGCGGCACCTACTCAGTCCATGTTCCTTGTGATCCAGAACACCCGCCGCCTGAATATCTTGCAAGACTGCCAGCCACGTGGCCCACAAGCCACTGGCATGTAACTCCTTCTCTCCGGTCGCAGGAACCTGTGCAATTGCCACAGCCAAACGCTTCAAGCAAAGCTCCAATGGACGCCAGGTGACAGGACCTTCACAGAGAGTCGCCTCTGCTTCCAAGATGGTCAGACGCGCACAGACCCGCAGCGCACAAGGACGCCCGGCACAAGCCTCCTGCAAGCCCTCGGAGAGAGCTAAGGCAGCACCATATTCCGCGGAGCCAAAATGGAGATGAAGGTCGACATCTTGAATGACCAAGCTCACCTGACTTTGAGTTTTGGAGCCGTCCACAGGTCGCGCATCTCCCTGCTTGTACTCCTCAGGCACCGCTTCGGAATTTTCACCACCTTTGGAAGACATCAAAGGCTTCAAAAGGTGCCAGGTATCTACCAAACCTTGTGTCGGGGAGAAATGGAATTCCATGGTCACCAAGACAATGCGCTTCCTTTCGGAGGTCCAATTGGCTGTGAGTTCCAAAGCATTGCGGCTATGACCCAAGTTGCCCTCTAGCGCTGAGCATAGATAGACGCTACGACCCCCAGCACGGGTACTGTTGTGACCGATTAAGCCTTTCAGCTTCAGACGCAAGACCACCTCCGCATCAGCGCCTTCGAGGACTAAGTTCTTCACCGTGCTGAGCTCTAACATATGGAGATGGAGTTGCATCTTGGCATCCTCAATGTCAGGTACCTCCGACTGCCAAAGGCGAACAGAGACCTGCTTGATCACCACGGCCATCTGCGGCAAGGGTCTTGAACTCTTGGACTCCTTGCTGGAGCTTGAAGAGAAGCGCACCTGAGGATCATAAGCCGAAAGATGTTTGGCCAGCAACATTAACTGAAAGGGCTTTATGTCCACATCCAAGTTGGGCAAATGCACCTTGGCCCAGTTGCGATGCAAATCGCCCAAACGCGTCACTTCCGCACCTCTCAACTGCAACATTGGCCTGGAATTTGATTCCTTGGAATTGAGGAAAACTTGTGCCTCGGGCACCGACAGCGCGTGGACACCATAGAGGGAACTGTAACTCAGTCGAGCATAGGTGAAAATGATTTCCATGATTGGCATGCCTTCAGGTCCTAAAGGTGCTCGCAGCAATGGCAAATCCAACATCCAGGTCGTTTGCCTGCTTGCACCGACCACTGCCAAGGCATTCGCCAGCTCCTCTGGCACCAACGCAGTAGCTGGAAACCAAGTTGGTATGGCTTCACCGTACGACACGTTGTTGCGCAAGCCAGGGAAATGCCTCAAATAGAGCCACAAGCGTCGCAGATCCACGGACAACTTGCGATCGCTCATGATGCGCACCTGTCGTTTCATCTCTCCAAAGTTCGTGGATTCGATTCTCATCTTTTCCCACTGCAAGGCAGCGGCTCCTCTAAAGGCTTCATTGTGACTTTGGCTTCCAAAATGACATTCCGACAGGCTGGCACAGCTGCTCTCCACCGATAGAAACCTGCAATCCAACTGACTGGAATAGACAATCTCCAAATCGGGTAGATCGCCCTCCAAAGTCGCTGTGTCTTCTCCTTCCATGTCACTAAAGTCTAAGGTGGCTCGGAAACGTGGTAAGTCAATTTTATAGACCGAATCCACTGCGAATTCTCTGGCACCCACCATAGGGGAGTCCTCGGCGCCATCTTCCGCTTCGGGTTCCACTTCCTCATCGCCTTCGTGAAGACTCAAACACCGTTGCACCAGTGCCTGTGAGATTTGTGGAGACAACTGTGGCAGCGAACTGCGGTGCAATTCGTCCTCAAAGTGCGGTGGCTCCTGTGGCCAACAGCTCTTCCCTTCGCTGTCAACGGCAGACCTCGGTTCGGGTCTCGCTGGACAAAAGCGGAAGGGCCGATCTGCATCTGCTCCACAGCAAGAAGAACTGGGCAGTGAAGACTTCCCTGTATTCATCTCCTCTTCAGCAATTCGTCGTAAGCGTTGATTGAAGCCCCATAGCAACTCCTCTTCCAACCTCCACAATTCGGAGCTGCGACCCATCAGACTGGAACCCGAGAGATATTGCTTCCAGAGGTAAATGTAGCGCTCGGCTTCTGGCATGGTGGGTTTCCGCCCGGCCACGCGACAGGTCTCCGTCAAACAAGCAGACCACATGAAGTACAAAGAGTCCATATTCGCCAGAAAGCCCGTGAGGTAATTGTAGCTCGCTGTCGTCAGCTTCAATGTGATCGGATGATTCGCGCCCCAATGTTGACTTTGTGCTTTGATGGTCAAAACTCTCCTCGCCGAGCGCTGCGACATCGCAGCCAGTGCAGGAGCCTGCAGCGCCCCATAGTCAAAGTTCCTGTAACAGGCAGCAACCAAAAGCTCAGGGCATAAGGTTTGAGGTTCCCAGTGTGCCTCGTGTATATCTCGGAAAGCTTCCTCCACATGGTCCAGGTCATTTCCAGTCAGGAAGAAGCCTCTGATACCAGAGATCAAAACGTCCTTGGCCATCTGCAAATGTTCATCTCTGGCACTCTTATTCCACGGTGCTGTGGTTCGCATTCCCTCTGATGGTACATCACTCCACGAAGCATGGTCCGGATCAGCCACATGAACCGCATGGCAATAGCCCAAGATTGCACAGCGCGGTGTAAAGTCAGGTTCTTCTAACATGGCCTTGGCATCGAGCACTGAAACTGTGATCTTGGCTTTGATCCATCGACGCAACTCTGTCTGTGACATCGACCCTGAGGCAAACATGTGCTTTTCTTTCAGCAGCCTCTTCTTGTATGCTTCTGCTTCTGGACACCATTCCTCCGGTTGTAACTTTCGAAGTTTCACTTTGACACCCGAAATGTGCACCGCCAACTTGTCAGGATTCATCTCCACCTTTACCTGGTCCACTTGACCCTCTTGCACTGTCAAAGGCAAGATGGGCCCCACCAAAAATCGCCATAAGGCACTTGTAAGGGCCACATCCTTCAATTCAAATCTCACATGGTTATGTCCCACATGTTCAAAGGCATAGTCCGAGTTGTCCAAATCCAAGCCGACATAATCTTGCAGCCAGCCACGCAAGCTGCGTAGCACTAAAGCCAGAAACATGGTGCATCATGCTCCATCGATGCAAAAGGACTTGGGTTTTTCGTTTTTTCGTTGAAAAAAACGTCGTGGAAACCAAA
>ERZ1738537.65-NODE-125-length-10828-cov-5.520746_pt1 | contig 10828 bp, 3 predicted proteins | sample MGYA00581732_ERZ1738537 | MGnify/ENA primary metagenome ERZ1738537 (study PRJEB40740, sample SAMEA7388104) | Antillogorgia bipinnata | biome: Marine coral reef biome; feature: Environment associated with an aquatic invertebrate; material: Seawater | host...
AAGCTTTATTAAAATGAGAATATTGGAATGAAAATAAATATAATATTTTTAAAGCTTTTGGAGGGAATAATACAGCTCTTGGACCTACAGCTGCTTAGGAATAATCCCTGGACCGGAAGCTATAATGACAATAAGATTACCAGCTTTACCCCTACAGAACACCTCCAAAGATAATAATTATTAATCTTTTATATGTAATTCCCAGTCTAACTGTATGATCCCAACCTTACTGTCACCCGATAATTAATCATAGAATTGGAAGACCTTTGACACCTAGATACCGTAGAAAGATGGAAAGATTGGTATCCGAGAACCCGTGTACACCCTATAACACTAATATTAATTCTGGAGTTACTTATAATCCTTCCATAACTCCAGAGAAACCGCTTAAAGTGAGAGGAGAACCCTATAATATCTGATAAAATAACTTTAAAATTAGAGATTTGTTAGGGAATAAGAGGTAACCAGAGGGCGTAAGGAACCAAAGATTTTAAAGATTTACACGGTTAATAAAGTTAATTCTGGTAGGTGTAATCACAAGCCCGGTAACAAGAATTTTATATAAATTTATGCTTTTATAATAGATTTTCCAGTGTTCCATAAGCTTAAACCCAGCAAAGATTAAATTGTAGATAGATAATGTTGGTAGGTAAGGTAATGGCTAGTGCACGAATGGATAATCCTAGTAGAAGATAGTAATCCTAGCGAGATCCGGTTCCAAGATGAAGAATTAGAAGATTGTTGATAATTACAGGTACTTCCGCTGGTGAATAGGCTCCAGAATACAGTAAAAATACAATAAAATTATATATTTTATTGGTCCTAAAGGCTGTTGGATTATTTTGTATTATTAATAAGCTTTCCGTACCAAATAATCTGGAATTAATATAATCTTTTATTTATAAATCTTGAAAGTTAGGTAATTAATAGGAGAAGAAGATAGAAAAGATAAGATTCCAAGATACGACCAGAGGAATGAATCCAGATTAACCACCAAACCGATTCCCAAAGTCCTCAGATTCTTTAGCCTAGAAAGGGATCATAGATACGATTGAAAGGTAGATAATGGGAATAGCAAAGGAAATTAAACTGAAATTTTCTATTAAATAAGCTCTGGTATCCTCATAATCAATCAACCGTATCCACCAGTAATTTCCACATCAAGATCATGCATACTGGACGGTCCTGTGCCCAAGTTCCACACTAAAACTCAAGTAAAAAACCTTATTTTCCATGCCTTTTATGCCCGTACCCTCACTTTACTATCATTCCCGTCCAGTTTTTTAAGGTTTTATTAGAAGATAGAAGGGCAAAGATAAGATTGTAAGACCCAAAAATACAGAATTTTTAATAGATTTTAGGTGATCTTTGCCCTTATAAGAGGATAAAACTAAGAATTTATTTGTATGATCATAGGGGAAGCCCAGTGGCAGGAAAGGAACTAAGATACAAAAATTAATAATTATGTGAGGATTTTATAAGAGATTATTTCTGCTGGATATGATAGGAGACTTCTTTGAGGCTGAGCGTATATAATCATAAGATTTCCTGCATTTCTTTAGCCTGGAAGGGCCTCATCTTGCGTAAATCTTTGTCTCTTAACTCACCATTCCATTCCTTTTAGGATTCCTGGACCATATCCTCTGACTCAAAGATTTCTACAGTTGTTCCTGGGTTTAAGCTCACTGGATTCTGTTCACACTTCCTCTCACATTTGTATCCTTAGAAAATCACATTATAAATACAATATTATGCCTTCTATACCTCTATGATTCTAGGATTCTTGAGCTGGAGATTATTACATTTTCAATTCTATATTTACTGTATTCTACCTTAGATAACCAACCTTACCGATTACCCAAGTGCCTCCAATAATATCCCTCATAAATAAACCAAAATATTTTAGAGGGATATGACAGGCCCGATATGCTCATGATGGAACCCAGATACAACCTTAAGATAATAAATTATTGATGGGGCACTCCAGGTAAGGGAAAGATGATCCAAGACACGGTACATAGATGGTAGAGTGAGTGCCCCGTCATATAGGATACAAAGGAGAAACCAGTAATTATCAATAGGAAATACCCAGAATTAATAAAATAGAATGGTGAGATTACAGCCACGTAAGTAGTAATCAAAGGCCGAAGCCATATTAAAAGTGGAAAATTCTATGGTTTTAAGGTGTATGGAAAGGTAATATGATAGCAAAATTCCTGGAAAGGATTGGTGAGTAATAGTCAAAGAATCTTAGGGTAAACCTGTAATAAATAAGAAAGTTAACATTAAAATTTATATCTTTTAAGGCTTGGTAACGCATGGTGGGGCTACAGTAAGACCACAAAATAAATTAAAACTTTAGGATTGTAAGTAGCCCCACACAGAAGCATTAAAGAATTTAAGATTAGGAATTAAAAAGTTAATAATTTTTGTTCCTTAAGGAGATTTTACAGAATAAATAGAATAGGAGCAGCCGTTGAAAGACCTTATGTTTCCAGATTTATTAGTTATTTCCCTGCAACGGCTGCTAAGAACAACATTATATTATCTTGTGAGTACCTGGTTACCAACTCTCCAGACGGTAGAATGAATCATAATGTGGGTGTTTTTTGGACTTATTTGTACTGATAATTCCCTTTATAAACAGAATATTATTGGTAAGTTAAGGGTCTTTCCTATAGCTGGAGAGAGAAAGTGAATGGTGTCCAGGCTCTCAGGTTTCCCACATACGATCGATGGAAGTGCCTTTCCTTGCATGGCTTTCCTATTGCCATTCCACAAAAATCTTCACTGAGGGTCCCTTCGGGCCTTCTACAAGCTTAAATTAACAAAATTATTTATGGATTCATGCTACCTGTAACCTTAAGATAGAAAGATTCTCCAAGATTAATCCCTCTTACCACTCCCTTTTGGATCTCATTTTAGGAGTGAAAAAGTCTAATAAAATCAATAAAGTCAGAACAAATATGAGAGGCTCCACCTAAGTAACCTTCCTCGGGACTTAATCTCATGTTGTGTCCACTCCATTTAGTTGAAAGAAGATTGCATTTATAATCCCTTGCGAGTTCATTAATAAAGGTAAAAATACAAATAAATTTATATTTTAGTGAAGTTTTCTATGGAATACTATGGGCAATCAAAGGATGAAACCCTCGTGAATGCTGGTAGGAAATAGAATGCCAATGAATCCCAAGTAAAATCTCATTTTATAGTTATTTATCTTCCTTGGGAGGCTCTCCCCCTTGGGAGTTATCGATAGGCCGAAAGGCTGAATGAATAGCCGATAGACTGATAAAAATCCTAAATATATTGGCCAAGCACCTCTTCCACTAAGATAAATAAAAATAAATTGAATATTTTCTGCCTTCAACCTTAAGTTGGTTCACTGGTTGGTAGGCCGTCAATATCCAATAAATTATTTCATTTTTAGTGGCTTCTACGGCCTACCACACACATAATATATTTTGGGTTTATCTTCCTAGCACCACTCCATCACTCGGGATTCACTTTTAACAGTTCTTAGGTTTTCTATGTTTGCAAGGTGTTCTGCTTCTTGAGTATATAGGATTAAAAGGAAAGTCAATATTATATCATCTGTTTCCTATCGTCAATTTAAGGTATTTTAGTGTCTTCCCTCTCTGGAACAAGCTCTTATGATTGGTCTGTAGGCTTGGGATTTATTAGTAGTGGAAGAGGGACCAACAGACCAATCAATAAGCTTACAATGTATACCCTAGCCACCAAAAATACAATAAAATATGAATTTTAGTGTCAACTTCCCTCTACGGTGGCTAGGCTCATCATAGATTTCCTCATGAAGAAGTCACAAAGAAGTTCATCCTAAGAGTCCCTTCTACCTTAAAGTCAATTTAAGGTATTTTAGTGTCTTCCCTCTCTGGAACAAGCTCTTATGATTGGTCTGTAGGCTTGGGATTTATTAGTAGTGGAAGAGGGACCAACAGACCAATCAATAAGCTTACAATGTATACCCTAGCCACCAAAAATACAATAAAATATGAATTTTAGTGTCAACTTCCCTCTACGGTGGCTAGGCTCATCATAGATTTCCTCATGAAGAAGTCACAAAGAAGTTCATCCTAAGAGTCCCTTCTACCTTAAATTAAATATTAAAATAAAAAGAATATGAGGTAATCCTTGGTACCTTTGGCGGCTATATAATCAAGCAAAAACCATTCTATATTTCCTGTTTTTATTAGGGATTAAGTGTACCGGTAAGGTGGAACCAGAGGATAAGAGTGGAAAAGATGGAGACCAACATGCCGCTTGAATCGGTCCATGCGTTACCAAACCTTACCATCATTCTACAATTATTAATCTCTTGTCTGTAAAATACACTTCCACACTGAGAACACCTTAAATATAATTAAAATCATACAATATTTTCCTGTTTCATTTCTTCATTCATGTCTTGGAAGGACCCTAGGGACCAACCTACCGTAATAAAGCTTTAGTATTTCCTCATCCATCTGGTCCCTCATAACACTGGAAAAAGCCTGAAAGTGACGGGAGAATACACCGCTAGACCAATAATAAACTATATATTTTTACGGGGATAATAATGGTAACGCCGGGGGAACACCTTCAATGAATTCTCATATTATATTTCCTGGCTTTACCTTCCATGTACCAGAGATTGGTGATTGTAACTTGTGAGAGACCTATAATTACTAGATGAAGAAGGTAGAAGATGGATAACGGAATGACATGGAAGGATAGAAGAGAGACCGATAATCAAAGGTTACAGCTAAGAAAATCTACAATTTTATAGTTTTCTTTGGCATATCTTGGGGCTTGTGACTTAATCTGGGAACTTCTTTGATAGGATTCTTTTGGCTTCCTGAATCCTTAATGGTTCTTGGCAAACACCTCTCAGAATCCTCAGCTCCGCCACCTAAGACTCTTGCCGTAGCCTCCGTCTGGTTACCTCTTCTTGGTCTTACACCTTTCCATACCGTTACCTTAAGATACAAACTTGGGAGTAAGCAGCCATTGAATATTCCTTGACTGGCGGTTAGTGAAAGAACTTCCAAGATACGATTGTTGGATTCACTGTCGACTCCTTCCAGGCTCATGCTCAATGGACTCTCACCCTCCCTCACTATCAAGGAATTCTATTTTAGTGTCTTTGGAGTGCTTCTTGGCTTCCTACACTCGTTAATCTTATAGTAATCAAAGGTAAATTATTGATGAAAACCATTCTATGTCAACTAATAATCCTTCCAAGGTTAGGAACGGATGATGGAAGATGAGTTAGGCTGGGTCTATTGGAAGGTATAATATTGGGGTTTCTTACAATAAATTTATATTTTATTTCTTATATGTCTCTCTTAAACCCCAATATTTATATTATTTATGGGTTTATGGTAAGTAAAAAGGTATTATAAAAGCTGGTAACAGAAGGGTTTGGTCCTAAGGATATAGGCTTGACGATAAGATAAATCTATAATAAAATGTATAAATCCAGTAAGACCAAACCCAATAAATAATCCATTTTTAAGAAGATTTTACACTAGAAAGAGGAAAGAAATGTTGATAGGAGCAGGATATAGGATTCTATTATATATGAAATCTTTATTAATTATCCGTTACATCTAGGCACCCGAAGGGAGAGGAAGACACCAAGCTTACGACCGCTGCATTCTCCCTGGCTAACAGGCTACCTACCAACAAATAAGTAAAAAATCTTAGAATAATATGATTTTAAGGGATTTATGTGCCTAGAGACGGCTCCTACAGATTAGGAATAAATAATGAGTTTAAGGTGAGGGCTAGGATAACATTAATAACTTTTTACATCATAAATTAACTTTTTATACCTTCAATCACATGTTATCCTTAGAGACAGAATAATAAAATAAAAATATTATGAATTTTAAAGTGTTTAGACGGTTAGACAAGCTAGCGAATGGGGAGAAACAGAGGGTGTATTAGCCGAGATCAAAGGTAAAACTTTATTATTTAGGTTTTTTGTAGAGGTTTCTATGGGATTAATTAGTGATATTTGGTTGGGTTTAAGCTCATGTCCCTCGGTACGGCCCTCCATTATCTATTATATTTCTTATTAATAAAGCTTCTTACACGGGATCATACAAGAATTAACTTTTGGTAATTACTGGTACACTCGTCTCCTATTTCCCTTTCCTTTTGAGTTTATAGAAGCATAATGGTAGAGAAAAGGCAATGGAAATAGGAAATGGAAGGGTAAAAGATAAGATTTCATTAGTTTATTTAGGAGCGTTACGCTAGGATTCTGGGTCTTGGTCCTTCTACGCTTACTACAGCTGGACAATAATATCAGTTTATTTTGTATTTATTTAGGTGTGTTAGGGGCCGAGCCACAGGGCGAGCCATGTTAACCTTAGGAATGAATCAGAAATTATATAATAGGGCTCGGCTAGTAAATGCTATTATAAATGCAATATTCTTCCTACAGTGGGTAAGTTAGTGAGTGAAGCTAGTCCCGGGTCAATCCATTCATGCTGGCTTCATCCTTTATTCCTATAGAAAACTTACAAGATTTACCCATAAGATATAGAATTTGTGAGTTTATTAACTGGAAATGAACTAAGAAATCCCAGTAAATAAGTTAATGCAGCACTTGTAAGAGAATAAAACTCATGAGCATAGAGCCTTTGGGTCGGCTTACGTGTTCTATCTTCTATCATCCAATCCTTTCCAGCTTGTTACACTCGGTAGCGGCTAGTCCATCCATAAAAATCTTAACTCTCTTGGTAGCCTCTACCTCATATCCTTCCAATGGATCTTCATTCTATCTACAAAATCTTCTAAAAAACGATAAAATTCTACAATTATTAATCCTTCTGGATCCATTGGAAACCCCGGGAACCCTGATATTAACATGAGATTAACTTGGGTAACGTTAGTGGAACCCTTTTGGGTTTCTAAGGTTACTGGGGGGTTCCCTTGCCTTAAAAGTATAAAATCTTTGAGTCTTTCCAGGTAATCTTACTAGCCCTAGCCTACTGGAAAGGAATTATGAGAGGAAACGGTTGAATGATTATTAATGCTCATTCCTGGAAAATATCATGAAATTATTAATCTTTCTCTCGCCTGTGGGTCTCGTTATCATTATATATTTATTATTTTGTATATATTTCTATAATTATTAGTTATATAAGTCCATAAAAATCTTTACCAAATTCTCTTATCTGTACACTCTATTTCTTGGATTTAATCTTCTTATGTGGCTTACTAACTTACCAGATTTAACAGATAATTACCCTTATAAATACAAATAATTATGGAAAAATAAGCTGTTATAGACGCTGGCGCTACCCATAAATCCATAAAAATCTCAGAAAATGTAGGAAATCTAGACTCGGTTGAAGGGAGAACAGACCAATAAACCATGAAAATCAATAAAAATATAAGAGTTTCTAGGGTTTATGGTTGAGGTTGGACACACGGGGGAGTAATCCTAAGGACTGTTATCAAAGACTCACTCACCCGTCTCTCTCTAGCGGTAATAATACGTCTCTCTCTTGCGGTAGCCGGGTGTAATAGCCAAATAGCGGAGTGTCCCGGCCCAACAGGGTTCCGCCCCGCTACCCTCTTGTTTACTCTCTCCATCACTCCGCCAACCTAATAAAACTTCTGGAAATATTGTATCTTGGAACTTGTCGTAATCATATCCTCCCAGAAATCATTCCACCTTTCCAACCGATTCAACCTGAAAGTGACGCTAAGTTAAGGGATTATTAATAGGATTTCTGCTGGAGGATATGGTAGAACGGGTGAAAAAGTCAATCAGATTTCTATGGTTTTATATAGGATTTAAGGGTAGAAACGCTTGATCATAGATTCTAAAGTTGGTACAGTTAGGGGGAGAGGGAGCCAGCAGTGACCAAATAATAAGAAAAGATTATAAATTTAGTGGTTAATGTGGCCGTGTGCTGGCTCCTTTACACCATACCAATCAGGAATAATTCTCCCATCGTAAGTTCTTTCACCTCTCCCCCCCATAAAATACCATTAATTTCCAATTGTAAACGGCTTATCTACCAAGAATTAACATAAATTTTGATACAATTATTGATTATAGAGGGAGGGTACGGTCCTAGGCAGGCAATCTAATGTGGAAATCTCTGATCTCATCTCCCTGTCAAGCCTGGCGTACCCTCCTAAGATAATAATAATACAATTCTATAATTATTAAGGCCGGCTGGTAACGGATAATGTGAGGTAAGTGAAGAAGAAAGTCAATCAGAAGTTGATACCAGCCGCTTAAATCCCATATTTTTATTCCATAGAAGGTATAACTAATAATATTTTATAATTGGTGTAGCCTGTACTCGCTAGCCCTACCTCTAAGACCCTTACCAAGAATCTTTTATCTTCTAGTAAGCCGTAGGAACGGAGGAAGCCATAGCGAGTCCAGTGGGAGGGAAGGAAGCATTCAAGATTTAATTGTTACTTTCATGAAATAATAATGGATAACGGGTTCAGTCTTCATGGGATTACTAACCAAATATTATTTCATTTTATATTGCTTTTTGGGTATTACCTGGCATGCATATTACTGTATAAAGGGTTAAGGCTGGCCCACATCTACCGAGGAATCATCACCAAAAGCTCTAACAAATAACCCGTAAGGATAGGAGGACTAAGACCCACTGATAAGCCATTAAAAGATAAAAATTATAAATTATTATTAGTTTCTGAGTGCCTTTAGTATATTCCCTGCCTTCGTTACCTTCATCCGTCTATTATTTATCTTCTGGTTTGCCGGTCTCCTCATATTATTATTATTATCATTCTATTTATATTTGGATTATTATTATACCTTCAATCGTATATTCTATGGCTTGTCTTTGGATTAAACATATTATAATTTTATATTAATTTACATTTATTATCTGATTTCCTGTCACATATTGGTTCATCAGTTGGTAGGCTGGGTCTACGCCCTCGCTATGGACAATAAACAAATAATATTTTATTAATATTGTATGAGGATTACCTTGCAAGAGCTTATTTTCTTATATTCTTTCCACTCGGGACTCATTTTCAGGTCCTACAGCAGGATTTCTTCTTGAGATGGATCATCCGGCTACTGATTGCTTATGAGAGAAGCTTATGCCACTGAGAACCGCTCCATATTTCCTTCCTTCATTATTAATTCTAAGGTTTCTTACACTAGATTCACTTACCCAGATGACTTTATGGACAGTATTATCCCGGGAAGATCAACCAAAATACTAACCATAAAGACCCATAATAAAGTGTTTTCCTTTCTCACTTTCAGCCACAATGTGTTCCCGGGTTCCCTCATCCTCTCCTTCTTCTTGTTGGTAAAGCTCTTATACAAATTATATATTATATGGTTATTGGCCGTAAGATTACCAAGATTTTAAACATATTATTATTTTGGTGTTTTTGTTAGACTTTATGGCCACTCAGATATCATTCTATTAATCCTTTTGGCTAGCGCAGCGTCTATTGACCCGTAAGGGACTTCCTGCCGCCAAAAGTCACTTCCTGCTCCCTTTCGGGGCCATATTAAGCCAAAACACCGGTTAAAAGAAGAAAATCTTGGAAATCCATGAACTCGGATGATCAAAGACCCGACAATATTAACCAGTAATGTCCATGAAAGATAGAATGCTTCTTGGATGATTTGTTCCTTGGCAGTTAATGGTCAATAATTCTTTGTAATAGACGGTTATCTGTAAAATCCTTAACTCTTGATACAGGATTAGTTATTATATGGTTGGTAAAGGGAATTATAAAGTGAATTTTACAGTGAATTAATCTTGAAATTATTGGCTCGGAAGTTATTTGTCTTACTAATTCCCTCCAAAGAAATCTATTTTATATTTTTATTATTAATATTCTGGTTGGCTCTTTACCCTCATATCCATTCTAAAACTCTAAAATTAATGTTTGTGTCTTGGGTAGCGTAGCGGGGACTTCTTCATGAGTGAATGAATGTTGATTGGGCATTATAGACGGCTTGGCTTCCTCTCGTACAAGATCCCAAGGAATTACAATATTATTATTATTTTATTTGCCAGATATTATTCTATTAATTTATATTTATTTATATTTCTTTGTTTATCGGTTTACATTTCTTCTACCTTCTGTGACCTGTCCTGTCTTCCCCTTAAGAAGATAAAAAATTCCCTTATTAATCCTCTTATCCTAACCCTCAGTCCTGGCGGAGCCCCTGGGATGGTTGATCTTGAGTATACGCTGGCGAGATATAATTATATTTATTAATCTTTAAGGGTCTTTCACCAACAACATTATGCTATCTTCTGGTACCGTTTCCATAATCATCCATTTGTAGGAGCCCCATGAATCCTATGCGTGAAGTGCCCTAGAAGTGTCGAGATTCATTAGGGCCAGCGGTTAGTCTAAACCTTACTATCTTATCCTTATGCTTCCTCATGTTGGTCCTAAAGTCTAGAATGGAAAACTCAAGGAATCGGAAGCATAAATGGATGATGGACAGTGTATAATCCGTCATTTGTACCTTCCATGGACTAGTAATTACCTACAAACTAAGGATTATTAATATCAGAATTTAAGTGTTTTATGAGCCAAGAAATCAAAATAATATAAATTAATTAGGTGGATTCCTTGGCTATGATCACTCAACCCTTACATTTTCTAATAGATTTTCCCCAAGAAGATTAATAGGGCATTCACTGGACTCCTCATATATAAACTGAGAATTAATTGGTGTTTGTAGGTAGCATAACAATATGAATTTTAGGGTTTTGGTAGGAGTGTGGTGGTGGCAGTGGGAAGTGAGTCTTGGAGGATTTTATAGTGAGGCTTTAGG
>ERZ1738537.71-NODE-135-length-10506-cov-14.197110_pt1 | contig 10506 bp, 1 predicted proteins | sample MGYA00581732_ERZ1738537 | MGnify/ENA primary metagenome ERZ1738537 (study PRJEB40740, sample SAMEA7388104) | Antillogorgia bipinnata | biome: Marine coral reef biome; feature: Environment associated with an aquatic invertebrate; material: Seawater | host...
CGTTTCTTTTATCCTTGTGATTCTTGTGAATCAACCGATTTCCTAGAAAATCCGACGAAATGCGTCATTTGCTTCTGCCGGTACTGTGGTTCTGCTCTGCCTCACACGAAACTGTTTTTTAGAGACAGCCAGCTACCAAGTTTCCAGCCAAAAGGGGGGGGAGAAAAAACATCCGTCCGGTCCTTGTTCACCGTGGCGACATGGTGTGCAACGTTGCTGCGGTGGAGCCAGGGGCTGTGGTAGCCATGGTCACGTCTTCCTCTTTGTCTTTGCTTCTGATGGCATTTTGCACATCTGTCAATGTGATATTTGGGGGTTGCTGTGGCAACGTTGCTCCATCTTCAGATTCCCGGGCCTTTTCCCATGACTTTTTGAGCTCTTCATTCAGCTGTTTCACAATGTTGGTCTCCTCCATGCCGTTGTCTTTCATGATCTTGGCGCGCGCCAAAAACTCCTTGTGTTCAAAGCGTGTGGCATCCTTCATCTTGGGATCACTCAATGCTGGCAGGATTGAGTCCTCGTCCAACTCTTCTTGGAACATGGGCCCCGGTGCAAAGCCATCATCTGATGTCGCTGCATTGGCAATCTGTTTGGAGAAGACATACGACACCTTATAGGTCTTCTTAGAACTTCCCACCTGTTCGGATCGATCAATCAGTGCTGGACGCCACTCAGCTGAGTGCGCATCGTTGGGATGTTGAAACTTGGCAAAGCCGAAGCACGCGGCAGGCGTATTCAACTCGACAAGTCGTTCGTTGAACTTCTTTTGCTCTCGTTCAAACTGTCGCATGCGGTTGTTCTTCAACTTGTATTGTTCCGTGGTGTCCACCACCCGCAAGCGTTGGGCCACTGCGCGTCCAAAGCTATAGATGTTGGAATAGTGCAGGAAGGTGCAGATGCTATCCAAAGGCTGCCAAGAACTTGGGTCCTGCTCTTCAATACGATAGAGGCGCTTGTACTCGTAGCTGTTCACACCCACCTTGCCCTGCTGCGCGAGCTCCCGAAGCTTCTGTGAGGGAACAAAGACCAAGACCATGTGCCGATGACCCATGTCTTTGGCCACTGCCTCCAGTTGTACCTTCCTTTTGCGGTTGGTTTCCACCAAAGCCTCTGCCTTGCAGGCTGCTGCCAACTTATCCTTGAACTGATGCATGTTGTCACCCATGTAGACTTGTACCGTGTGTTGCGTGCCAGGTCCAGTAGTGTCCTTGACTCCGAAGAACATGCGCAATTCTTCTTTATTGCCCAGCACCGAGGCATAATAATCATCACGATTGCGGGTGGCCTGTCTGGAAGTGAGCTCCAAATGATAGGCCTGTTTCGTGCGACGTTCAAAAGCACCAGTCCTGAGCATGAACTCTTTCTCCTCATTCCATTCGGGATTCCTTGTTGCCACTTTCTTGGTTGTGGCCCAATAGCACTCGTGACGTCCCAAGGCTGTTTGGTGCCAACCATATTCATCAAAGCCGGGAACCTTCTCCTTCTCCACAAGTGCTTCATTCCTCACATACATGCACACATAAGGATTGCTGCCTTCTCTGCGGTAGCTGCGGTCGGCACCAAGCAAGCCTTCTGCCTTGATGATCTTCAACTTCAACTTGCCCGTGTGGAGAATCTCCTCTCGCTTCACCATGCGTTCCAAGTCCGCCGCGTCGGGCACGGGTGGCACTTCTTCATGGGGAAACGTCCACGAAGCTTCTACGATGAGATGACCTTCGCAGTGCACCTTACCGAACTTCTTGCTCTGGTAGCGTGTGGCCCCCTTCTCTGGTGCTGCGTTGGTGACGGGCAGCACGTAGCGTTTCGAGGCGGCCGTCAGGGATCCCAAGGGTGGCAAATAGCATTCACCCAAGAAGTCATCTTTCATGTCAGCATCCCAAATCTCTAAGAGCACCGCTTGTCGTACATTCAGTGAGTCCATCATGTCGGCATCTGCTTCTTCCTTGGCCGGATCAGCAATGGTGACATCCAAGTTGATGGCTATTCCTTCGGGCACATTCTGCGTGCTGTTGTCCGTGGTGGAGAAGCGCCTCAAAGTTTCACTCAACATGGGCGAAGAACAGAAGCAATTCACAAACTCCTGCTTGGAGAGTTGCAATTGTGCATTTGCAGCTTCTGGTTCCTGTGCTACATCAAAGTCCAACTTCACACTTCCTCCTTGCAACCGGCCATCCGCATCCACCAAGATGCGGGAGTTGTACCTCTGGCCATCTCCAGCGCGGCAATAGCGGAGCCAAAGGGTCTTGGGTGATCCAGGATAAGGATCCTTGATTTCCAGCATGCTGAGACTCAACGCTTTGCCCGACTCGCGCACTGCTTCGGGTGTGAAGAGGTCCAATCCATAAGCGCCCATCATCACTTGAAGCTCATGAGCGACGATCATGTACTTCTTCACGTCTTGCCAGCTGCGACCCAGTTCAGCAAACTCCTCCTTGGCTTTGGATAAGCTTTCGGAAGCCTCCGAGGCATCGCCCTGCACGATGATGGCATCCAAAATGCCGGGCACCGCACCGCAGCGGCTGAAGATGTGGTCGGCCATCAACACGGCCTGTCGGTGTGTCACGGGATGCAAGCTGCGGTTCATGATGCCAGCTGTGATCAAGCGGCATGCATCCAAGGTGATCAAATTAGGCTTCACAGTGCTGGACATACCAACGGCCTCGACCTTCTCACAGACCCCTTTGCGGAAAATGGTGCGCTCAATGGAATATTGTGCCCCGTACAAATTGGACCATTTCCAAGCCTTCTCTTCCTTGTTCCAGCCATGATCGCCGCCGGTGGCCAGTTTCTTGTGAAGCGCCTGCGTCACCGTGTCGCGTCGCATGGTGCGGTCCCAATCCACATATTTTCCAACCTTTGGTGCCATCGCAAGGCTGTTGGAGACTTTCCTCATCGTCGTGCGTGGATCCCAACGTTTCAACTGGATCTTCTCGCCGGCATCCGTGTAGGTGTGAACCTCCACACGTGGATTCTTAGTCTCTGGACGATCCACATGCAGCGTCAAGCTGTGAAGGTTCAGACCCAGTTGTCCCACTTCCGGTTTCTTGGAATTCTCTGGCATCCATTTCACACCCAAGACCATGTCTCCAGCATAAGGACGGACGCCATGTTCCGTCAACAATTGTTGATCGTTCAACCGGTCACGGGAAAAACCCGGTGGAAGCTGCTTTTCAGGACCCCACATGGTGAAGGTCTTGGGAGCATCTCCCGCCAAGGAAAAAACCACGTAAGGTGTCAAATTGGGAATGAAGACTTCACCAACCAACATCTCTTGTAACCTTGGTCGTACAGCACCCTTTTCATAAACATAGACTTCCACATAGGCCTGGAGGTGAAGTGCCATCTTTTTGATATCCTCTTCTTTTGGCGGCTTGGCGAATTGATTCTCTTCTGCAATGTTCTTCCCTTCGTTGCGCTCGATGATGATGTGGGTTGCATGGCTGATGGGATTGATATGTTCGAGATTCGGCTCAGGTCCCACGTAGGAGAAGAGATGGAACAAGGCCATGGCTTTCTCCGAGACCGTGCCCTTCGAGGCACAGATCAAGCCCAAGAAGAACTCATGCAAACTGATGCGCTTTTCCAGAGGTACATTGAACAACTCAAAGATCTTGGCAGCATAAGGACCCCAAGCCTCCCCAGCTGCTTTTCGCACCTGCACGTACCAACTGCCATTGTCCAACAAGGGCTCTGTCATTGCTCCCTTCACCGCAGGAATCGGCACACTGCGCGACACCGCGGGTGGTAAGGGTGCCTTGAAGCGCTCACCCACCACAGTAAACCAACTACTTACAGTGCCCATGACGCTGGTGTCAACCTCCGCTGGGCTCATCTGCAGTATGGAAGGTGGCATCTGACGAATGACACCAGCCGAGTTCGTGGGATTCAGCTTGTCGTTCTGGAATTGCATCATGAAGTTGTTGATCACTGCCGTCACACGTCGGGTGGTCACCCGCACATCTGCAGAAGAGGAGGTGACACCAGCAGCGTTGTTGAGGGTTGCCTGGTTACTGGCCACCGTAGCATTGGATGCATTCACCGCCATACCGATGCTGGTGCTGTTCTTGGTCAAGTCCTTGAGAAGCATGTTCTGCTGCCTGTGATGTGTGAAGTAGTCCTCCCAGTTCCTGACAGAGTTCTCATAGTCCATGGTGTGCAAAGCACCCAAGCCAACCTTTTCAACCATCTTGCTCTTGGCATCATCCCAGAGTTGGTATTCTGCTGCAGCAACCAACTCTACCAACTGCGATGGGTCATTCATTGACTCAAAGAAATCCAATAAACAGTTCTGAATTTCGATGGCGCTTTGACATTTCATGATGGTACCCCTGCAGGCCACCAATCCTCCAAATGCCAGGTCAATGAGTGCGTGTCGTGCCGGTTTGGCCTCCGCGTCCGGCTTCGAGGGGTCCGCTGCTGGGCGGTTGGCATCCGCCAGCAGCAGGTCCCAGAAACGGTACAAGGAACAGATTGGCAAGGTGAACGCAAAGAGGCGCATGAACCAGGTGTAAAACACACTGGCCATTTGAAAGCCGGTAGCGTTCATGTGCACGAAAAGATCTGGCTCAAACCGCGCCAAGATGAAAGACAATCGATGAATGTCATCCATGGCCCCACGGCGCTCTGCCAATTGAATCGTTGCGATGGAATCGACACCTACCGAAACCTTGGATCTTCGTGGCACACCATAGTAATCACGGAAAGCCTGGCGTCCTTGTCCACCGGTCAGTTGGAACAGCAGCCAAAAGGCACGAATTTCTTCCTCCACATCTCCTTTGATGTTCTCGGTGCCATAGGCGGGGCTCCAGACCTCCGTCTCCTCAGTTCTGGAACTCGGCATCTCTGGCGACTGTGCCACAATCAGGTGGAATGCCAAGACCAACAACGATTCGCAATACGCCACTGGGGCGGTAATGCGATGTCCGGTGACACGGTCCACATCATCCACATCCTGGTAATTGGGCACACCAGCTGGAGGCTGGACGTCTCCATATTCCTTGGAGAAGGCGATCAAGGCAACACACACGTCCTCAGCTCGTTTCAAGCGATGGAAATGCCTTGCCGCAGCAGCATGTTGCTTGGGCCTCTCCCAAGCAGCCGCCGCCAGCAAATCCTCTTGCAGTTGTGCCATCGCTTCGTTGCGATAGGGTTTTCCATCTTGCACCAGCCTTTTAAAGAACTCTTCGGCAGTTTTGATGTCGGATGCATGTATCTCTTTCCAACGTTGCTGTGTATCAGAGGCACCGCTGATCTCAAACCAAATCTCCCCACGTTGCTGTGCAGGGACACCACGACGCATCAATTCATCCAACTCCCACAACGCCCTTGTGTTGACTGTTGCAGGGTTGGCCCATCCATTGCGCAAACGTCCCAAGTTGGCTCGTTGTGGATTGTTCTCACTGTCCACGGAGGATTTGCTTTCTAAGTCCAGGCGGAAGTTCTTCCAGGCCAAGCGTTGCTGTCGTTCACAACAATCCAAGTAGGGAATGCTTTCCAACATTTCTTGCACATGTCCCAGCTTGGCATCTGTCATGACTTCCGGCATGTCTCCACGGTAGTCGTACAAGTTCGGATCATAACCTCGCTTGGTGGTCTGTACGTCATAGATGGGATCATGCATCATGGTACTTCCACGCATCGCCTGCTTGAGCTCAAAGTTCTTCCAGCCACGCACGGTCTTCGGCAAACGTCGCGACAGAACTGTTTCCACCGAGGGCTTCCACACCGTCATGATGTGCAACTCGCCGTAAGGCTTCGGTGTCAACTTGGCACTCGCATCCACTGTAGCAAGGGGAATCCACAAGTTGTTGAAGTATTTCTTTGGATCGCTCATGTCAATGGTCGGCGCACCACCCAGGAACTCATCTTGGAATGTTGCTCCAAAGACGGCCATCCTCACCATGCCCAACTTTTCGTACTTGCGCGATGTCAACTCGATCTCCAGGTACAAGTTTTCCATCGATGCCTTCTCCAACAAAGGACTCTTGAAAACCCATCCACCCGAGTTTTTCAACTGCTCCTGTTCTCCCCAGTTGGGATTGCTTCCCACCAAAGTGGGACATCGTTGGATCTTGCTGCCCTTGTAGATGAGATCTTTCGCCTTGCCATCAGTCTCAATGTTCTTCAATCGGAAGGTGGCATCCACTTGAAGATCCAACTGCAAGCTCTTCTGCAGGGCCGTTTGTAGATCTTGTTCTTGTTGCACCCGTGTGGGGCGCAAATGTCGTGCTTCCACCAAGATCACCTCCAAATGGCCACTTTGAGACGAATAGATCTGAGAATCCAAATATGGTCGATGATTGTGTGCATACACAGACTTCTGCTTGAACTCTTTCAGCTTCTTCACCTGCTCGTAGATGTCCATGCGAGCGGCTTGTCGCAACATGGTCACAAAGTGATACATGTCTGCTTCATTCGCAGCATTGAGGCTCAAGGACCATTCGTATTGACAGTCCGTGGGATTGGCATCCGCTGGCAACGGTCCCGCGGCGATACGATAGCTGCCCCGATGTCCACCCAAGACTGACATGTCATCCACGGTGCCATCGATCAACCTCGGGTTGTAGTCGTTTCCAATCCTTCGCGGATCAATCCTCACGATCTCATCCGTGGTGGTCAGTGCCGCATCGTAGACGTTGAAGCTCGCCGGTTGCACGCTGCGCACCGTGCTCAGGGGAATTCCCTTCAACATCACCCGCCGGCGCTTGCGTTCGCCTACGTCTCCAGCACCCACCGGCGCACTGCGGATGGCCATTTCACTGATGTCCATGTGCTCACCGATGATCACAGAACCCTGGAAGGCATACGGCTTGTGTGGCGCATTCTCCCATTGTGCAATGAAGTTGGAAGCCAACTCCACGTCACAGGTTTGGTCTGGATACACTGCCAGGATGGTCACAGGGATATTCCGCGTGAGGTGCGACAACTTCTCCACCACTTGAGGATTATGCTTCTTGATGACTTCATGGTTCAACATCTTTTGCTGTAACTCCTGACCCTTGTCCACCACCAAACTGTCCATGATTCGCCAATAGGTGCCTGGCTTCACCTGCGACATGTGATCTGCCTCTGTCATAGGCAAGACGTATTTGTGCGGCACCAAGTCATCGTGGCTGTTGGACAACACGCGTTGCTTAAAGGGTGCTGGAGGTGTCAACTCACCAAGGCCACTCGCCTTATACTCGTTGGACTGGCAGGGCTCTCTCAGTGGCGCGGACCACGCTTCACCACGTCGCCGTGCCAATTGAAACTCACCAGAGAAACCACGACGTCGGTATTCCACCTCGTTCAAAGGGTAGCTGATGGGTTCCTCCACTTGAAGCATTGCCTTGTCGCCCACACACACCACACCTGCGCGTGCTGTATCCTGCGCCGTTTGCAAGCGTGCGAAGTCACGGTCCCTCAGGGCGATATCCATGACGACCACTGCAGGGCTTTCCACAGGGCTCAACTCGTCCTTGGCCACATTGTAGGTGGTTGCTGTTGCCTTGGCCTTTGCAAAGGGCACACTGGCCGATTTCCTTGAGAAGTCCAAGGTCATCGCCTCCAAGGACAACTCCGCATGGTACACCATCTCCGGTTGCTGTGGAGCTGGCGACGTCTTACCGTTGTGTGCCAGCAGCTCCTGGAAATTCAAAGTTGGCTGCTCGTAGACCATGAACTTCAAGATCTTCACCTCCACCGCTGGTGCTTGATGATCACTCCAGCTTCCCGGTGGTAGGGGCAAGAAAATGCTACTGGCCTTGAAATCGATTTGGTACGGATCGCAGGGCACCAAGTAGCTCCAGGCTTTCTTCGGACGACACAATGGCACCGTAGCACTCTTCACCCCATTACAGGTGGCTTCCACGTAATACTTGTAGAGCCGTGTTTCCTCTGATGGATCATCAGTGGGGAAGATCAGTTCTCTCACCTTGATCTCCACCATGCTGGGCACACTCACATGCCTCATGACGCCACCGGCATCCAACCATGCCGCCTTATGAGAAGTGAAGAGGTTCACCATCGAACCGCGACCTTGTACTTCCGGAGAGATGCAGGTTCGTGGCAACAAGGAAGATGAAGCCACTTTTGCACTGATCTCCAGGTCCACAAAGGCCTTCTTTGGCAAAACATCGGAGATGTCCACAAAAGGATGCATCAGCTGAAGGCGCTTGGTGCATTTTCGTGCGCCCGCTGTCATAGACTCCCTCAGAGAAAACACACCCTCCTGGACTTCATCGACTAATCCCAACTGCGTCAATGTTTGTACTTCCAAACCCATCGTGGTGAAAGCCGGATTGGTTGGTGGTGGAACTCGAGCCGCGGCTGCAGCAACTTCCTCCTCACTGCCCATGAGCTTCCACAACGGCATCTTGGTGGACCAAATGGTTCGATTCTTCTCCATGTCGATGGGATCTTGTTCCACTACATCAATGCCAATCTCTGACAAATCCAAGGACGAAATGCCAGTTTCTCCCACTGGCAAAGGGATTTCGGCCACAAACTTTCCCATGTAAGGCCCTTGATATGTGGGATTGCTTCCCGAGGCTGGAGTGCTTCGAAAGCGTTTGCCCAAGACCGTCAGCACCAGGAAGGTCTGAAAGTCGGAACGGACCTCGCTGTCTTCTCCAAAGACCTCCACCTGTCCCTCCTCTGGAAGTTGAGATCTTAAATCTGGTACCTCTGCACTGCGAATACCGATCTCCATACGCAACCACTGTAAGGGAGCGCCAGTGGCCAAAGCGGCTCCCAGATAGGCACCATCTGGGGAGCCCACCACTTGTTGAACGGGTTTCTGTGTCTCCGCATCCGTCATCGCACGCAAGGCGCGTCCCCATGCCACACGTGGCCCGTTGATGGTGAACCAAACACCACCGCAACATGCAGGTGGCAAACGCTCGCCCTTGGCCGTCTTCTCCAAGGAGCGTTCCGTGTGAAGGACCACCGAGCTGATTTGGTTCAGATTCACAAAATGTTCCCAGCTGGTGTTTTGCAAGATGGAGCCGCTGTCCTTCTCCGAAAACGACAGCATGGTGAAATTCTCGGAGATGGTAAAGGCCAGTGGCTGAAGGTTCACATTCACCTCAGAGTACTGGGATGCTTTGGAATTTGCATAGGAATCCATGTCCTCCTGGAAGTGGTTCAACCCCTCCCCCTTCAGGGTAAGCTGCAAGACATCCTTGATGCTCAAGGATGAGAAGGATGCCATCATCGAAACACCTTTCATCATCTGCTGCACGCGCGTATTGACATTGGTGCCCAGTGCATAGGAACGGTCAAAGATGTGATCCTGCCTAAAGTGACGGAAGAGTAGCTGCACCTTGTTGAGAGCTGCCAAACGGATCATTGCTGGTGATCTCGCGGTTTGATTGTTGATCCTCTCCATCTTGTCCCGCAAGAAACGTGCTGCCCAATCTTGTTGCTCCTTTCGCAACTTCTCTGTTTGACTCTTCTGTAAGTACACCAGGCGCGCCTTGTTCCATGCACGGCTGAGATCCAATTTCGTGAGCCTCATGGCTAAGCCACGAATCAGGCGTCGTGTATCTTCCAACTCCCGGTAATACCGGAATGCTGCGGACCATCCTTTAGCCATGATGGATCCTGCCACACGGCCAATCACAAAAGCCATGGCCTCCCGGTCGGTGGCATTCAACAGATATTTGCACATGCGGATGGCGCGCTCCCAGGACTTCACTTCCGAAACATCCTTGGAATATAGGAAGACTGGACCCCAGGTACGTTCCTTCAACAAGAGTCGTACACGTGCCTGATAGTTTCCCAAGAAGGGCTCGTGCAATCCCATCATGTCGCGGGTCTCGAATTTACACGTTGCCTCTCGGATGTCGTACAAGCGATGGGGTTCTCCTGTATAGTCTGGTCCAACGGTTTTGTAGACCTTCATGATGCCTGACTGAATGCACCAGTACCTGTACTTGTACCATGCCCAAGGATATTTGCTGGTCTTCACCAGCAAATGTCTGGTTTGGCTACGGCCCGTCTTTTTAAGGCCCACTTGTCCCACATACTTCCCTGCTGGAATGGCGGCGCTTCCCTCCTTCAGACTTTGGATCTTGTCTTTGGCCAGCTGATCGCGCATGGCCATCTCATCCGGTGACCTATAGAGTCCTGTCTTCTCATCAATCGCAACTGAAGGAGCTCCGAAGGCAATGTCAGTGACCTCCATCCGAGCAGCAGCCAAAAGCATGGTCTGTTTGACGATACTTCGATATTGCTCAGCTTTGATATCTTTACGATTCTGGAGCCATTTCTTGCCGATCTTCACCTCTTTCTTGTCATTGCTGCTGGATGGCTTGATCGTCTCTGGATCTCTGGCATGTCGAAGTCCCACTGGTCCGTGGGACGTGCGAATCATGGCCGTTCGAAAGGGACTTTGCCCACCCCAAACTTTCTCGAAAAAAAAATGCCCCGAGAACGGTCCGAACCCCCCCAAAACAAGAGCCGGTCAGAATCGACTCGGCTCAATTGGAGAAAGTGCGGTTTCTTTTTTCCAATATTCGGATCTTG
>ERZ1738537.72-NODE-136-length-10497-cov-5.342942_pt1 | contig 10497 bp, 12 predicted proteins | sample MGYA00581732_ERZ1738537 | MGnify/ENA primary metagenome ERZ1738537 (study PRJEB40740, sample SAMEA7388104) | Antillogorgia bipinnata | biome: Marine coral reef biome; feature: Environment associated with an aquatic invertebrate; material: Seawater | host...
ATTCATTGTTTTTACGGTCTTTGAACACAGAAATATTTGCAATTGCATGACTAAAGATCGGGCTGACATTGCCACTGTGTTGCTGTAAGTATCTGCTACCACAGCTCAAAGCATTTGCGTTTGTCCTACTCATCAGTAAAATAATTAACTAAATAATTTATTTCTTTCCTTTTTTGAACCGGCTACAACAATTTAATGCGAACACGTATTTGGTTTTTTTAGAAAAGATTAGGGTATTTTGGAGAAAAATTTGTAAAGTGATTTGTCAAATTTTCCTGTAATAACGAGAACTGCTGAAGTATTCGCTCCTATAGCCAAATTCAATATGGCCGATAGATAAGGGCACCTGCGAAAAAAATTGGCGACATGATTCGTGACTGAGTACGCGTTCTATATCTATTATTTCTATGCACTAAACCCAATCTTTGTGAACAAGGCAGCCAGCTTTTCCTTTTACAATAAAAAATGTTTCAACGCTAAACTTTCCTCCCGTGTTTACTTCACACGGACATTTACGAATAATGTGCAACAGCGTATTTGAACCATACGGGGATATCTTCTCATTTGCTTTAAGTAATTTAGGTTTCGTTTTCAATTTTGCATAGCTAAATTCATCTCAAATATTCACGCTTGCTTCAGTGTCTGCTAGGGTTAATAGTGATCCGAATCCGATCTTTGACTCGGAACTCAGGCAATCATCTTAGACGATAATATAGATCCAACAGTAAAGGTTGAAAACAGATATTATTCTTCGGAGGTCGACTCAAATTTCACTTCATTTAAACTATTTACCTGCCAACGTCTTAAAGTCTATTGTTCTCTTCGTCGTAACTGCTCGTTTCGCCTGAATTGTTCATTGTTCTTATCTCCCTTGTCATTCTGTCTGTCGTTACAACACACCTTGAAATGATTGTACTTTGGACATTTCCGACATTGCTTTCCATATGCAGGGCAGTTCGTCTTACCAATCGAATGTTTATAACCACAAAAGTGACATTTTGACTTCGGCTTAGTTTCGCTTTATTTCCAGTTATTCTTGCGTGATTCGTTGTATTAGTTAACGAACGAATATGCAGGTATGCAAATGTTTTAATCTTAACTCCAAGTATGTCTTCAAAGGGTACATGTAGTTTCTTATTTGGCAGACACCGTAGATGCTATTAACTATTTAAAATAATCGCGCATCGCTCGCCAGATTGGAACTGGCAATCTATCCCTATAATTATTCTGTGATTACACAGTATAGTATTGTATAAAGAGTTTGTTATCGTGAATTTGAAATAGGCATATAAGGCGATTCCGAAGGGCCAAGACTCCAGTAACGAAGCGAGATCAAATTTGCTATTTCAAGATGGATAGTTTCAAGGTGCACTAAAATTTATGGCAATGCAACAATATGACAATATTAATCAGTCTGATGAAAAATAGTGAATACTCGAAGTTATAAGAGCAAAATGACACTGTTAAACATCCTAACTTGATGTTACTCAATGCAATGCGAATACAGTAGCCTAAACAAACTTTCAAATTATCATCTATAAAGGTGTATATATTTGTAGATGTTCAAATCAAATCCCGAATCCAGGCAGTTTAACCACAATGCATAGATAACTGCCAGAAGAAAGAAAGTCGCAAACAATTATACAGCGGCCAAATTCCAGTATATTGACATACCGCTACAAGCATAATCATAAGCACAAGACTGAGGCTGAACAAAACAAATCTAAAAAGAAGCCATTTGTTTTGCCTCTAAGAGTCAATACGTGACGTTATCCGTTAATATATCAAACTAGTTCCCTAGTTGTAAATATATTTGCTTACGCTTGTACCTATGCTTGTGAGAGATAGGAATCACTACCTGTCTGAATCATTTCCACGCAAGCCCTAGTTTCGCGTGGACCCCACGCACTCTCATGTCATTCCAGGCTCGTTGCGTGGAAATGACGTCATTGTTCTCGCGCGCGGGGTAGGGCTAGAGGGAGAGAAAAGTGCTTGCCATGGCGGTCCGCTCACTACGTTTGGGGAAGGTAATGAGTGACACACCAGCAACACACCCAGAGCGCAATGACGCCCCCCGCAGTAACTGCATAAAGGGCTTGTGGTTAGGCAAGGTATCGAGGTTCACAGAGGTCCCAAAGAGAAAAAGGGGGCCCTCAGCGGCGAGATCCAAAAGGACTACGGTCGCTACGCAAAGGGTTATTATGGAAAAGATTGGGGATAGGTCTGGGGCCGCCGACCCACCCAGGGACAGGCTTAAAAGGAGAATGGGGCAATTAAGACGGGAAAGGTTGGGTAAGTAGGGGGATAGCTGTTTGCAAGACTTGTCGAGTCTTGCAAACTTTTGAGCTAACTTGTTTCCATACGTAGATAAAGGGAGATGCCACGAGGCAAGCTAGAACAACACAAAGTCGGTAAGAGGAGTTACTCCATTACCCGGCTTTTGGTCTTTAAGGGGGTCCGAGATATAGTCTCCTCTCGCAAGACACAGGGTTCGAAAAGGGAGTTGTTACGTGCACTTTTACGCAAGGGTAACATCACACCAGACATGTTGACGGGAGACGGTGCTGCCAGACCGTCGACGTATGGTGCACAAAGAGCACGTGCCGGGGAGCCAATCCGGTCGACAGCTAGGAGGTGCGGAAAGATAGGGGCCACGGAGGTTTCATAACCCTGTTTATGACGGGCCCTACGACCCCATGTCACAACCTCCTATGGACAGGCGCTACGGTGGGCAAAGAGGGACCAACCTCTTCGAAATAGTAGGGGACAAGTGATGTTTGGTCTGAGAAAGAGGCGTAATCCTCGTGGGAGAGGGATAATGCATTTTTTGGGTGTGCGACGTTCAGCAAGAGATGCGTCTCATTACTTTTCAAGGCTTCGACAAATGGTGGATGGGGGGAAAGGGTTGAAGCAAGGGACGATTGAAAGTAAGATTCGTGCAGCTTACAAGAGGGGGATCAATCAGTCTTTACTCGTGAGACATGAAGCTAAGTTTGATGGGGAGAGAGAGTTAAAGGGTAAGGGGAAAGGAGTTGTCAAACATTTTTTGTTGGAGAACCCAGATAGGACAATGTCGTTGACGGAATACTTGCAAGAGATTGCCACCGAGGTTATTCGCCTTATGGATGAACATCAGGACACAAAGGTCCGTTTAGGTTTGAAGTTGCACCTTATGGACCCAAGAGGTGAGAAAAGGGATCTTACCCCAAAAGGTCTTAATTCCTTACAGAATATGACGAGACAACCAGGGGAGAACTCTGAGATTTACTTTGGGACTATGGTTAGGAGATACTTGAAGGCTTTGAAAAGATGAAGATGGAAGACTCAGGTCTTAGTATTGACTTTATTGAAAACGCCGACCTCACCTTTTCCAAGGTGAACAATATGGGAGTAACAGGTCATTTTACCCCTTTACCAAAATGGTTAAGCGTAAAAAAGGCGATAGTTGATATTCAAAGCAAGGGTAATGATTGCTTTATGTATGCCGTGACGAGGGCTCTTTACCCGGAAAAGAGTAACAATATTCGCGTAACGCCTTACTTACGAGAGAAGGCGACAGAGTTGAGCTGGGAAGCGGTAACCTTTCCCGTGGGGATAGATGGGGAGAGTATCACAAATTTTGAGAGAAATAATAAGATTGGGATAGCCATTTACGCTTGCTCAGAGGGAGATGGACCTGTTATTTACAGACATAGGACACCTAGCGAGAAGCTTGGAAAGATAGTGAATCTTTTTGCCATGAAATTACCAGAGGGGGATAGTTTTGACTATCACTTTTGTGTTGTTAAGAGGTTGTCCGCTCTTTTACGAAATAGCGAGGGGAAAACGAAAAAGGTGGTGTGCTGCTCCTACTGTCCTGCTCGCTTTTACAACAAGATTGGGATGGTGCGAAAAGGAACCGGCTCACCAAGAAAGGGTGTCATAAAGAATGCAAGCGAACCTTGTATAGAGCACGAAAAGCTTTGCAAGGAAGTGACAAGTCAAAAGTATATTCCCGAAGAGAGGATGCCTTTACCCGGCGCTAATATTTTAGAGTTTAAAAAGTGGGACCATCTTTTCCCAAGTCCGATGTTTGGGGTAGCCGACTTTGAGAGCGCTCTTGTTGACTGTCACGAGAAGAAGGGGGAGAAGACCGTCTGCTTGCAAAGGCATGTCGTGGTTGCCTTTTCTGTCAAGTTTGTGTCCAATGCGCCAGCCTTACAGTTTGAGCGAGTGGACTATCGTGGGAAGAACGCAGGTAAGAAGTTTGTTTTGGAGCTTGCCAAGGTAGCTGGTAAGGTTTGGGACGTGCTCGGATATGACGGTATACATGCGAAAAGAACGAGAGAGGAGTGTGCGAGGCACGACAATGAAACGCATTGTTACGCTTGTAATTGTGAGTTTGTTCCTGGTGATCCAAAAAAGAAAAAAGTGTTTGACCACGACCATTGAACCGGCGACTATCGTTCTGCCATGTGCAATGCATGCAATAGGCAGTGCAAGGACAAGAGGGTGATTCCTATCTTTTACGACAGCCACTTGCTGCTAAAAGAGTTGAATGCGTACGAGGATGGGGAGATTGAGGCGATACCGAGGAACGAGGAAAAGTTTGTTTCAATCTCAAAAAGGTTTCTTGTGGCCGAGGCGAACTTCACCAATAGCAAGATTGAGAAAAAGTATGTCAAAGACTCTTTCTCTTTCATGGCTCAGTCTTTGGACACACTAGTCAAGAATTTGGAAGAGAAGGACTTTATACCCTTACGGGAAGAGTACGGTGAGAACTTGGAGCTGGTAATGCGTAAACAAGTCTTCCCCTATCGATTCTTACGTAACCTGAAGTGTATGGACCATGAGGGTGTTATTGAAAAAGAGTGGTTTGGTAGCCGGCTAGGGAAGGGAGAGGTGTTTGAGAAAGGGGAGGAAAAAGAGGTGAAAGTGTGTCCCATACCGGACGAAGATTATGAGCACTATCTTAAAGTTTGGAAGATCCTTGGTTTACGAACTTTTGGGGAGTATCTCTCCTTTTACTGCGCCCTAGACGTCGAGCTTCTAACCATAGTTATGAAAAAGTTTGTCAACGCATGTGTTGAGGACTTTGGCTTGGATCCTACCAAAAGTTATACGGCACCAGGCTTCTTTTGGGAAGCGATGCTAAGAAAGACGGGCGTGAAGCTAGAGTTACTTACCGATTCAGAAAAGTACTCCTTTTTTGAGAAGTGTATTCGGGGGGTATCTCCATGGTGTGGAACCGGTGTGCCAAGGCAAATAACCCCTATTTGGGGGAAGAGTATGACCCCGAGAGAGAGAGCTCTTATATCATAGAATGGGATGCCAACTCGCTTTATGCCTCTGTTATGGTGGAGGAGTTACCCATTGGCCACTTTCGATGGGCAAGCGACAAAGTTTTGAAAGACTTGGAGAAAAGTTTGAGGTGTGGTGAGGGCTTACCTTCTATAAAGGCTGCCTTTCTTTGCGTGGATTTGGATTACCCAGAAGACTTGCACAACTTGCATAACGACTATCCTCTTGCACCAGAGAAAGTTCTTATCAACGGCGTAGAGAAGTTGGCTCCTAACTTAGGGAACAAGAAAGAGTACCACACAAGCTACGAGCTCTTACTTTTTTACTTGAAAAAAGGTCTCATTCTGAAAAAGGTGCACAGGGCTATCACCTGCAAGACGAGCGCGTTTCTTAAACCTTATATCGACTTTTGCGCGGAAAAGAGGAGAGAGGCGAAAAAGAGAAAGGATAAGTTTCGTGATGAGTACTGGAAGCTAGCAGGGAACGCTGTTTACGGCAAGACCTTTGAGGGGGTGCGAGATAGGTGCAACACTAAGTTTGTGGGAGGTGGAGAGAGGGAGAGGCTTACTGGGCTCTTTTCGCAGCCCAATTTCATAGGCAGCTGCGTCTTACCCGGAACGAATATTGTCATGGTTCAAATGGGAAAAGTGAGCGTGAAGTTGAATAAGCCTATCTATCTCGCTGCCACCATTTTGGACAAGAACAAGAGGGATATGGCCGAATTTCATTACGACTATGTGCTGGAAAAGTGGGGAAAGGAGAGAGCAACGCTAGAGTTTAGCGATACGGATATCTTGACTTACCATATTATGACGGACGACGTCTATAAGGATATGCTTCCGGACTTGGAGAAAAGGTTTGATACCTCCAAGTACCCAGAGGACCACCCTAGCGGAATCCCGAAAGGTGTGAACGCAGGGGCTATTGGTGGAATCTTTAAAGATTAGACTTGTGGTGAGCAAATTATAGAGTTTGTGGGTCTTGTAGCAAAAAGGTATTCTTTTAGGACAAGTAAGGAGTGTGTAAAAAGGAATAAGGGCGTACCCAAAGGGTTAGTTACAGAAAAGATTAGCTTTGAGCACTAGCGAGACTGTCTTTTAAATAACAACGTTCTTCATGCGAACTTTGTAAGGATTAGCTCCTCCCTTCACCAGGTAACGACAGACTTGGTGGGAAAAGAGGCACTTAGTTCTTATGACGATAAACGGATATTGTTAAGAGATGGAACACATAGAACGCTAGCCTGGTTTCACAAGGACATGCCAGAGAGTTTAAGGGAGAGCTGCGATGGGAGTGGGCCCTTAAAAGTGGTGAACACCCCTCTTACTTTCTGATAAAAATGGATATGTGTGAGCACAGGGAGAGAGAGCAAGAGGGACACTGGTGGGTCTACCCAGATTTCGGTCTTGTTCTTGGCGATGTTGTGATTAGGAGCAAGGAGGTCCGGGACGTGCCTTACAACACTCACAAGCATTACACTTTCCCAGTGCCCAGGGGGAAAAGGGTGGACAAGGTGTTAGAGTCTTATAAGCTTAGCTTATCCCCAGAGCATGGGGAAGAGTTCTTAGAAGAGTTTAGAAGGGATAATGGGAAAAAGTGTGCGAAAAAGAAGAAGCTTGTTTTAGCAAAGTATAAAATTTGTTGTCGCCATGGCTTGCCCGTTGACTTGGGCGAAGAGGTGAAAAAGTTGGGCGGGGGAGCAAGAATTAGTGTTAGGGACCTGGCGTAAAACACTTTTTAGTCACTTTCTTCGCTACCACTACTCTCACTTTCTTCGCTACTACTCCCCTCACTTCCTTCACTATCCCACTCACTCTCATCGCTACGGAAATAGTCAGGGTCGCTACTCTGTGAGTCGTCGCTGTCAAAGAGCTCTTCTGGGATGGGCTCCCTTTTACCTCGTGTCTTCATTTTATGTTAGATACTTGTATACGAAAAAGGTGTCAGCACCAAGAGCAAGCGCTAGGAGCACTGCTGCCATCGTCTGGTACTTTTTCATTTCGTCTCCAGGTTTGTAAAAGTCCTCCAAGACAGGTTCCCTTAGAGGTGGGTTTGCCCTCGTAAACTCTTTCAACACGTCCAAGGCTCTGTTTGTTAATATTTCGTCTTGGTTTGCCTCTGCCAGCTCTGTCTTAAGTTTTAAGAGGTGATCCTTTCTTGCTGTCTCTGCTTCTAAGAACTTTTCTCGCTCTCTCGTAAGCCGCTCAATTGCCTCGTTGTGTCGCCGCGTCTCTGCCAAGTAGTTTGGCTTGTCGATACTTGACATGAGCCAACCCCCAATTGAAAAGGCGGCGGCACTAATGATAGAGTTACCTATGACGCTGGTTGCCATTTTTTATCTCCCTTTTCTAACCCTTGGTTAGAGAAGGGACACTTTTACTCCAGATCGCCTTCAATCCACTTCATCCTTACAAAGAAGTTGACCAGCAAGTTACCAAGGAAGATTGCAATTGCAAACATGATGGCACCATTTACGCTCATTGGGATACCGAGCTTCTCACGAAACAACTTCGCAGCAGCAAAGGCTATGGCAATGGTACCACCAGTGGTCAAGACACTGTCGTAAAGGACCAGCTTGGCAACTTCTGCCGAAGGTATCACCGAACTCATTTTATATTAATACTTTTTTTTTGATGAAAAAGTTTCCCAGATGGCCTTGACGAGCAGGCCAGCAATGACTAGGGTCACCACCTCTTTTATCAACCTTGACATTTTATCTTGTTAGTCAGAGTCCACGTACCCTCCCTCTTCCGTTTGCTCTTCATCGGCCATCTCTTCAACCTCTTTTTCTCTCAGAAAAAAGTACCACACACCAAGGGAGACGACGATGAGGCCAGCCAGCCCACCGAGAAAAAGAAGAGGGTGGATAATTATCGTACTTTCTTCTCCTATAAGGGGTGGTTGTCCCACGTCCTTTAACCTTTCCTCGCTTTTTTTAGCCATTTCACCAACAGGTCGTCTATTTTGCTTCCCAATCTCGGGAAGTCGCTTGTCATGTACCAGCTGTTTGGGGGTTCGTTCCTTTTTTGTGAGGTTGGTGGGCTTGCTTACGCTCTTGGGGTCATTTACGGGGACGCTCTTAGGCTCATTTGCGGGGGTTGTTGTGTTTACTTCCTCAGACATTTATTTCTTTTCTCAAAACTTTTTTTTGAGGAAAGAGTTGGACTCACTAAGAGAAGAAGGAGGAGAGAAGGTTACCGTTAGAGGCCATTTTTTCCAAGGCCTCCAAGGACTTGTTAAGTTTTGCAAGATGGTAGGTGAGCTTGCGAATGCTTCTCATATCCACTTTTGTGAAGTTATAAGGTCCTTGTGAAGCCCCTTGTAAGGGTGCTTGCAAGGTCCCTTGTAAGGTACCCTTGTCTCCTTGTGAGGGTGCTTGCGAGGTACCTTAGTTTTCCCTTGAGGGTGCTTGTGAAGCCCCTTGCAAGGAACCCTTATCCTCTTGTGAAGCCCCTTGCAAGGTACCCTTGTCTTCTTGTGAGGCCCCTTGCGAGGTACCTTTGTCTTCTTCCGAGATTCTTTTACGAGACACTCTTACCATTTATTATTACTTTCCAAAAGTGTGCAAGAGGAGTAAGATAGCTGGGAGACTAGCGAAAAAGATATCATCCATGTTTGTTTTCTTCTTGGGTAATGGCTCTTCACTTTTTTTCGGGTATGCAAGTGGTGGTGGCCTCTTGTTTGTTGGAGTGAGGTCCTCATCGTCCGACGAGACAAGGTCCTCATCGCCCTCGGAGTCACTTTTTGTCACAAAGCCTTGAAAGTTAATTTTGTCATTTTTCCCAAACCGCATTTCTCTTGTTGCCGTCGTAAGAACGTTGTTATAACCTGGCACAGGTTTGTCCAAGATGATCATTTTACTGGGTACTAGGACAACTTGTGGGATGATGGTCATATCAAGAACAACGTTGGTGTCTTGAATAGCTTTGCACATGTTGGCTATAAGGACAGTCATCATCTTGTGCCACAGTGTCCCTAACAATTGTGCGAAATATTTGTTGTGTTTGCAAACTCTTGGCACCTGCACCAACAATTTTAAAGCGTATTCTTGCTTGCGAGCCAAGGGCTGAGTAGACGTAGGACTCAACCGCTTCTTGCAGTAAGAGTTGCCCCGTTTTGGTAAACCCATTAATTTTTTTTTGAATGAAGGTCATCCAGTCTTTGGGGGGACTTGTTAGTCACCTTGACCCTGTAGAGGTACTTGATACCTCTGCTTCCTCCAAACCTGTCTATGGCAATATAACGTACTCTCTTAATCTTAGCTCTTTCCTTTGCTTGCTGGTCTCTTAGCCAGTAGGCTGGAATCCCCTTGTGCCCATAGACATACCTTTGTTCCCACACCTCCTTAGTGGGAACAAGGGACTGAATCTTTCCGAGATCCTCATCCTCCAGCCACGTCTCTAACTTTTTGGGGTCGTGCGAGAACCTTGCTCTATGGTAGTAAAGAAAGTAACGCAAGATGGAAGTGATGATGGGGGGTACTTTGTCACTTTTCTTAAAGTAATTCCTGCAAACTCCAGAGAGGGTAGAGAGAACGTAAGCAGAGGCTATGGAGTTAAAGTAAGGGTAAGATGTGTCAAAGTCAGCTTTCCTAATGTCATCACTTTCTTCCTTGTTTGCCCACTTTGTGTCAATTGTTGGGAAGCTGGTAGTAAAACTTTTCTCGTCTGATACAAACGCCTTAAACCTTAGAGGGTCAAAGCCCAAAGTGTCACCCTCTTTTTCAAAAGGTTGTTGCTCTCCTCCTGGTTGCCAGATGACTGTGGGTCCAAAGTAAAGAGCAGAGGAGTAGCGATCCTTAAACGTGGCTGACGTAATGGGCCACGAGTAAGATCTTGATGTTCCCGTAATGTTGGGGAGAAGTGTGTTTCCGTCTGCAAGATAACGAATCTCTCCAGGACCCAAGAGGTCACCTTCTGAGCCAAGCCATTTAATCACAAGGGGGTTGTTAAAGTCCATTTTATTAACCTGCGAGAAGGAAGCCAAACTTTTTTTCTTCCTTAACCTCCCCTTCTTTTTTTTTACGCGGGAGACGGGAGTAACATCCCGGGGAAGAGAAGTTAAACTTTCTCTCTCGCTTCCCATCCCCTCTTTTTTTTTTACACGGGAGACGGGAGTAACATCCCGGGGAAGAGAAGTTAAACTTTTTCTCTTCCTTACCCTTCCCTTCTCCTTCTTACATGGGAGACGGGAGTGACAGGGCTTATAAACTTTTTC
>ERZ1738537.75-NODE-140-length-10357-cov-19.568822_pt1 | contig 10357 bp, 1 predicted proteins | sample MGYA00581732_ERZ1738537 | MGnify/ENA primary metagenome ERZ1738537 (study PRJEB40740, sample SAMEA7388104) | Antillogorgia bipinnata | biome: Marine coral reef biome; feature: Environment associated with an aquatic invertebrate; material: Seawater | host...
CTCAACTTGTCCAACCAAACTTCTTTGAACTTTGAGAACCTCTTCAAAGTTGTCCACTCGTTTCATATCTTCATTAATATGCGTAGCAACTTCAGAAACAATAGCAAGTGCATCTGAAACATCCTTGTGATCCAGTGAGTCTTTGCTAAGGTGCTTTAAATAATCCATGAGGAGCAAACGATAACTGGGAATTCTTTGGATTGGTTTTAACATGTACATTCCAACAGTTAGATTTCGACATCTTTCACTACACTCGAACTCTCGAACAACTTCTGCAAACTGTGGATATTTCTTTAAGGATTCAGTTAAGATTGCCATTGCATTATCGTAACCCTGGATGTAGGTTTTATACATTTTTAGGAAAGGACTGAATGTCTTTATGATATCACCTATTCTTTGCTCTTTTTCCCATGTTTCCATGCGCTCCTCAAGAGCTTTCAAAAATGCCGAATCAAGATCGTAAATCTGAGAAATATTCATCATAATATCATGCAGTATTTCATCTGGGATGATCGCTCGACCAAATTTCTTATTTCCTTTTGCCACAGCATCTCTGAAATCCTCAGAAACCAACTTTATCACATCAACAAATGTTCTTTCGGTGGTTAAAATCTCCCTGGAGATATAATATGTCTTGCTTTTTTGAGGCTCCTTTTCACTCTCTGACTCGGAGTCAGTTGTAAGAACACTATCATGTTTTGTGTTATTCAGAGGTACTTCTAACTCCACAAGATCTTCTTGTGAAGATGAAGTGTCCTTTACTATAACGACGTCATCATCACTTGCTTCTTCACTGACTTTCTCGGAATTTGTTGACTCGTTTGTAGTTAAGTCAGTGACAAAGAAAGTTGGAGGCCTGGGTCTTGTTGCTTGTTGTTTATATTTATTCTTTCCATTAAAGCTGAAACTGCGTGGAATTTTTTCCTCTCCTCCTGGATGCTGATTATCTTTACCCGTAGTCTCCTTGGTGTGACCTTTTCCAGGAAAACCAAAACTCTTGCTGCGAGGTACAGGACTTGAAGGATGCTTTAGTTGGGAAGTATTTTCAGCAAGTGCTGTTGTTGATGATTTCCCAGCATTGTTTTCCTCAATGATTTCATTCAGTGCACCCGGAGGACTATTTCTGTCGAGCTCCGTTGTAGCAGAAGTTTCCTCCTCATTCGCTTCACGCTTGGGTACGATGAGTTTTGAATCTCTTTTCAAAGAGGACGTTCTCTTTGGCTTGGGAGGTGGAGTTTTTTTCTTCTTTGGAGATTGCACGGCGTCGATCGCTTCCGTCTTAATAACGTCTTCATTTTTCCCAACATCATTATGTAAAGAATCCCTTTGAGACACTTCTTGAGTTTTAATATTGTTGCTTTCGGCTGGTGATATATTTTCTAAAGCTGAAGAAACATGGTTTAAATCTTTATTAGTTTCTCGTGCACAACCTCCTGTGTTGTTTGCAGTTTCCATTGCAGCTTGTTCCACAGTTTCGTTGTTTCTTTCGTCTTGCTGTTGTGTATGTTCTGAACATTGCGTGGAGTCTTCACTGTCTTTCACTGTTTCGGATTTTTTCTGCTTCTCTAAGTCATCCGCTGTATTTTCAATCTGTTCTTCTCCTGTCGTAATATTTGGTTTTGTAAAATTTCTCTGATCCTTCCTTGTTTGTTTTTCACTCATTTTCTTATCATCGAAATCCTGCTGCTTTTCGTCTGGTGCAGGAGGAGCCTGACGTTTTACCTTTTTCTTTCCTACTTCTGGTACAACATCATTACATTTTTTTACGTCAATGCCAGTAATCCCTGAACTTTCACTGTTGTGCGTTTTATCAGCGTTGCTAGCAACTGGTTCAGGTATATTGTCTACTTTATTAATGGGATTTATATCACTAGATTCTGATTGATTTGACATGTCAACTGGTTTATCACTTAACGACTTTTCAGATATATTTTCACTCTCTAATGCACTGGCTTGCTTTTTGTGTTCAGTAGCTTGGAGAGCATCGTTTCTATGCAAAGCCTCGTATCCAAGCTCTTCAACCTCGTCTTCATGTTCACCTTTACCAGGATTTCTTTTGCTAGTTGACGGAGGGCGTGGTCGAGTGGGCTTGGACCTGACCTGAGGAGCAGAATTGTCTTCAGAGCTGCGTCCAGTATAGCCTTTTGCTGTCAACTTTCCCAGAAACTCTTTTCGGTTGAAAGATTCTACTTCAGTTTTAGACAAAGAACTCACTCGAAACCTTACATTATGGCGGTCACTACATTTTTTATCTTCCAATGTTTCTTTTGTGTCTTGTTTTTCTCGTTGCTTTGCTACAATACAGGAAATATTTTCATCTTTTTGAGCATCGCTGTTTGTTGATGGTGGTTGTGCAAGATGAAACGACGTTAATTGCTCTGAAGTTTCTTTGCCAGAGATATTAGTTGTCACTTTAGGTTTTACATTCGCAACCAAAATATTTTCCACTTCTTCTACTTTATCTTCAATGTCGTTTTTCATCACTTTACTAGACTCGGTCTCCGGAAGTTCACTATTAATAACCTTACTCAAATTTTCCTTATTCTCTTCAATATTATAGACTGGTGTCTGTTTTATTTTGGTTATTTCAGAATCTCGATCTGTTTCCGACTGTTGCATCTCTAACGCGTTATGTTCAGATATAGAGGTTCGCTTAGGTTTTGGTGGCGTTTTTTTTGTACCTTTTTCTTGATTGGGTTCACAAGATTTAAGAGATGTTTCTACAGATTCTAACTTATCAGGAGTAATACACTTTTCATGTCGCGGTGCTTGAGGTCGGGGTGGTTTAGTTTTGCCTGCTCCAGTATGTACACAAGATGAAGATGTTTCTTGCGATGAAATTTCATATTTAGTTCCGCTGGGTTCGGGAGGTCGACAAGGTTTAACAGAGCCTGTTCTTTTTACTGAATGGTTATTGTCAACTTCTGTATCATGTTTGTTTGTTGATGTCTTTTCTTTATGTGCGTCAGTGTGTTTGAGCTTTTTTTTTGGAATGTCTTCTTCGGATTCTTCAGCATCACTTGAAAGTTTTGGTCTTGATGGTTTTCGTGGTTTGTTTTTTTGAGTTTCATAGTCAGTTGTCGAACCTGACACAACGACTGACTCCGTACGGAGTGTTGGATTCAATGGCCTTTGTGGTTTGTCATTTTGATGTTTTGATAGTTTACTCTCATGTTCATTGTGGGATAAATTGTTTTCTAAATCTCTGGTTGCTGTTGGTAAAGGTGGAGGACGTGTTGGTTTTGAAGGTCTACTGGGTTTTGAAGGTGTTGTCGTTTCACTCTTGTTGTTTTTCTGTTCAACTTCATTTGTCACAGGTTTGCAGGAGCCTTGATCCTCAGAACAGTTTGACAAATCTTCCTGTAACGTTAAATTATCATGAATAATCTTGTCGTCTTTAATCTTCCTTGATGGGGCGCGTGGTCTCAACGGTTTAGGAGATGCCGCCTTTTCAGCCTTGCTGTGTTCATGTTGCATTTCTTGTGCCACAACCTGATGAGACTGAACACTCTTACATGGCGTAGGTGGAATATTTTCAAGTAATGTTGAGTCCTCACAGCTTTTTAAAATCTTTTCATCTTCTGTTTTTCGTATAGGAGGACAGGGTCTGGATGGTTTCAGGGATGTCGTATTCTCGACTTTGTTGTTTTCATGTTGCACTTCCTTACCCGAACATGACTGATCTAATGGAGCAGATGGTTCGATTGGAGAAATTTCAGAATTATCATGACTAGTCAATTCGTTTATAGCATCTACTGTTTTTGTTGATGGAAGACGTGGTCTTGATGGTTTAGCCTCCTTCCTTGAAAGACTTTCACTGCCTGCAACACTAGTTTCTGTCTTTTCTTGTGTTTTCTGCTCCAAGTTTGTTTCTACTTCGGCACATTCGTCTTCGTCTTCATCTTCATCAACATTGCTTTTCTGAGGAGTACGACAATTTTCGTGAGTTTCGGAAGACACAACGACCTCTGTTGAAGTATTTTTAAATGAGTAAGTTTCTTCTCCACTTGATATTTTCACATCAAAATTCCCTGATTTTTCTGCAACCTTTTCCTTTGCAATCTCAGACGCTTGCTCTGAAACCTTGGGTTTTGCAGAGTACTTGGACTTCCTGGGTTGAACAGGAGGATTTTGCTTTCCAACAACATCTAACGGTTTACTGCTTTTAGATTTTTTGGCACTATGAGGTGAGTCTGGTTTTGGTGGGATAGGAGGGGTAACTTTGTGTGGTTTAAGTACATCAGGGGTTCCCTTTGAAGCTGCAGTACAGCTCTTGTTATCATTGTTTAAAGTGTTTAAGTTATCATCTGTTGTTATTAAAGGTGATCTGACAGGAGGCTTTGGTCGTTCAGGGGTTTTGGTTATAGTTTTATGAGTTGTTAAAGATTTTTCACTCTTTGTTGTGTCTTCATTTGTAGTCAGCGTCCCAGATACACCCACTGACGAGTTTTGAAACTTTTCAGAGGAATCTATCTTGGAATCAGGATTACTTTCAATACATGTTTTTGGCTGTTTAGGTCTTGATGGTTTCAGTGTTACATGAATACTTGCCTCAGTCTTATCTTGTGTAAAATTAGCATCACAGATGTTTTCATTATGTTTTCTATCAGTACTGGCTGGCGTTGACTCATGTGCAGACTGTTTAGAAACAGAACTTGTCTCAACTTGAGTGATATTAGGGAGTACATTGTCATGTTCAGTAATATCCTGTGATGCACTAACATTTCCAGTTGAAAGAGAATTTTCTGAAGTGCTAGCTTTTACTATTTCTGTTGTTTTGTTATCAACTTCCTTATTACTTCCTTGTTCACTATCATTCAGGGTTTTGCTTGCCTGGGTGGAGGGGGGAGGGGGACGCCTTGGTCTTGAACAATGTCCATCCTGGTTAGCATCTGGAGTCTTTTCTCCGGGGTGTTGTGAGAGTTTCGGTGGGGCGATGTTTCTCTTCCCTGGTGATGCTTTACTTAAGCCAGGAGGTCGAGGGGGTAGTGGGGGTTTAGAACTTTTAACCATTGGTTTGGGATTCTTTGCTGTTTCAACTTCTTTTTCCTTATTCTGATCTTTCGAGACTGTAGTTTGATCGAAGCTTGCTGGCTTTTTGCGGGTTGTATCGGCCATGTTTCATACTTTGTTACAGCATAACAATCGACGATCCATGTTGTTATTGTTTGCCTCTGACAAAAGGTGATAATTCTTGACAAAAATTGAAACTTGATCGGAGAATTTTCTAAAACAATTAAAATCAATCAAACTGTTAAATTATGCAACCAAGGAACCCTATTGGATTCCAAGGGATAATGGCCGCAAGCCCTAAGATAGAACGAGGAGTTTGGGGTGATGGGGGCTGTAGTTGAAGCAGGATAAAGATGACTGAGGGACACGCACCTGGGCTTTGCTGAGCCATTAAAAGCTCCTTTTCTGAAGTATTAAAATACATGTACACACAAACTGGAACAATAGTGTTAATTTTCACCTCACCTCGCGAGCAGTCAGGCTCTACTTCCGCTTCCTCCCAATTTCGGAGGGGAACAGAAAAAGAGAGCCAGGCTTGCGTGATTGATTTCAACCCAGGATTAACCCCAACCCAATTTTGAACAGTTGGAGTACAACCTGGGTAAAGTGGGGGAAGTTTGGCAACGAAGTTGCACATTGTAACTCCTGGGAAAGACCACGTATTTCAATAATATTGATTGTCTGTGGCTGACTGTAGGCAAATACCCGTAAGAGACCATGCAGTACAAAATAAGAAACTGCCACAGTCTTGATGACGTCATTACATAGCTGTTAAAAATCAGAGGTGGTGAACGCAAGAATGATCTAGAAGGATGATTCTACAATATCTGTACAATGTTGACTGCTTTTGTAACTACAGGTAGGGTTTTCAAGACCTATTCACATAAAATATCTCGGTCTCTGTTGTTTAGTGAATTGATCAGAAGCTGACATGACACACGGACTCCGTAAAATCGCAGTTCATATTTTTCCAGACACAATCATTTCCATTAACCAGTTCTCAAACTAGTATCCCCAACTGTTTCTGATGAAGGTTTAAACTAAATATTTCACGCGAAAATCGAGATTTCTCAAATGTTTTCTTGTGAAATTTAATCAGCCGTCAAGAGAATAGCGTTTTCTTTGAAGCGCACGATGGATTCTTGGTAAGACAGGAAGAGATGATAAATGTTGCATTGCTCAAATTGCGACATAGTTAAACTGGTTTACAACTTCGTCGATGTTCGTAAAACCTTCAAGATACAAGTCATGAAAGATTGTTGGAAAATTTCTTCGGTTAAGACAAACTCCTTTATATGGCATTATGTATCTTTGGTGATTCATGAAGTGGGACAAAATAGGCTGAAAAAGAGAACTCACACATATCCGGCAACATGCTGCATTCTTGATAACTTTGTTGAATCATATCTGGTTATTAATCACCTATGCCAAGGTAATGATTACACTAAACGTGCAGTATACAATCACTGTAGTATATTGTTAATCTGAAAGTAGTACTACTTACAAAAACACCGCAAAATAATCGCCCAATAAAATATTAAGTTATACTTATAGTCAAACATTGAGATATATTGAAGATGAGTGCGTAAGAGAAAACGCATAGAGTGAGAAATGTTTTATAAAACAAACACAAATTACTCGACATCTCACGCATAACACATTTTAAAAAGACTGCGTAAACAGCTGGGTTTGTAAATGTGTATGCGTCTTCTCACAAACTCGTCTGGAAAAATCACTAATCTTTGTCGTTGGTTCTAAAGTTAATATATGCCTCGTTAATATTCTTTATGTAACTAATATAATAGTAATTAGGATGCCGGGCTTTAGTCCATGCTACAACGTTAATTGGCCCAACTGGATGAGAAATGTTTGCTGAACGAGATCCACGGTTGAGTTAGTGAACATAACTGCCGTGATTTTCATCTGAACTTCCTGAAAAAACCTAAACCGGAAGCTGTCAGTGGCTGTGGTTTACAAGGAGGTTGGATTATAACCAATCAGGGACGTCATACACTTTGTTGCCAAAGCATCAAGTTATACCAGCCTTGGGATAGGTGTATTTTTATCTCAAGAAGGAAATGGCTTTCTCAACTAGTTCCTCCCTTTTCAACAGTTCTTTAAGTTTTTCTTCACCTCTATCATCTGGACAAATAGCGACAATATTCGTTGCTCGTCTTAAGCGAAGTTGTTGAAGTGTGTAAACGGAGGTGTGTTGATCTAGAAGAACAACAAGCTCACAATGAGGTAATTCAATATCATCTGTCGAAACAATAACTTGATATTGACGACGTTTGATTGCTGAGAACACTGCTTTCTGCTGATGAGACCGTGATCCATCAACAAACGTCGTCTTCACATTTTGCTTTACAAGTTGTGGGCATTTTGTTAAGTAGTTCGCTAGAATCTTCGCCGTTTGGTTTAGTTTGACAATTATTAAAGCCAGCGGTCGCTCCGAAGCAAATCGTGCGTTCTCCCACTGCATTATCATCAATTGATCAAGGAGTTCACGTAAGCCAGAACCGCGAGGGTTTGAAAGACTGGAACCTACACCCAAGTTCGAAATTTCATTCTTCATCAGTTGTCGAGATAACTCCAACCCAGGCAATCCAACATCATCAGCCCATGCAAATCCAAACTGTTCTCGTTTGAGGTTTAGCAAAAGTTCCATCGCAAGGTCCTCACCGCACTCGACTAAGGAAAAAATCACCTCACAGATGGCTAAATAATGCCGCCAGGTTTTTAGACACCCGTGAGAAAGACGCCTTTCTGGAGGTTGGGATGTTAGCTGAATCAGCTTCGCAAAAGCCTCAGTGACCACAGAGCTCTGTTGAAATGACATTTTTAGAAGTTCTCTGTAACTATTCAAAGGCTGCCATTGAGCAGCTAAATTGTCAAAAACGAGCTTTAAATAAGTCTCAAGATGGAAAAACATCCTCGATTCTACATCACTCATGCTAGTCTGAACACAAACACACATGGCTTCGCGTTTGTACTCTTGAAGTTCGAGAACTGACTTTGATACAGAAGACAAGAAAACATCGCCCATTGTCGTCAAAATATCTCCAAATATTCGTACTGTTTTTTCAAGGTCTTCCTGGCCAGTTGACGAATCAAGAAAACTGAGTAATTTAGGGACATGGCCGTCATGAAAGTCCATCTTTGCTTTGAGGTAATATTGATGAAGAATTTTCTTTGACGGATCATCATTACAACACATAACCGCGAGGTGAAATATCAGCAGACAGACATCTTTCCACAAAAGTGCACCGCAGTTTAGTAATCCTAAACATGTTGATGAAGTTACTACTACAACTTGTGCTTTACCATTGCACTGTTTTAGCAGTCCAGCGTATAAAGCAACAGTCAGTTTTTTGCTCTTATTTTTTGAGACGAGTTCGTTGCGAAGGACGTGTGCCACGTTCAAGGCACTAACAATATCTGGGACAATAACCAAACTTTGTTTGGCGGGGTTTAGGATTGCCATATGTGCTATTACTTGAGCCATAACAAGATATTTTCCAGTGCCACATGGTAGATAACACACGGTATCTTCTTGCATCGCTTTCTCGTACAATTCTATCTGGTATGCTTTGGGAGTAGTGACAGTAAGATCTTGTAAAACCTCACTTGTTTCGGTTTTCAAGGGTAAAGGTGGTGATGATCTGTTGTATTGCTTACTGCTACTTCGTAAATTTTGACCAACTTTTTTCCCGTTGTTATTAATACCCCAAACGCCATTGTGCATGTTACACTGCATTTGCCACTGTGGGAAAGTATCAGGCTTATCCAAACCATTAGGAACTCTGGCACAATTCACGTTATCTTCAGGAGTGACGTGAAAACCGTTCTGGATTTTAGCACAATTCCTGTTATTTTTAGAAGAAAAGTGACCACAATGTGGGGTTCTAGCACCATTCCTGTTATCTTTAAAAGAGAAGTGACCATCACTTGGGACTCCATCATAATTTCCACTCTCATTAGAAGAGTGTTGGAAACAATTTGGGATTCTGGAGCAATTCCCGTTCTGGACTCGATGGCTATTCGGTGAAGAAGATGAAAATCTCTTTGAAATAAGAGACGTAGGATTAACACTAGTGTGATAACCGTTTTGAAGCGGACATTTGTTTTCCTCCGATTGTGTTTTATCCTTCGATATTTCAATTCTTTCACTTTGCACTGGGCTTCTTCGCTTGCGTTCCTCGCCAATAACTCCCACATTCGTTCTCGATGAACTTGCGAGCCGCCATCTTTTATCTCCATTCTTTACTATAACATTACGCTGGAGCAGTTTTTGTAAAATGAATCCAAGTCGGCTCTCATCTCTAAAGTGAAGTTTTGTTTTTATTTCGTGCATAGTTAGTGAGCCATTTTGTTGAAACATATTCAATAAGTTTGATTCAATAACATTGGCGTGGAGACTAACAATATTGCTGGTTTCTGTCGCAGCCGTGTAAGTGGGTTCGATAACATGCGCGTAAGGACGAACACCTTCGCTGGGTGCTGTTGTTGTTGTGGCGCTTATCAAAGGAGAAACCAAAATGGCCCCCGTCAATGAGGTGCATGCTTCGCTTAAAGACGAATGACTTTGTCCATTTTGGTTAAAATAGGGATCTTTTGCTTCAAAACATTGCACTTCTTCAGAAGATGCTATAGGTTTCTTTTTTGGGTGGGAAAATTCATTCAATGTTTCATACGGTTGTTTAGAAGGACTCGATGGAGTATAGTCTGTATTTCCTACTAAAGACCACAAGATAGGGGCAAAGCCTGACTTTACGACCAAACGGTGTTGTTCCAAATCATTTAATATTATGTTCACATCACTAAGTGAAAGTTCTGCTATTTTAGTGGCAATATCTCCAGACGAAATGCCTTGGCCAACTCCTCTTAAAACAGAGACTACTGCTTTACTTTGCATGAGGTATTCGCTTTGAGCGCTCATACATTGAGCGCTATTGTTCATACACGGGGCGCTATGCAGGCAAGAATACATGTTTACATTGTTTACATGTTGAAAATTGCCTTGAGATTCCCAAACGCTTTCCAGCGGTGTACTTTCAACAGAAAGATCGTCACTGCTAAAATATGGAGCAAGGCCATGCGACAGGTTCGCTTCGACTACAGGTCTTCTTCCTAGAATCGTAGTTTCGTGAACTAGCAAGTTGTTTGTTGGCGAAATAAGAGCTGGTGTGTTTGACAGGATAGGATTATCAAAAGAAAAAAAAGGATCTGTCGAAGATTCAGGACTTGACGAGTGCGGAGTATCAGGAGAATTAAGAGATTTGCCATTGAGAAAGTTTCTGAATTCCCCGAGTATATCGCTGGGCTCCCGGTCGTTCTCGCCGGT
>ERZ1738537.79-NODE-146-length-10218-cov-5.621372_pt1 | contig 10218 bp, 2 predicted proteins | sample MGYA00581732_ERZ1738537 | MGnify/ENA primary metagenome ERZ1738537 (study PRJEB40740, sample SAMEA7388104) | Antillogorgia bipinnata | biome: Marine coral reef biome; feature: Environment associated with an aquatic invertebrate; material: Seawater | host...
CAGGTTCAAACACCTTTTGCCTCAGGGAGTGAGGGCCCCCAGGGCAGGGCTATCTGTTGCGAGACAGAGGTCCTGCGTCAACTAAGAGATTGACCTCCAATCTCAGCCCTTTTTAGCCTTTGAGTCAGTTGGTAGACGTTGTGCAATGGATTTCATTGAGGAGTGCTTGACTAGCATCAGTTTTGAGTGGAGATCAAGGGTCAGATCACTTTTGATACCGGATAGTTTGGTTCATCCTTTGAACTGGGAACATCCTGGATTTGTGGGTTTTGGGGTCGTTACGGGTCCTAGCCAATTTCATGATCGAGCTCATGATATTTGGAATTGCAATGCCGTCATCAACATGGCTATTGATGGATTAGTTGAATTTCCTGAACTGAGCTTTGATTTTTGGGCCCCGAAAGGAAGTGTCAAATTGTCCAAGGGCAGTTGGTTTGGCTTCCAGAATGTTCAAGTGGTCAAAGACGATGACAAGATGAAAATTTTTTCGAATGAGAAAAGTGTTGTGTGGTTCATTCCTGAACACTCACCTTCACTTCCATGCTTTTTCTGTCACGCTTTTGCTGGTGGATTTGCTGGTTGGGAAAGAGCGGTCAAATGGATTGAACATGAAAAGCTCATCGGTTGTGCTGGTTCTATCTCCATTGATTTCGATTGCGACGCTGTTGAAACCTGGAGACAATGGTTTGGGGGAAACGTTTTTAGTGGTGATTTTGAGGTTCAACCTCCTCATGAACGAAGTTTTTGTATCTTGAGTGATATCTCCAATCCCCAATGGTACAACACCCTCAAGTTTGACATCAATCTGATAATGACTATCAGTCCTCCTTGTCAGCCCTGGTCACGTGGGGGAGTTTCATCCGGAGTTGAATCAGAGAATGGTTTGACGTTTCTTCAGATCATTCATGCCATTCGGGTCGTCAGACCAATCATGGTGCCAACTGAGTGCGCAGACAGCACACCACGACATCCACACTATAAGATTTTGAAGCTGGCTTTTCGATTGGCTGGCTACAGGTGTCTTTGGTCGACCATTTCAACTTACGAAGATCTTTCCACGAATGTCCGGTCGAGATGGTTGTCGGTTTGGGTACGTCACGATGCCGTTGTAAATAGTCCGCAGGATGGCTTCAAGTTGATTGATGCCGGTAGGATCCCATGGAATCATGTAAAATATGATTTTCCGATTCCAAGTCAGATTCAACATCAGCTGTCATTGAGTAAAGAACTTCTGAGTATTTATGGTGATGCCACTTATTTTCCTGATGTCAAGAAGAAAACTCTCATCAACCATAGTCAGAATGCTGTTTTGAAAGCTAGATGTATTGAACCAGGCCAGTGCTTGCCAACTCTTTGTGCATCGTACACCAAGCAGCATGAGTTGAACCGAAATCATCTTTTGAGGAAGGGTATTTTTGGGTGTTTAATCCAACATAACCAGCAGTTTTTCTTCATTGATCCGCTGCGGTTTGCTGCATTGTTTGGTGCCACCACCCATGCAATCGTTGCCCTGCCCATTAAATGTGAGATTGCTTTCCACCTTCTTGGAAATGCTGTGACTGTACCACAAGCACTTCTTGCGCTATGCCATGGACTTCACATTGTTGGTTTCAACATTCCAACCATTGAGACTTGTGTCAACAAGTGTTGGAGCAATCGTTTGACTACCAATAACTCCACTGTCCTTAGGAATGCTGATTTTGTTTTCATCGTCCCTTTTGATCACATTGTCAATGTCATTCCGAGATGCATCCATGTTGAGTCCACTTTCGAGTGCACCTGTTCGTTTGGCGGATTTGAATTTCCTTGTGATCACCACAAATGCATCCGACTCGTCTTTCGCTGCATTGGATTTGGGGATGAAGAGATTCAACATTTTGATCTCTACAAAGGTCTCAACTTGATAGATCATGAAGACAGTGTTTCCGAACATTGCAATTTCACCCTTCGACTTTGCAAATTTGGGAATGAGGTTGTGACTGTTAGATTTACGCTTCCTGATCACCAGATTTCCCCTACTGTTCCTTTTGCTATCCAAGATTCACAGAATGAGACCGAACTTTGCATTGACGATTCCCCCGACGACCTTGACCTTGCCATTTCGAAACATCTTGCAAACCTCCCAAAGTGTCTTGATGCTGTCGATCACTTTCGCATTAGGATTTTCCTTGTCGGTGATTCTTCCGGTCCGATCTTTTTGCCAGGGAACCTTCTTGAGGAATGTGACCTCCATGCTGATGACAACAAGCTTGAGGGATTGATCAAACAATGGATTTGTCAGCAATTTCCTGATCCTTCAGGCAAATTCGTCCCAAACCTTGATATCTTTCAGACTGCAATTGCTATTCAGGGGTGTTTTCGATCATATGTTGTCATTCCTTGCCATCTCAGAACAAAGGATGCCATTGCTGTTGTACAGCTTGAGGATGATGGTTTTCAGCTTGGTGCATTCCCTGTGCATTGTCGTATCGCACATCCTTTGAGAAGACAGACAAGAGACTTTGACCTCATTTCGCACAATGGGAACATCGTTGATGCATTTGCCTTTTCTCGAATTAAGGATGGAGATGTTTTGCAGTGCTACCATCAGCCGAATCGAAAGCATCAGGATCCCAGAGTCAGTCTTTTGTTTCAGAATGGCCCCAAACTTGCTTCGGATGAGATTCATGCCATCAGTGAATGGATCAATGCTAATGGATATGGGGGTGTTGTTCATAGCATCATTCATTGGAATTCTCAACTCCGATCTCTGTGTATCAAGATTGTTGATGCTATCTCAGGTGATCTTTCATCCACCACTGTGCATTGTTTTCCAATTTTCTTTGATGATCATTGGGGTGCTCTTGAAATTTGTGCTGGCCTCAAGACTGCAAAAGCTTTCAATATCCCGAAAGAAGCACAAGCTTTCCTCCGAGACACTTGTCTTCGTGCCCTCGTTCCTTTGATTGCTTATCGTGGACTTGATTTCTTCGTGCATCCGACTTGGGCTGGAATGTGTGGTTGGGTTGTCATTAGCAGATGGATAGGAAATTTCTCTGTTCCACTTCCTGCACCAAATCGTCCACTAGAGTTTGATCCGTCCATCTCCTTTTCGTCGATTGACTGCCACAACTTCTCAATTGTGATCGATCGATCCATTGCCCTCAGGAAGTGGTTTTTCTCAACCTCTCATCAACAGACTCATGACTGCTGTGCCGTAGGGATTTTGCATCGCAAGTGTGCTCTCTTTTTTGGAGGAACACAGCAAGATGGGGATGTCGCTATGCAAGCTCCACCTGCAGACACATCAAGCAAGAAGGATGCTGCTGACCCCTGGATCCGCTATGATCCTTGGCTTGTTTCAAAAAAGCAGTGTAGATGGGAAGACTTGCATCTTCCTGACGATCACCCCTTTTGGTGCTCATCCAAGCGAATCGCTCAAGTGCATCGCACCCAGATCTCTGCTAAGCTTGGAGGAATTGCATTCGCTACCAAATCTATGGTTAGTGAAATTTTCGCCACCAAGCCTCCTGATGAAACGGCCCTGATCGTCCCTTTGAGTGACAAGCAGAGCTTTGATTCCTCACTGAAAGTCACTGGTCCTTTTGAAGTCATCGTCAAAGACAACGCCGTTGGATCAATGTACAAAAGGCAAATTATCTTACTTCAGAGCCATGACCTTGTGACTTTTCAATTGCCGAAAGCCACCTACTCATCCACCCTGACTCTTCTCAGGGAAGTCGTTTTGGAACTTGATGAGCGACTCATTTCCAAGGAACTTGCTGCTACCATCATCCGTAGCCCACTAGAAGCAATTCGTTCAAAGGCAGTTGAGCAGTTTCCGAATGCAGCCACTAAGGGATTGAATGTGTATGCCTTTCGTGTCATTCCAGTGCAACAAAAAGGCAGTAATCATCGCATCTTCCAAGCCATGTGTAAGCTGTCTGAGACTCATCGTGTTGGTTTCCTTGAATCGTCTGGTATCGCTGACTTGTTTGCTAGGGACTTTATCCCGAAAGGAGATTCCCCACAGGATCACATCACCATTCCGAAGTTTTGGTCACCAGACAAAGCCAACAAAGACGACGCCTTGAGGATGGCCTCTACTCTGGAAGGCTTTGCAGGCCTCGTACTCACCAAGAGGGGTTTAGCAGTCAGAGGTTGGAATTCAAAAGTTGCCAGTCTCCGTCGTGTGTTGCAAGCCCAAGATGAGCGTATCAATGATGACAACATAGCTGTTATCCCAAATGTTCAGCTTGAAGCAACAGGGTGGCCTCCTTCCATCTCTCCATCCGAAGTCATTCGAGCAACGAAACATGCACTGGACTTACCGCCTCTTTTGTTTCGTTGCTTCAAGACCCGTGGGGTGACTTCCTGGTCGCTTGGATTTGACCGTCACCCTAAGAAGCTCACCTTTGTTGCAAACTTCAACGGAACTGACTGCGAGATTCTTCTTGCTGAGCCATCTCAAAGGACTCTCCCTGAGCCTAAGTCAAAGAAAGGTGTTGGAAAAGCTGGTGGAAAAGGTTCCTCTGTTTCGAAACCCAAGCAAGAGAACAACCATCAGCAGGATGTCAACTCTCAGCGCCTCACTACGCTAGAGAGTAAGTTTGCTCAGATGGAGCGTCGCCAAGATAACCTTGAAAGCAGAATCAGCACCGGCTTTGAGACAGTGAATGATCAATTGCGCCAGGTATTGAACATTATCCAACCACGTCCTCATGCTGGCAATTCCTCGGGGTTTACGCCCCCCCCCCAAGGCACCTCGTACCACGTGATGCATTCGCTTTGGGGGGGTTCATGTGTTCCATTTTTGTCAGTTTTTGCCCTGTATAGTTTTGAGGACTTTCATTGGTTATTGCCTTTCGGTTGCGTTTGTTCTTGTGTGTTTTGCCTGTTGGATTTACTGTTTTGGTTCTTCCTAACCTTGAAACTCCTCGCTTTGTTTCAACAATATGGTGCCTACCACCATGGTTTTGTGTCCTATCATTCCGGATGTTTGGCAACTTTCTTTTTGGAATTTGGCTTCACAATGAATGAGTGGTTCATTCCCGCTGAACCTTTCCTATGGGGTTTGATCGATCATGCCTTTTCTCCAAAATGGCATTTGAGATCTTTTCCTTATGCCAACACTATGTCATCTGAGTTTGAGACTATTTTGATTTACATCGCTGCCCTTTGTCGTTTCTCACTTGTTTTCTTTGTCCTTTGGGAATTCAACCCAACATTGGGATTTCCTGGAGAAGGCCCTTTGAATCGGCCTCATGATAAGCTTTGGACCTGCCTGAGTGCCAACATCGACTCACTGCAGACTCATCCGTCGTGGGCCTCTTGGCAACATGATGTTGTGTGTTTGCAGGAAACCCGTATTTCAGCAACAAACCTACCACATGCACAAAAAGAAGCCGCCTTAGCTGGCCATATGCTACTTACCGGGCCTCCCCTTGTCCCTAAGAAAAATTCTGCTGGTAACTTTGTTACTCCTCATGGTGGTGTGGCCATTAGAGCGAAAAGTGGATTTGGTAGACCATTCCAAGATGACGATGATGCCACCGGACTTTGGAAAAATATCAAATACCAGAATTTGTGCTTCATGGGTTCAGGTGCTTCAAAAACTCAAGGTTTTGTGTTTTTCCTTTTATGGCCAGGCTTCACTTGCTGATGGATCTCATTTAAGGATTAACAACTTTCTACTTGAGCAAATTTTTTGCATCGCCTCCCAGTTTGGGGATATTCCTGTAATCATTGCTGGTGACTTTCAAGCCGAACCTCACTGTTATGAAGCTTTCCTTAATGCAAAACACCATGCTGACTGGAGTGACCCACTTGCCAGTATTGACCAGCAAGGAAACAGTATTCGACCAATAACCTACTCGCAAAAATGCAACTTCGTTGACCCTAGCGAAGGTTTTTCTTCCATTGATGGAATCCTTGTGAATAAGGTAGCGTGTGCATCTCTTGTCGACGTCGTTGTTGATTTCGCAAGTGCCAAGCAACATGCACCCGTTGTTGCCACTTTTGAATGGAAGAAATGTTTCCAAACTGGCTTTGTGTTAATGCCTACGGCGCCTTTTGACCTAACACAGCTTCCTAAAAATGATCTTGGTATTGATGATGAAAAGCTTTCTTCTATTGCTGATCAATTGTGGGAAAACAAATTCTTGCGCAAATTTCAAGGCTCTGATGAAGATAAGTGGAAAATCCTCAACCAATTTGGGATCGATATCTTGATTAATGGAGGAGCAAAATTTGAGCATGGCCTGAGGTCTAGGGGCTGTCAACCAAAATTCCGCACCAAAACTCCATGTCCTGGTCAGGATCGCTATGGTGCAGCCGTCACATCTGTAGGATCACAGCTTGTGAAATTAATGCAGCTAGTAACTGAGTTGCGTCATCGTTTCTTAAGGATTGCCACTAAAGCTTCTGATTTTCAAATCACCTTTGCACTCCAAGGAAAAGTCACTAGGTTGATTTCTAAATATCCTGAGCTCAAGTGGTGGGATCCACTTACCCACATGAATAGCGACGCTCTTCTATGTGTCCAGAAACAGTTGCACTCTCTTATCGCTGCAAACAGACAAAAAGAAAAGACCAGGCGAATTAATGATTGGAAGTTCAAAATCATCCAAGGAACAAGGAACAAAAAAGTGTCATCCTTTGTCTTTGCTTGGATCAAACAGAAATCAGTTGATACGCCGCAGAACCTCATCGTCAATCAGGAGGGTGATATCATCTTCAACCCGATGAAAGCCATTGAACATATCAATGAAACCTGGGATCAGGTTTTTTCGGTCAACATGTTGCATGAAAATCCTGTTGACGTCTTAGCCAAGGCATGGCCACTCCTTAGCGAAATTCGTTCAAATGCAATTGTGCCAGAGCTTACAGGAAGCGACCTTAAATGCCAGGTCATGCTTCGCAAAACCAATGCTGCTTCTGGACTTGATGGTTGGAGAACTGTCGAGGCTAAGTGTCTCCCAACTGCCTTTTACAATCGCATTGCCGATTTCTTTCGCAGTATCGAGAGTGGGGAAGTTTCTATGCCTAAGATTTTGACCACGGTTCGTCAAGTACTTCTCAATAAGAATGGAAAAGATGAACCCCTGCAAAAAAGGATTATCTCATTGTTACCTGTGTTCACGCTTGCATACTCTGGCCTTCGTTTCAAGCAACTTCAACAATGGCAGGCCCAAGTCTTGCCAACAAATTTGTTTGGAGGAATAAAAGGCAGAAGATTAGGCGATGTTCATTCTATGATCAGATTGGAACTTGATGAAGCCTTCACATCAAAGAATCCGATTGTTGGCATTAAACTTGACAAAGCAAAGTGTTTCGATCGTTTAGTTCCTTCTGTTAGTGCTGCCCTTTTGCTTGCTTTGGGAATTCCGAAAACGATTGTCACTTTCTTTCTTGGTATGTACACTTCAATGACGAGACATTTGAGCTACAAGAATTGGGTTTCTCATTTACCAACGACAAGCCCAAACGGCCTTGTCCAAGGCTGTAGTTTTTCTCTTCTTGCCATTAATGCACACATGGCAATCTGGTCGCTAACCATGCAGTCTGTGTCGCATGTTTCTTCTTGTGCTTTCATCGATGATAGCTACATTTGGGCGAAGCTTGACCATATCGCTTATCTACAGCTTGCACTTGATAAGACAGTTGAATGGGACAATTGCACTGGTCAGGCCCTCAATTCCTACAAAAGTGAAGCGTGGGGATCATCATGTGTTGCTAGAAAAATTGCAAAACAAGCATTCCCTTCCATGAAGCATCCTACCTGTGTCAATATACTTGGAGCAGTTATTAACTTGACCGAAAATAATGTCACTGGTTGGGATGAAGCGAAAACTACAAAAATCCTTAGAGACTTGCGTGCCATTCACGCTATCCCATGTAGTCGTGAAGTTGCTGATCATATCATTGCAACAAAAGTTATTCCACAGGTTGGCTTTGCTCCGCACCTTGGCAGAATCCCGAAAAAAGTTCTTACTACCATCCAGGATCGTATTGCTGATATACTCTGGAAAGGTCGCCCAAAGTGGAGATCGCGGTCACTGCTTTTTGGTTTGTTAAGTAAGCCCCATCGGTCTGAACCCTTTTTGGCAAGGGCGTATTCCGTTATTCTTGACACCATAAGCTTTTTGAAGAATTCTTCGCCTGAAATGAGAAGAAAATGGAAAGTGCAGGTTGAAAGTGGGTACATCTCCCATAACAGTCTTCTTCAGCATTTCTTGCAAGCCTGCTCCATTTTTCAAATGACGCTGTGTGATCCATTTCACATTTCCATTTGGGATTCAGAACCATTTGGGTTCTTTGACATTGGTCGTCGTGAGCTTAAGGCCATCCTTCAACATGCATGTCGTCACAAGTGCTATGTCACCGCCGCACTTGCTGCCAGAAAAGACATTAAGAAACCTGAGCATTTTCTTGATTTTCCTTTGACTATGGCAGTACAAAAACAGTGTGATGCTCTACAGCACAAGGGACTTTCACTTGGGGTTTTTCGTGATAGCTCACTCGTCGGGTGTACCATCACTAATGATAGGAGGTTTAAAGCTGGTATGGTTTCGTCAAATCTCTGCAGATTTTGCCATGAAACTATTGAAGATATGCATCATCTTGTGCAGGATTGTTGTCAGATACCCATTGCACATGAAAGACCATGTTTTTCCGATTTTGGCCCCAATTTCAAAATCCTTGGGATAGTTGAGGTTCATTCTGATGATGTGGCTTTACGGTTGTCTTCTACAAATCTTAATGCTATTCCCGTTGCAAGTTGGTATGAGTCTAACATGAACTGCTTTAATGAGTTTTGGACTGATGGGAGTTGTGACCATGGGGAATTTTACTGGCAGACACAAGGTGCTTTCAGTGTCGTTGATTCCCATGATTGTGTCATTCAAGTTGGACCCGTTTTCCATCCTTCTCTTTCATCGTATTCTTGTGAACTTCTTGCAATCATTCATGCCTTTGCTGCGTCCGAAAAGCCTACTAAGATTTATACTGACTGTCAGTCTATTGCTGATCAAATTGGCTATTTGATTTCTCAAAGATATGTGCCTACTTCATGGTCACATCATTCTTGGTTTGTCTTCCTTTTGAATATCATTGAGCTTAGGTCCGCATTCGTTCCTACTCCCCTTGTTGTTGAATGGTGTCCTGCGCACCTTTTTGAGAGCACCCCCATTGATCTCATCACACCGCAACAGGCCATGGAGAATGGAACAACGATTAGGAACATCCGTCATAATCGTACTGCAGACAAAGCTGCAAAAAATTTTGTTAGACAGAACGCCAGGACCTCACCTGACATAATCAAGTCTCGTATTCAAGCTGTGTGTGATTGGCAGCTCTGGGTTGCCAAAGTTAATTCCATTGTACCTGATTTTGCTGAAGATGAAGATGAAGTTTCTCAACCCGAGGTTGCAAACTGTGATATTGTCGTGCCACCACAAAGTGATCTCACTGTTGAGCACTCCATTCATGTTTTTAGGCATTTTCTTCCTTTGTGGCATTGGGAACCGGATGTGACAGAATTTGTTTGGCAGTCAAATTTTCCATCCAATGTTCCTCTTACATCCTATGCAACCCTGCACCCGGATGACTGGAAGAATGCAATTGCCTTTTTTCAGCAGTTGCAGTGGAAAACTAATCCTGAGTTGCGTGTTTCCTATGTTGAGCTTGCCTTTGAATTCTGGTATCGTAACATTCCCACTTCATTTCCTTCGCCTTTGATTTGTGACATTATTAAGATGCTTAGAAAGGTTGTCAACCAGTCAAGTAAACTTCGCAACTTAGGGGATTTAACCCCTGCAGTTCAAAAGCCGGGTTGTAAGTCAAATGGAAAGACTCATCCTGCGGGTTTTTTGTCCGAAGCATATCCATTGTTGAGTACTAACTCGCTGAAACATTTGGCAGTCTTTTTTATGAGAGGGCATAATCAGAGCCTGAGCTCTTGGAACATCCCATTTCCTAGCCAAGGTTCATAAATTTTGGTCTCTTGACACCTTCCAGGTGGTTTTGTAACTGCCCTATGGGCGCACTGCAACAATGGAATGTTTCTCCAAGCACCAGGCTTTTCAGCCATTCAAGGCACTCAAGGCCTTTTCGTTTCCGCCTTTTTACATTTCTTTTCATGGCAGCTGATGTTGATCCTTTTCGGTTTCACATTTTGTACTCCCCATTCTCAGAAGGAGGTGGGGAAGCGTCTCTTGGATTGGGCCGCATGGGAGCGAC
>ERZ1738537.84-NODE-156-length-9987-cov-23.926400_pt1 | contig 9987 bp, 1 predicted proteins | sample MGYA00581732_ERZ1738537 | MGnify/ENA primary metagenome ERZ1738537 (study PRJEB40740, sample SAMEA7388104) | Antillogorgia bipinnata | biome: Marine coral reef biome; feature: Environment associated with an aquatic invertebrate; material: Seawater | host...
CATTAAATAATAATTTCTTTTGTTCTGGGTTCATGAATTATTAATGATTTTGGAAGTAATAATTCAAACACGAATAGGAGGACTATATCCGATTTTGAAACACCGAGAGGAGTTGAAATTGTGAGGTGAAGTCGAGCATTTTTAACGAGCTTCGAGGTGTTTTGAAATCGGAGGATCTCCGACTTAAGGCCAGTCACCATTACACCAGTCTCTCTCGCGCGGGCGGAGCGAAATTGTAAGAGCATGCGCAAGAAAACGCATGCATAAGACTTTCCGTACGCTTTGGCGCTCGCGGGCACGCCATGGCGCTAGAAAACATTTTGGAGTACTAACTGTTGTCTTTTTCGGCGATTTTACCGCGACGTGGAACGCGTCCTTTAAATGCACAGTGGCAACAGAACTAGCTTAGTTGTAATGGTCTTTATACCCTGCCGGTTTTTTTACACTCGTAAGAAAACCAAAACCCCAGTTCGTCATATTTGCACAAGTTTCTTTGCGCGAACGTGGGAATACCTCTGGCACCAGGTAAATCCTGATGGTATTGTATGTACTGTGCAGCACGAATGTATTATGTCTTGTTGTATTTTTTTGTCATAACTTAAAAGGTTACACTCCTAGCCGCTTCATGTTTAAGTTTCGAGATAAACTCTTTCCCGTTAAGTTAAACGAAAGCTTTTACCACATTCAAACCATCTACGGTTGTGTTTTCATATCATTTATCAAATCAATTTTCGCTCACGTTAGTTCATTGGGGGTAAGATATGCATAAAAGTTCACGAATTTTGGTTATCAAGAAGCAATCTGCACAGCAGGGCTGGTCTTTTTCCAGTCTCGTGCAAGAAAAAATCATTCGTGTTTTGCCAGCCTATCGTTCATGTTTTGCCTGCCTAGTCTCCAACCATTTCATACAAATATTGTACACTTTTATTTGTTCAGTTTCCTTTGCCATACTTGCAATGGTTTTGACATCATTAACTCTATCGCTCGCCACCGCAATCAAATAGGCAGTCTTTAATCGACGAAAACGTATGTAGGCAGCAACCTTCTTTCCTTCATCTTTTAATGATTTTATAAGAACTTCAGCTTGCTTCCACTTCTTGTCGTCATCAGTTAACATTCCAAGCAAACCGAGGACAACAGTATCATGATCTTTGTCATTCATTAATCTAGTTTGAATGCCGTTCGACAATAATACTTGAATTTCACTAAATTTCTCTTTACTTGCTAATTTTTCTGCAACGTTCTTGTATACGCTTAAGGTAGGCAGTCGAAAATCCTGCATTATTCGACAGGACAAGCTGAAACCATCATCAACCGTACTCCCAGCAAGTAAAACCTTGGAAACAACATCGCATTTGACATTTGCGTTATCAAACAAAGTGCCCAGCTTTTTTGTAGTTTTCTTTCTTGGCCGTAGTGTTCCCTCAAGCAAACAGTTATGCATAAATTTCGTCACGTCTATCTGCAAAGTGATTGTGTTCATATAGCTGGTCAGTTCAGTTGGAGTTACCGTCATGCGAGATTTGTCTTCAGTCGACTCTCCAATGTTCTTCTGTAGCGAGCTTGCCACCATTGCCAGCGTACCTTTCTTCGACAGCTGATGTTTACGTACTGCTTCCAGGTGCGCTAGTGCATCGTGCAGATAATTCAGTCTTGAATAGAGGTCAGTGTAGCTTGCAGCAGCGTGATGTGGTAAGCCCTGGTAAAACTTGATACACGTCATTGCCGCACGGAAATAATCCTTCATGAGTAGCTGCACTTGATACAAAACATTAAGGAAGTTAGAGCGACTGAGATATCTGCATGCTCCGTTCATATAAGGTATCCATGCTTCCAATGTCGGATCAAACATTTTCAGCAGATCACGCAAATGTTCAAACTGACCATGACGTATCGCAGGCATTAACAGGTGCTCGGTAAAAATGTCGGCCGGACATCTCTTATCTAAAATAAACCTGCAAGCCAACTTTAATTGATTGTGACTGACATAAAACGTAACAACACTGGAGTACGAACCATACGTATTCAAATAGAAAATACATTCTTCGAAACGCTTAGGATCCATCACGCGAGTTCCATTTGAATTCTTTGCCAGCTCACGCAAACTTGTTAAACTTGCAGACAGATCACCAACAGTAAGATAATCAAATGACACCATAGGAGATGTTTCTAGAATATCTATAATCATCTTGACATAACGAATGTTCCCTTGAGTGGTTTTACCTCGCTCTGATGGCTGCAAGAATTTACTAAATTTCTCGCGAGCTTCCTTAAATTTTCCGACTTGAAGATAAGCTAGACCCCAGGCTCCCCACACAGCGCCCGGATCTAGGCCACATTTTGTAGTCACTTCCATCGCTAAACCCAGACTTTCGTTCTCAATTAATTTGTCGCGAAGTCGCCTTGCTGTTTGTGATGACATCAGATCTTCAATTGATGGGACTTCATAGAAATTTGACTCAATAAGAAATTTCACCAACTCCACACGACTCATATATGTATCGCATAGTTCTACACCATGAGTCTCTTCGCAATTTGTAAACTTCAACTTTGCATGATATAGCAACTGGCATATGATACTTATTAACAAGTTATTGTCGATTTCTTCACTCATTCCCAGTTTCTGTGAGAGCTTGTTGCAAAGCTCCAGAAGAAGTTCTGCGCACATTTTACTGTTGCCATGCAACGCAAGAATCGAGGTACACAGCGATGAACTGGGGGCTTGTTCATACAGAAAGTCATCTCGAATCACTTGGTTGCTTTCTTCGTCCAAGCTTAATCTCCAGCTTTGATGACCATCGAAACTGAACTCGTCTTTTGATTTTAAGAGGGCTGAATCAAGTCTTTCCTGGAATTCTGCGCTTGCTCGGCCCTCGAAGCTCTTACTCATGTACGTTGGTAGAGAACCAGAATGAAGGGTTGTGCCGGCTTCTTTCTTTCTATAATTCTGTTCAAACATTACTTTGTCACAATCTTTGCATACACGAACAGGAGAACGGTCTGAATTTGACAAGACACGTTTGAATGGAGAACATGTATCACACACAACTCTACCACAACGACGGCAATGATGGCGACGTACAAACATATTAAACGTAACCTCCTTGCAGACCATACACACACTGTGTTTGTAGTCTGGTTCCCAATCATCCTCGGCTGGAATCTTTTCTGGAATCTTAAAATTACCTGATTGCTGTTGCTCACTTATGGACCTACGAAATGACCGAGTTGCTCCAGTACTGGCATGTCTTTGATGAGTTTTGATTGGAGTTGCGGTCTTGTTCTGTCGAGTATCCGAGGAGTAGGTTTTATCGTTAGGGAAACCATCCATCAATTCATCATGCTCTTTGAAAGTCACCACATTAAATTCCAAAGCCTTGCTAGCATACCACACTAAGAGCTTATCAAATGCTTCCCCTGAAAGCTCTTTTCTTAACGACTCGTCATAATGCTTATTTGTACTTAATTCAGTCTGTAAATCTTCAAACACTTTTCCCGCCCATTCCACCTTCATATCAATTAAGAGCTGCTCCAATAACAACAAAGGTTGAGATGTTAAGGACTCGTACGGGCGGCGGTTGCTTTCTGGGATACACAGCACGGCATTAGTGCCTAGTCTCTGGCGGAGAAGTTCGCGTTTCCTGAAGGGCTTCAAATACGCATCGAGATCCGTTATCATGAAGTGTATAATAAATAGAGCATTTGGAATTTGCATTTGTTTTGATAATAGTTGTTCACAAATTCCCAACGTTATGACAGGGTCTTCAATTTCCTCGAGATACATGTAGACTTCTGTTACGTCAATGGGAGTCTTCGTCAGTAAATAATTCAGGTAATCTTCGTGAATTTTCTCTCGTAATTGTGAAGGATACCCATAGACATCAATCCATTCTCGGACCAAATCAAAACGTTCCCGATCTTGTAATGCCTGTAAGACGACCTCAGGATTGCGAACACTGTGTTCCACGACATCTTTCCACGTGTTATATTGTATGTTCGGTGCAGTAGTGAATCCTTGGCTTGCATGACAATCTCTGATCTTTTTACAAAGATCGAGTTGTTTTGTCTTCTTTTGAAGGCTAGCCAATAAGTCCTTGTCATCAGGTGGTCTTGATAGGCAAAACACGAGTAATTTCAGGCATATTTCAGCATCATTCCAGTTATGCAGACATTGCAGTACGATCTTAGCGCGAGCGCAATCGTCCTTAATACGATATAACAACAACCACTTCTCATCTTTCCAACTAAGATGATAATTAGGGGCAGCAATATTAAAATTACGAAGGGTTGAAGCCGTCTGGGCTGCAATGTCGTCATCAGGACTTGTTCCCAGTTCGCTCATAAAAGCCATTTCTAACACGAAATCTTCTGGTCCATGTAAGGCACCATGTTGATTTACAGATGCTGAATTAAATATATCTAGGAGCAGTTCCCAGTCAGCTTTACACCACGCGTAGTTCACCGCTCGCAGAAACATCTCAGATACATCAGGACTTTGCTCGTCGAGAAGAAATAGCCTTGACTGGTTTCGAGCGGCGAGCTTTGCGGACACGGAAGAAGACTGAAGGGACTGCGTTAGCCCCAGACCATCGAGGTAGAGGAATTTAGATACGGAAAGAAACGCCGAAGTAATGTGACGTTGAAGAACCGGGAACTTTATAGCCTGATTCATGGCGAATTCAAAAGGCGAAGTGACTTCTAAACTTCGTGTACCAGGGCTTTCAAGACTCGCTGTTAGTAAAGGAAATTCTGCTTCTTTCTGACTGCCTTCATGAGCGAGGTTAAAGTCCTGGGAACAACTAAGGTTAGCCAATGAGGCGAGAAGCGGGGACCGCGCAACCAGATAATTTGATAGGGCCTGGGTTAAAGTATACTTTGGCACAATAGGAATATCAGATTTAAACGACGTTTCCATTTTTCCCGCCGATTCAACGGTCAAAAACTGAAAACCAAATTCCCAGCAGTATGGAATGAATGCGACATTTACATGAGGAGCAATGTGGTCAAAATTTTTAAAGCGTTTGCCGCGAAGGTAAGGAGATATTCGAAGTAATAATTCCACCCAGTTTTCACGGCCATGGAACGTATGTTGGTCAAAAGACGAGTCTGACAAAGTAGACGCGAAGTCATTCTTGTACCACTTCAATATTTCTGGAATATATATCTTCTCCTCGTCATTGATTTGTACATTTCGGCTAAGATAATTTGATATTGACTCATCCAATTGAGTTTGAATGTTTTCTTTATTTAACACCTGCATCTCAGGCGAAGACATGGTGCCGTCACTGATTACAAATGTCAAACGGAAATCATTTGCTTTTGGTTGGTACTGCTGGTAGCGATAACTCATTTGTGAATACGAGGTTATTTTCTGAATATTTGATGGAACAGGCAAGCCAGCTCGCAAGATAGTAAACCAAAGATCAAATGCACTGACAAAACCCAAGTTCCCAATGATATACCCATATTTCTGTAAATACGATGTTCGACAATACGAGAAATCTAGCCTTGGTAAGCTTTTTTCCCACGAATTATCCTCCGAACCTTGATCCTCTAGCCCTAGATCCCGGAATTTGCTATCCTTAGTCGTTGAACATGTCGCAAGCTCAGTGATGGCGGCTTGAGATAACAGGACGTTTAACACGTTTGTAAAGAAACACATTTTGTCCTCATCACTGAGCAGCACATCAAGATCAATCCAAGAGAGTTTGTGCACTTCTTTTAAAAGCAGGACGTAGGAAGGTGACGTAGCGAGAACTAACAGAGAATGTACGTCAACAATGTCCGATTCCGGATCTTTCATTACTTTTATCAATTCCTTTATTTTCGTAACAAGCATTTCTGAGAACTTGACTGGATCACCCACCTTAACTTCTTCATGATTAAGGGATGCATTTAAAACAATTTTCGATGTCGACGACGACAGACAACCTCGACGACGTAAAGGGCCAACTGCAGGAACAACAGGACAACAATTGTGAACAATAATTCGGATCAAATTCACGTTCATCTTCCTGCACTTCGACTCCATCATTTTGGGAGGAACATTTCTCTCAAAAAGTGGCTTTCCGGCAATATCATCAAATCCCTGAGTTAAAACAACAAAGGGATTTGTCGCTTTTAATGCCATTGATTTTTGCGGACCGTCAAAAACACTGCTTCTTTCTTTCGGGCTAAGTTTCCAATACAGCTCCCACCTACTAAACGTATTCACGTGATTGTACAAGCTCCGTATGTAATCCAGTCTATGCTTTGCGAGCCATTGACCTCGTTCCACCACTAACAGTCGCCCGTCTCGTTCACAATTAAACGCATCATGAAAATCAACCATAGCAACTCTTACAGCCGTTTTCTGTTCCATTTTCCTAAACTTTAAAACTGCAGGAAGCTCCGTTGTCGAAGTTTCACTAATACTTTTAATAACAGTATCTCCGTCTTCAATGGCAGTTTCAAGCTTGGCAAAGGCATTGTCCTGATAGGTCTGCAGGTCAAGATCGATTTTCACCGACTTGGCATTCAGTGGTTTTATGTCACCAAAACGGCTGTCTATTCCACCTGGTCCATCCAGATCATTAAGCAGATTTTCTAGGTTGCTCAACAGCTCCGTAATACGTTGCAGTGTGTAAGGAGTCAAAGGTTCAATGTCCATAGCAATTTCCATTTTTTTTAGTGCCATTTCCAAAAAGTTCTTACACGACAGTTTGGTAATTTGTGCTGTACATAGGTAGTCAAAACACACCAGTGCGTGTAGAAAATGTGCATGGGCAGGCTCTGTTAGGGTGAATCCGACGCTCGCGAGATCCGTACTCGCAGACAACAATAATTCCTCAACTATACTTGTGGTTGAAGTTGCTGCAACGCCTGCAGCCGCAACGGAAGCAACGCTCTTCAAAACAGAATGTCTTCCTCTCCTTTCAGGCGTTTTTGACGATGTCCTCTCCTTCGTTCTACTCTTTTCAGTTTGTGTTAACTTTTGAAACGACTTTTCGTATTCCTCGGCAAAATGAACAGCTTTCGAACTCTCATCGCCTTCAATGTTGAAGAGTTTTGTAATGTGTTTCGCCTGAGCGTAACTATCCTTTTTCATGCACATGTAAATGAGGCTGCTTGGAGAAGAGAGCAAGCGAGGAATATCAGTCTGTTCTGGGGATGGCTTTGGCAAGGGTTTAATAAATTCTCCCTCGAATACATTTTTCCTTCGCTTTGAAGGTTTTGAGATCTTTTCCTTTTGCGTTCCTTCACTTTTCCACGCATTGAAATCCAGGTCACTATCGTCAGAACAAGAATTTGATTGGTCGTCAATGACGTCATCGTCCAATTCTTCGACATCGCAACAAGTAGACACAAGTTGATACCTCCATTGTGCTTCATTGATGTATTGTCCCAAACGAGAGATTCTTTGGTCAAGAGTTGCCAATGACACGGAGGTCTTCATCCAATCAGCGTGAATTTGGCTAGATTCACTTGATTCAGTTTTAAACAGTATTACTTTATTTAGGCATTCCTTCAACACATCTAGAAACTGACAAACCATTGCTCTGTTCATTAAAAGTCCTTTCACGTTACGTTCGTCAACATCCAGCAACTTTTCTTTTGAGGCAGCTAACTGCAGAGCAAAAACATCACCATGGTCGCCTTGTTCCCCATCAACATCGTCAAAATTAAGTTCTCGGGCACTTGCGACTTTTCTCGAGTTACCTTCGGGTGACGCAGCTTCCACTTTTAAAAGATCTGTCGGTCTAAAGTTCGCACTTTCTTTCGTTATCTTCAGGTCCGCATCGGTAGATGGTGAATATTTTGATCGCTCGCCATCCAACTTACCTAAAGGCTCGGGTGACATCGGTCGTGATGCAGATGGTTCCAGAGTCCGTACAGGCTTCCAAGGGCTGCTTGCATTGCGACTGTCAACGCTGAGAAAACTTTCAAAACTTGCAGTTCGGCTACTTCGCAAGCTTCGGCTGTCTAAAGTCTCCAGGTCATCGGTTTCGTAAGCCAGTGAAACATCCTCAAGCAGGTGTTCTGACGAAATAAACAGTAAACTAAAGATATTTTCCAGAATCTCAACGCGTAATGTTATTGGGTAAATAGCGTCCACGTGATCGCACGATTCCTGAATTTTAGCAGTGACGTCACTGCCTAAGTTATCACCAGCCAGGATCATTTCTAGAAAACCACGCAAGGCGCAAAATCCATGATACAGGGCTATGTCACGACGTATTTCTGCCTCACTATCAAATGATATTTCCTGATTAAGATCCGTAGCCATTTCCACTTGCGAGTAAGTTGAAATTACAGGTCTGGTTTGTAACATTTCCAGCACTTCATTTTCAGATAGTTTAGAGAGGTTGGTCGACTGGTGCAGAACGTGTAAGACAGAATGTGAATCAAGATTTTGAAACATTTCGTACACCTTTTTATGTTCTTCGGACGAAGATGATTCATTGGCAGCTATTAGAGGCTTTGCTGTGTCCAGACACCATTTGACGAGATGCAATTGATATTCTAGTTTTGTACAGGCTTGCTCGAGAAGAACATGTTTAGAGCACGTCTCACGGTCCCACAAACTATCCAGCAGTGTCTGCGCACTATCACAAGTGTGACAATACGGCCACGCCAAGAGAAGCACCAATATTTTTAACGGAGAAAATTCTTTACAAGATAGGATTTTCATAACTTTGTCCAAATCACCTTGCCGAGCAAATTCTACACAAGTTGTCACAACATCTTCTAGCACATGATGATCTTGTTTTGCATACAAATATAACAATTTCCAGGCACAAGGACGATCTTTATCACACGTCCTAGCCAACAATGTTTCTGATGGAACAAAAAACGCCGGAGAAGATGAAATCTCGGTTAAACTCTTGAAGCTATTGCCCAGTTGAAATTCCGTTTCGATATCACAGAAACGTTTAAATAAACACAACGAAGGATGGGAAAGTAGAGCCGAATAGAGAGAGCCTTTTGTGAAATTACCAGAGGAATTATTTTGCACTTTGTAGAACAAGTTCATCAACATTTCGTCAATTTCTGACTGTGGCGTATGTGCTTGCACATCCAGTGAGGCTAGCAGTTGATATATCTTTCCACAACACAAGCTGTGTTTCTTCAATACATTTTCAGCACCTTTGTCCAGTTCACCTAAATCAGCCATTCTTTTTAAAGCATTTTCCAATGTAGTCAGTTCATTCAACTGACCATTCAAAAGATCCAAATACAAGTTATAAAAGAAGAGATTATTGCTTGCAAATCTTGCATCTCCGACAATCAAGCAATGTATTATTGCATGCGCATGTCGAGGTTGATGCTGAATTAGAGTTTTTAAAGGATTTATCCAGGATACGCTGACGTCAGGGATAGGTTGGAGAATACTTGAGTGACTTTCATCCACAATTTTTGTGTAATAATAATCCAACTCCTGAAGGCAATCAAGAGGGACAAGTTCCTTTTTGCAAGACTGTAGCAACAGCCGGAACTCAATCTTCTTTTGAGCTGATCTTGGAGGTTCAATCTTTCCTTTGAAATGTTTAAGAAATTCCAGTGAAGCAAGCCAGGATAAATGGAATGGTGTTCCAACAGAATGGGATCCATCACTGTATAAAAGTGGTTCATCAACTATATTTCTCAGTAACTGGCCAAATATCTCTCTGCAATTCGCATCTTGTTTCAGCAGTGTCCCGATACATGCTCTTGCAAGTTCCCATTGGCCAACACGTAGGTTATTATGTAGAAATTTATATAGAAGTCGCGATGAGAGAGAGGCTTCACCAGTGAAAGATCTGTCCAACAATAAATCGATGGTTTCAAACGAGCCTGCCATATACCATTTTATTTCACAAAATATAGCACCAAAGTGCTGTAGTTAAAAACCATGTCGTATATCTACTATCAGAACAAAAAATTTCAAAAATCGAATTATTTTTTGTTTGCAGGCACTCATGTGATATTTACGGTATTAACTTTCAGTCCGATCCTTGTTCAGTGTCC
>ERZ1738537.86-NODE-160-length-9915-cov-4.995335_pt1 | contig 9915 bp, 1 predicted proteins | sample MGYA00581732_ERZ1738537 | MGnify/ENA primary metagenome ERZ1738537 (study PRJEB40740, sample SAMEA7388104) | Antillogorgia bipinnata | biome: Marine coral reef biome; feature: Environment associated with an aquatic invertebrate; material: Seawater | host...
GCCTGTGCATTGTATGCATGCATTCATAAATACGTGTTTTGGTAGTCATCTTCAAATTTGCCAGCTCTTGCGGCATACTCAAGGTTTCCAACTATTTCTTGCACGTTTTCATATATGTCTTGTTTCTCAATGTCTTCATTTTCACTGGCAACCTCAGCATCGGACGTTTTTTCTGGAATGGGCCTCGTAGCAACGATGTCGTTATCATTGACATAAGCCTCGTTTAACATTTCATGTCTGTGACGAACGGAAGGTTTCATGGGACGCTTTGCTTCGGCTGTTGCCGCGCTAGTAGATCGCGTCTCAGTTGCTTCGCCACTTGCCTTTGAAACTTCGTTGGGTCTCCTTTGACTTTTCATGGTTGCTGATGTGGATTGCGTCTGTCTCTTTGAAGCTCCTGATCCACGTACCAAAGGCGTTGAAAACGTATACAACAGAGGATTAATACTACTGTTTATTGGCAAAACAAAAACAGCAATCCACGCGTACACCTGTTTGCGCGGGTCGTGCAGGCTGTTCGCTAACGCCAGTATACTTATAATGATCACTGGAAACCAGCAAAAAAAGTCGGTTAAGATAATGAACAGCATTCGTTTGGCCAACGTGGAATCCTGATTCGCTCGTGTGGATCTGACTGCATTGCCAGCCTTTGTTATAGTTCTATACATGACCATATAAGCTATGACAATAAAAACAAACGACGTCCCATTAAGACCCAGAAAAACAAACGCAGAATACTCCCAACCAGGTGATTTTTCACTTGATAACTCGAATGGTAAACAAACTGGAGAGCGTCCATAGAAATGATTCCTGCGTTCATAATCATAGAAATATGCATCGTCCAATAAGGGAACGATGGCCAATACAATTCCAAGAATCCATATAAAAGTTGTAAGATATACGGCACGTTTCATCGACATTCTACGAAATTTGAACGGAAAGACGATGCACACTACTCGATCGAATGTTATAAGACTCAACGTGAACACCGATACTTCGCTTGAGATTGTTGAAATCACTCCAGCAAATATGCATAAATCAGAGGCTCGCCAGGACACGTCGTGTTTGAAATACACCCCATCCCAAAGTCTATCTTTGTATGCGATTATCAACATATAGACACCCATAAGGAAGTCTGAAATGGCCAAATGTGTTAAAAGAAAAGAGTTGACTCTATTCTTGTCTTTTCTAATGACTCGCCATAACACGACTCCCACGTTCCCAGCAAATGCAAGAACGCCAAGGACCCAAATGCTGTATTTTAAAACAGTGTTCTTGAGCAGCTCATCACAACTGGAAATACCGCTGTCTTGTAGAAATGTGCAGGATACACTAGGTAACGCTTTTTCTGCGTAACAACACAACGTGAAATGATCCACTTTTAGTGATTTCAATGAGCTTAGCGAAGCAAATAAATCTTCGGGAATATCGTCAATCACATTGCCAGATAAATCTAGTTCCGTTAGTGCATGAAGGTTGTCAAATGATCCTGATTCAATGCCTGTGATTTTATTGTTATTTAATTTCAATGTCTTTAACGACGGAAGCATTTCAAACCATATTTTCTTGATATATCGTAGTTCATTGCGCTGAAGATGCAGAACTTGGAGCAAAGTGGTGTCATTAAACACATTATTTTCTACATTGGATAGTCCATTTTCGTCCAAATACAAGAATTTAAGATTTTGAAGTGCACTAAATGTTCCGTCCTTGAGAGTAATAAGCTTGTTATAGCGTAAACTCAGCGTACGAAGTTTACCAAGTGAAGAAAAATGCCGTGGTTGTAACGATTGAATCCAGTTGCCACTTAAATCTACTACTTCAAGGGAAGAGTTGTCACTGAATATATTTGCTGGAATGCTGGTCATTGTATTCTGTGCAAGACGCAAAGTTTTTAAAGACTTGAGACTGCGAAACGCAGCACGTTCAATAATAGAGATGAAGTTGTTATTTAAACTCAGTAACTCCAAATCTGGTAAATCTGTGAAGGCTACATTAGTCACTTTATAAAAGAAATTATTCTCGAAAAATATTGCACTGGTGTATTGCGGATATTGTGAAGGAATGTTGTTTAAATCTCTTGCGCGTACAGAGATTTTTGATTGGTCAGATGGCCAACGAAAGCAACGACAATTTTCAGGACAGTCTGGTATATCAGCGAACAAACAGCCATCGCTTTCGTTTTCTTTAACAATCGTGTATTGAATTTTGAATCCTGTTCGAACAATTATGTCGTCACTTTTGAAAGTAATCAGTAGTTGGTTAGAGCTCGACTTAAATCCAGCTGGTATAATCGCTCCACAAAAGTATTTCTCAGAAATTTCTCCATCTTGTATCATAACGGAGTCATTTTCGCATTTCGGGTCACGTGCGACGTTAAGATAGAGAAACTTAACGTGAATCCGCTGATTGTTTAAAGTTTGTAGGTGCCACCGCCGGCTCATGTTGTTCAAATAAAACGAGGGGTAGTAAGGTGAAGTTAGGATACCAGAGGTATTTATGGACAGATACGATTCAAAGTCTTGAGCTCCTAGCGGGAGTGCTGAACACAAGCCAGGTTTGAATAAAATATTTGTGATGCTGATCTTGGTGCTGTTACCCGTCAGTCTTCCAGTGAATCGAACTCTAAACTGAGAAACAATTCCAAGCCAAACTCGTCCTTCTTTCCACGTCGAACTCTGGTTGGAACCGCAAACTTTCCACAGTGTTTCTTCAGCCATTCCTCTCCTCTCAATGATAACATTCAGTTGTGTTTGTGCTCCTGTTAGACGAAAATGAAACTCCATGCACACTCCATGGCTGTCCACGACTGTACCTTGCATTGTTGGAGATAGCAAAGACTTGATAATTTTTGAGCCATGAAGTTCTGTGTTGTTATTGTGAAGAAAAAGCTTGTAAGGATAAGGGTCTGCGTGACAGGTATAATTTTCAGAAGATGATGAATTTCCGCCTGATATATTGTGGTAAACAGAGCTATTAAAATCTGGGTATTCTCTGATCCAGAGTGCGTTGCCTTGTTCATGATCATTTCTCCAGCCACAGGAGTCAGTTTTAAAATCACACGAACCTGTAGATGGTTCGTATTCACAAACAAAGTTCAGTGTTTCATCACATCTTTTTACCATCCAACCACTATCACTGGCAACCACGCAGTCTCGTTCTTTGTCGTAAGAATCCGTATCTGATCCGTCTGTATCCGAGCGCGACCAGTTTGTGTAGACAACCTTGGTCGTATCCGGCCACTGATAGAAATCCTCGTATGCTAAATCATTCAAGCCAATCCAGACTTCGTGAATATCTGAAGATGCCATCATTGAACTTAAAAAAGCATCTTCTTTCTTGTTATTAATCGTCATTAAATGACTCGTTTCAATTTCGCAAAATGTCTTCGCATCTATCCACGTCAGTTTTTCATCGGGAATTTTGTAGCAGCTTGACTCAAAGAGAGAATAACCAGCCAGACACCAAGGCTGTCTATGAGCAACATCTTTTGTTTGGTTGGCTTGACAACTATATTCGACATTAAAAGATTTGACATGTCTTGGACAAGTCTTTTTAACTTCCAATGAATCGAATGTATCACTAATATTGCACGACTGTCGTCCATCACATTTTATCTTCGTCTGTTTTGCCAAGTCAGGGAATGTGCAAGGATTTTGGAATGGACTGACATCGTAACCAACACAGTTAAACAATTCTTGGATATCTTGGCCAATGAAGGCTTTGTGTATTTCCAACACATTGTCCGTGCATTCTAAAGTGTCTTTTTTCAAATCTTGGCACATAATGTGTTTCTGGCGAGCTGGTATTTCACAGACACCAAACAGATGACTGCTACAGTTCACTTCAAGCACATACTCCTTGCTGAAAACAGGACACAAAAATGATCCTTTCAAATAAGCCATCTTTTCCGAACTCCCATTTCCAGAGACATTACCAAACATGTGGTGATTCATTTCCAACGTTCCGTTGTGGGTGCCATTACCATCATGAGTTACATTAATAGACATGTAGTTCTTGTTTTCGAACGACGTATTCTGGGAACTATTGCCATTAGTCAATGACACAGAACCATAGGAAAACACGCCAGGATCATAAAGCCAAAATAATGACATGTTTGCAAAATTGCCCGTTAGGAACTTCGCTTTTTCTGGACTATTCAGCGTAATCAAGCTTCCCCCGTGAGATTTGCATTGGTCGATAGCATTGAACCAGTTTGACTGCTCGATTAATTTATAACAAAAGTTATTAAATGTGGTTCCTCCCACACAATCCTTCACAGGATTCCTCCAAACTGGTCCTTTATCTTTCATCTGGACTGGTAAAACCCAAATCGTTTTGTTAGCCACTGAAATATTCCGTCCACTCTCGTCCAAACGAATGGTTAAATTCATCAACACAAGTTGTGCACCATTCTTGCTGTCGTTGTTGTTGCTTTTGTTGATGGTGGCGTTGCTGTAGCTGTTGTTGTTATGGCTACTAATGCTGTTGTTTTTCTTTTCGTACTCTCCCATTACTGTCCCCAGAACAGCAAAGTCCGGTTTAGATTCAACAAGGACTCTTAAACCAGGAAAAAGTCTAGAAATATTCACAGGTGTATTGTCCACTATTTGGTTGACGCTTTCTTTGGGATAAAGTTGATGAAATTCTGGCGATGGTTCTTTAAAGAAAACACCAACAACTTCTTCACTGTGATTTGTTAGAATACCATGGTAGAATCTTGAGCTGATACGAGCCATAACTGATGCACCTTCTTTAATGCTTCTGCAAGGCTCAGGTGTTAGGTTAAGCTCGTCCATAGCAACTACACAACTTCCCAAAGAGTTTTCATCAACAACGGCTTTCAATGATAGAGAGTATTCCTCGGCTGTTTGCTGTAATGGTATTTCGGTAAATCGCCATTCCTGGTTAGTTCGCCTTGTGTTAATAATCGGGACAGACCATTCGTAACCAGCAGATTGTTGAATGAAAAAGATTTTTGTATTAGCACAGAGGTGGTCAGTATGTAGATGCCACAAAGACAAACATTGATACGGAGCAGTTGGCAAATTATTGAAGATTGTTTTTGTAATCGAAAACGGTACTTTGGTATGAACGAATGAGCCTTCGAAAAATGATGAATTGTCAAGAGCGTGAAAACTCGTCTTCCATGTTTCCACTCCACTCCAAGAACATGGTTCATCAAAGGAGCAAGTCAGCACGTTCTCCCCGATATATTCATCCAAGCATCGTCCCCTTAGAACTCGAATGTCATCAATAGCGATGTCTCCAAGGGGCCCCGATCCTACACCAGCCTCCAGAAGGATCATAAACTCTTCTTCGTCATAAACAGTCACCAAGGCTTGGTGCCAATACCTATCGACTTCTCCAGCACGTTTCCATAATATCTCGTCTACTGTTCTGTTAAAGGATGAGGCTTTATAGACAGCAAGAAAACCAATGTCCTTTCCAAACATATGGTAGAAAAACTGTAAACAAACAGTCTGGTTAGGATTAAAGGCACCAGCAAGCAGCCGCGCTGTATCTCCTTGTGTACGTGGAGGACTGGACTCGATGTAAACATAAGAACCTCTTGAAGACCTAGTAGTATGATCGACTTCCGGTCCAGTGCCTTCCGAAGGAGTCGCACCCTGATTGGCCACCCAATCAAACGTATCACGTAAGCCGATATTGCTCCAACCACACCAATCAATGTCAAAGTCACATTCTTGAAAATAGCCGCAATTGCTTTCACTCGTTTGGTCATCATTCAGACAACCAAGATCATTCAAACTGCACGTTTTATTTGCTGTCTGTCCAGTTTTTGATCTTTTACAAACGTTGGGTTCATCAGAGCCATCTACGCAATCCCATAAGTCATTGCAAGTAGACGTCCAGGACACACATTTTCCACTCGGACAATAAAACTCTTCTTTTTCACAGAAATTGCAATTTCTCTCGTCTGAGCCATCAGGACAGTGGTTCGTTCCATCGCACATGTTAGTCAACGCAATGCATTTCTTGCTTGACACACAACGGAACTCGTGAAGCAGACAATCACAGCCTGCTTCATCGCTCCCATCCAAGCACTGATCTTCGCCATCACAATGTTGACTGGACTTCAGACACTCGCCATTCAGACAAGGGAACTGGTCTTTCGCACATCTATAACCGACTTGAGCGTAATAAGGGTGTATTGGCCTGGAACATTTTTCTGTGGTAACTTTAACGTCCGATATTAATACAGTTTCATTTTTATTCGTCGAAGACGCTTCAAAAACAAAGTTGATCATTTCGGGAATAAACAAATGCACCCACGCCGTATTCCATTCTTTTCCATGAACACCAGATAATGTCCATATCTTGTCGCGAGTTTTGGAAGCTGTTTGTGTGGAGAGAGAAAGTTCTGCTTTCCAGGAATTCGACATCTTATATTTAAACATGACACATAGCCCTGTAACACTACTGATAGCACTGTTCTGAACCCAACCAAATGAAAACAAGGATGAAGAATTATATAGAGAACTATCAAAACCAGATTCTGAAAAATCCTGAGAAATATCCACTCTCTTCCATCCCTTATGAGTCACATTACCACCAAAACTACCAGTACAGATTTCCTTCCCAAATAAACACTTCACCACAACAACAGGATTGACGTGCATTCTGCCAACAGTCAGTGATTCTGAATTCGCAAATACATCAGGCTGAGATAACTTCATTATTTCTGAACAATTTCCGTTTCTGCGGTAAGCTATCTTGACATCGTAGTATCCCGGATGTAGGACCCAGTCTCTCAGGTTTATCTTGATCGCACCGATATGCTGAGCAGTCTGATTGGCCAGGACTTGACATTGAGTATAATTTAAAAAGGTCATGACGACCGCCAGAGGACAGTAGCCACAATATAATCCAAAGCAACGAGTTTCGAACATACCTGTTATTGTGGTTGGAGTACCAACAATGGCTTGCAGTGCCCCAGGGTTTTTAAATGTAAGCGACACTTGTATTTCTCCAGGCAAAATCCAGAAAAGATTTTCTTCGAAGTTTGTTGATTGAGAATGTGTATTCTGAAGATCAGCAGTCAGCGATAGTCTGTTTTTGTCAAGTTTTTCAACTGTTGCTTTCATAAAGTAAAGAACACACGCTTCAAGAAATATCCCTTTCGAAGTGTTCTTGCTTTTGCTGAAACCTAATTTTATGTTTGGTGAAGACGTGTCGTCTCTAATGGTCGTAACAATAAATGCACCTTCGTCTTCTCCGCTGGTTTTGAATGAATAAATTCCACTGGCACTTGGCATAAAGTATGCTTCTAGCGTTTGTGTGTAGCTTCCTCGACTGGGTTTGACTTTTGGTCTTTCAAAACCAGAGATAACATGAAAGAATTCTGGTACAGCAGGAATACTATTTTCTTGAAGAGTTGAAAGATCCTTTCCATCCTCATGTTTTGGGGTAAATGAACGCATCACACCTCGCAATTCATTCAGATTATCTGTGCCGTAAGCCTCAACTTCGCAAAGCGATATCTTCTCATCTGACGTCACTTGCAATCTTACAATCTTTGAAAGAAACGGAGGTTCAAAGAACACGTTGACAGCCTCATTTGTGAGAAGAACTTTTTTTGATTTCGTGATTTTCTCGCCTTGCAGTAAAGACACATTCAACGTCGTTTCTTTTTGTATCTGACGTGGAGTTATTTTGATTCGATAGACTTTGAAGTAGCGTTCCAAATCGATTTGCCAAAATTCTTGTCCTGCCTGTTCGCCCGTGACGCACGTGAGGCCATCACCATCGAGTAGGATGCTTGATTCTGGTCTCGTTATAACACTGGAGTGGTTTATTAATTTGCGATAAGCCACGTTTTCGCGCACTTTTTCACAAAGATACAAATCTGAGCGTTCTTCGTATTCAGTTACTTTTAAAATCCAATCACTGTTTTCATTACTCCACGCTAAATGACCTTTTGTTATTCCACTCAACGATACTATACTACCATTAAAACTTTCTCCATCGACCCATTTCCACTCTTGACCAGGTTTAAAGAGGCCCACAGCAACTGTCCGTGCTCCGAAAACGCGGACTTGAACTCTTTCCAAATATTCTTTAACAATCTCTACTTTGTTGTGCGATAACGAAGCGAGATCTGCCTCGTTCTTGAAGCAATGTACTCTAGCATCGGCCCATACCAACTCATCCTCACAATATAATTTGTAGCATTTTCCAGCTAATTCTTCCCAACCATTATCACATTTGCTCTCATCTTGAATGCTGACAAACTTTTTCACAAAGAAGCCATTATCTGTGCGGTTAAGAAGAGGTCTGGGATTAGCCACAGGTAGAATTTTGGTGACATACGAAAACCAACCACCATCCTGCAATACTGTATACACGGCTTGTGATTGGTTGAAACGGTTGTCATTGGCAACATAAAAATATCGTAACAAATCACCATACAGCGTATCGTTGCGGTCAGGGTTTAATACAAGAAGATTGTTGATGGAGTATACGTATATAGCCTGGGGGAAAATAGGACTGGGCGCTAACGCGGTTACCAAATACGACTCGGGGAAAAACCCACAGAATCCACATTGTTCAGAAAATGACAGCTGCTCTGGTTGACTTGGATTTTGAATAATATAAAGCTTCTTCTCGGCTGCAGTTGCACAAGTCTTGGAACTTGGTGCAAGTGAAAAATCGCGGAGTAAAAAAACGCTTGATATCTTTAGGCCTTCGACAACAAATTGGTATTCGGTAAAAGGCAACACAATTTCAACGGAAATGTCATTCCATTTTCCTCCATAATAAACTTCCTTACTCCAGACAGGAAAAATCTCGCTATCATTCAACCTTTTAACAAAAACGAACAATCGCCCACGGAAAGCTTGAACAGCTAAATCCGAATCAGACAGATAACGGAAATAAAAACACGCGTTCTTAAAAAGAACAGGTGGACTTCGAAGATAAAATTTGTCTAAATGTTCTTGGTTAAGCCCCGAAGCTTTTAAGACATATCTCTTTAAATCTTGATTATATTCAGCTTTTGTTTTAAATGATGATCCTGTATCTTGCCAACCGCAGCGATGATTTCGCAATGAACAGTTAAATTCTTCTGTAGATCTCTCATCACATGTGTGATTACGGAAAGAAATATCGTCAAATCCAGGAGCATGCCGCCCCTCGTGGTCTCCAACAGTTCCTGAGATGATGACCTTGTACTCTCCAGTAATATTAATGAACACTTGTCCTCTTTGCCACGTCATCCCATGGTCACCATAACGACTAAATATTATTTCAGGATCATTGCTTCCTTGCTTAGTTTCAACATTCAAAAATCCAGTGTTATTACCATGAAGATAAAAGTAAAAAGTCATACACCATGGCCCAATGATGAATGGACTTTCCAGTTGGCCACGCTGCCCTTTAATGTAGTTAATAGCATCGAGGTAATCAAGCCACGCATAGCCAGGCTTTGCACCTTGCTGAGGTAATAAATTTGGATCCTGATTAGCAGTTGCATTGACACTGATCCAGTTAAGCTTCGTAGCTGAATTTGGGGCTTGAAGATTCTTCCACTTACAAATTCCAAGAGTGAAATTACAATCTGGATTACCTCTGTTTTTTATAGATGGAGTCGGTACCACAGGAGGCTCGGGTGTGCAAGCTTCAACAGACAATAACCGATTAGCAACGAGGAGAATTGTCGAGAATTCCAAGTGCAAGAGCATATCTTTCCCAAAATTTTCCTCTTTCAAAAAACTTCACGGATCAGAATAACGAATGAAGTCCAAACCAGATTGTCAGTAATAAAACAAATGTTCGTTCATACAAGCGCTGTTGAACTATGTTATTTACATTTGTTAGCGTAAAACAACTCTTTTACTTGCCTGAAACGTAGCCAAATGAAAAATTTCAGCAATTAAAACATGAACACAGTTG
>ERZ1738537.93-NODE-174-length-9583-cov-25.094249_pt1 | contig 9583 bp, 1 predicted proteins | sample MGYA00581732_ERZ1738537 | MGnify/ENA primary metagenome ERZ1738537 (study PRJEB40740, sample SAMEA7388104) | Antillogorgia bipinnata | biome: Marine coral reef biome; feature: Environment associated with an aquatic invertebrate; material: Seawater | host...
CGTTTTTTTGGGAACTTCATTGGCTATCATTGGTGACTTGAACGGTTCAAGTTGAGCACGTCCCTGAAACGGGCCGTGCGACCAAAAGGGACAATGGAGCGCGGGCAAAGGCCGCTTGCTCTGAGAACTATTGCGGGACCGGTGGATCTTCGACCACCACGGCAGGAAAAACGTATCACTACGAACGATGCAACTACTGCAAGAACGATCAAGAAGGGCTGGCTGAAAGACACCCAGGGCGATGCGTCTTATCAAAGAGCTGTCAAGCAGGCCATGATGATCGCGGCAGAGGAGCTTCGATTGATGGAAGCCAAAGAGCTTGTCGCATATTCGGCTTCACAAGAAATTGAAGAAATCCAGGAGCGGATCCAACGGCTCCAAGCAGGAAATGCGAGATTCCCAATCGCAGGAACCAAGAAGAAAAAACTCCAGAATGTAGTGCAGCACCGAGGAGACAAGAAACGAGAGACTTTGATGAAGATTTCTAGAAAGCGGCCATGCTGTTCGAGGGTGGAAAGAAGTTTCATCATCGACAACGGAGAACTCTTGGTCTACCGAGATCATCATCCGAATGCCAAGGTCAAGGCCATGTATCAACTGAAAGATGCGACCTGTTTCTACGAAGATCGAAACTCTGCGTCTTTGCCAAAGTGGACAGAAGGCTACAGCAAACGCCTTCGTGTTATTTGTGGTGAACGAGAGAAACAATCCAAGTCACCGTTGTTCTTGTATTCAAAGGATGATGCAAAAATCCACCGATGGAAGCGGGCCTTCACTCTGGCCAAGGTTCTCGTCTCTGACAACGACCGCAGGGCACTAAAAGTGTCAATTGGCCGTGCTGTCTCGGGTGCCTTGCAAAAAGCCTGGGACGCTCTGTCCACCTACTACGGTGAATACGCAAAGACAAAGGCTTTGGTGAAGAATATGGCCATGCGATTGATGAAAGTAGACATTAGCCGTGGATGGATGAAATTCAAGCTGGTCTACAGGAAAAGAGAAGAGGAGAAACGGAGACGCAAGGATCAGCAGATCTGGGCAGCGCGCTTCATGTCGGAGAAACTCACGAAACTCGGGAAACAGAAGGCAAAGGAAGTCATGGACGTGCGTGAAGGTGTGATCACTCGAATTCAACAAAGGTTCCGGTCCTACCGTGAGGACATGATCTTCGATCGCACCTACCCTCTCAGCTCCAGCATGATGTCAAGGGTGCAACAAGCCAAAGTGGGCCGACACCTGGACTTTGCAATGCAGACGGTGACTGCTGATGAGGTGTGCCACATCTCGCTCTACTGTGACGACGCCAAAGCACGAAAGGCTTGGGACACGTGGAAGAAAGACAAGGACGTGCTGAGATCCATGACGCCGTCCTACTCGGCCCTCTATGGCCAGCTGCCAGTTCAATCCGCCTTGGTTTATGCATCCGACAACCTCAGCGCACTGTTCTTTGCCGAACGCTCGGCCGAAGCACCAAGCGCCTTTGACAAAACAGACTGGTCGAAGTTTGTCAACATGGATCGCATCTCTTCCGTCATTCTACATTCGGATCCTCGGGCAGGCGCCAGCGTGGATTTGTCTGGTGATTGTGGTGTGTGGTGCGCCATCAATGGTCCCCGGGTGGCATGGGACAGGCAGGTGACCGACAAGGAGTACGAGGACCCGAAACTACGTGGCCATGCTGATCATATCAAGGTGGCTTCGGAGATCGCCACGGGCACAGCGAAGAAGTGGGTTCAGCTCACGGGTACCGTCGACCAAGTGATGCTGCAGAAGCCTAAAGATCTTCAGGACACGGAGTTCAAGACGAAAGCCGTTTTCCACCTGCTGGGCTACAGTTTCGAGTCTGCTGTGAAGGAAGGAAGCAATCCGACCTACAACTTGAAAGCCGAGGCAGCAGTACCAGTAGCTTCCGAGGATTTCGTTTGCTTGGACCAAAGTGAGGTTGGTTTGGAAATTTTTCAGGTGCTGGAGGAGTGGGAGACGACCACAACAGAGACTTTAAAGCAGAAGGAACAACTGCTCTACGTCGGTTCCGAGTTTTTGACAAAAATCTTTGACGTCAAACTGAAAGAGGATGGCAGCAAAGATGCCGAGCTTTGCCAACGTTTGAAGGACTACGGCTCAGTCAAAGCCAAGAAAGGCGAGGCATACAAGCTGAAGCTTTCGAAACCAGGTGAAAAGATGGTGGATGAGATTCGTCCGAAGGACAAGACCTTGGAACAAATGGAAGACGAGGTGACGGCAGCAGTGGATGTGATTTGGAACAAGGAGTTAGCCAAACGGCTCACGGAGAATCCATGCATTTCACCTGAGCTCGTTGGAGGTGGCAACACCACGCTGTACACCTCCAATCGGGCTGCCTGGTTTGACCCGGAACTTGGTGCTGGAATATTTCGCCCAGATCATGTGGCCAACTTCGTGGAGTTGACTTTAGCATCGCTGAGCTTTGATCCAGAGAAACCAGCTGGGGACAAGGCCGCGGACGTGACCTACTACGTGCGGGCCAGTCTTTGCGGCATCTCTGTTTCCAGCAGTGCCCTGCATCGGTCAAAGCCGGCTTGGTCACAAGTGTTGCCACACCATCTCGTGGATCCCAATGTCATACAATTCGAAGGCCAACGGCTCTTGGTCCCACTGCCTGCCGGATGCTGGGCAGACGCGGGACGACGGAAGTTGAAGATCGAGGTGGTAGAAGTGACTCGACAAAGCGAAGCGAAGACCCTTTCCTTTGAGGAGTTCAGCAAGGTTGCTGGCAAAGACATCATGAACCACCACAAGGAGCAAGTCAAATTGAAGGCCATGCTGACCTTTGACAGTCACATGTTAGTGGATCAGCAAAAAACCTTGGGTGTTTTCCTCGTGACGCCTGAGCAAGAGGAAGTACAGATGGATGTCTTCCGAAACTACAAGGATGAGACACAGCGATCAGAGGGCATGCTGAGCTTGGACTTCTGCTTGCGTGACAGGGATCATGCGCGTGCCACGATGGGTCAAGCTGGTCAGCGCAGTTCCTTGTGTGTGGGTGACAAGGCAATGCTGATCGTTGAAGAGCCCTTCAACTATCCAAAAGATGCGAGTGAGTTCAGAAAGCAGTTCTGTGTGGGCGAATATTCAGCCAAGAAGAAGGAGTGGCCTCACCCAGGTGCTCCTTTGCGAGATCCCTGCCTGAGCAGCGAATATGCGGACAGCGGCCTCGGAGAACTTGTGCCAAAGCGGCCATTCAAGCAGAGCTTCATTCCTACATTCTGTGATGATATCATGCCTCACAAGTATGTCTTGCCCCTGTCGGAGAAAGAATTTGTGGACAAACACAAAGCTGGATTCTGGACACGAATTATGGATGACTTCGCAAAAGGTGTTGCTCGTGGAGAGGCACGGGAGTTGCCGTACCGCTCTGGGCCCAACAAACCCGTCGTGAGCCACTTGACGCACATGAATCGTCATGTGCCTGTAACTTTACTGGCCATGTATGCAGATGGCACTTGTGATCTGGAGATCACTGACCTCTTCATCAAGAAATGGACGGACCAAAAGGCGCGGAAGTTTGCTTTCTATGGAAAGCTGCAAGTCTCTAAGAATGGTCGGTATATCTTATCAAAGGTGCCACAAATCTTGGTCAGTGCTGTTCACTACTCTGGCATCAATGTATATGATTCTGCGTTCAAAAGCACTGATGATCTCACGAAGGCACCAAAACCTTCAAATGCCTTTGATCCTCGCTCGGAGGCGGCGCAGCAAAACAAAGAACTCTACGAGTATCGGCTAGCAGCAGGACCCTTGCCACCAGATGCCAGCCCTGCTTGTTGCACCTATGAGTTCAGCGTTCAGCTTCGCTTTCCCAATGAGTTCGAGATGTATCATTTCGTGGCGATGTTGCGTCGGTGTGTTCGTGTCGATCACTACCAACAGGCCTCTAAGATGTTGGAATATCAGAAACGCACATCTGCGATGGCGACAGCAACACATCGTGGACCGATTTACAAATCGGGAGGACAACTGGATGTGGTGCTTGTGGAAGCACGGCGACTGAAACCGCTGCAGTCGGCATTGAACACGGTCCTGCAGAGCGACCCCCTGGCGCTTTACGACGCGTGGTCCAAGGGTCGAAGTGAAGGTGATCCGTCGCAATCCAACCAGATGCTGGACCCCAACTTTTTGCCTGATTTGATGGGAACGACTGATGGACGCATGCCGAAGCAGACGCCCAATGGAAGCGCCATCGCAACCTTCGTGAACTTTCGAATGCTGCATCCACAGGAGGCGCCTTTGAGCGGAGAGAAACCTTCTCGACCGGAGGTCATTCCTTACCGTGGGCAAAAAGTGCAAATCTCATCAGTCATCAATGGCACGGATTCGCCCTGTTGGGCCAAGGAGTCTGAGTTGGAGGGTGCCGGAGGTTGGACTTTCCGAAGTGGCATGATCGATCCTGAGAAGTTTCCGCGACTTTTGCTGGAATTTGAGGTTATGCAAGCAGCCATTTCTTCGGCGACACGAATTGGTCTCATCCAGATTCCCGTAACTGAAGAGCAGTTTTTGACCAACCCAGAACAACGTTTCAAGAACTTGTGGCTGCCGCTGGTCAACGTCAAGGATGGTCAGCAAACGCCCAATATAACGGGAGAGATCCATGTGATGACCCGTTGGCTGCCAGCAGAGATGAAGCAGGTGTTTTCCGATGGTCAGGAAAAAATGCAACTTACGACGAGGCAGATGTTCATGAAGCACATTTGGCACAAGGTGTGCCAGAAACGCCTCCGGGAGCCGATCTACGGCGTGGAGGCCGTGTACTTCTCCAGACTCTACGATCCCAACGTGGTGAGACTCAACGGCCAGAAGGTGCGTCCTGAAAGCTTCAAGGACAACTTCCGGCGACATGTGGAGGAGTTGAGCAATGCCGTTCCGTATTTGGAATGCCTGGAGCGACGCCAGTTGAACGCCTGGAACTTGTTCAAGAACGAGCTGCAAGAGAAGGGCCTGGAAAATCGCAGTTTGGGAGAATTGCGGCTGCATTGGCAAGAAAAAGATAACTTGGAGATGTTGAACAAACTCCAATCATTGATTCTCCGTGGCGTACCAAGTGCTTTTCGACCTCAAGTGTGGGCAGAGGTGACCCTCGCCTCGCGGGTCTCGGCGATTGATGGCTCTGGTCAGACCCGCGATTATGCAGATGAAGAAGAGCTAGCCATTGCGGCGGAGAAGGAGTACCAGGCTTTGCTTGCCCGGGGGCACGAACTGAACTCCTATGCGATGCATCAGCTGCAGGAGGATAGCGTCCTGCTGGCTGCATGGGAAAGCACTTCGCCGCCTTTGCCTGAAGCGATGGACCTGCATTTGAAACGCATCAAAAAGGCCAAAAATGTGGTCACAGCTTTGTTGGCTTGTGAAGAGGGTGGAGTTACTTCCAGTGAAAGTTTGTTGGTCTTGGCCTTCTTCCTGTTGCTGCCACAAGGATACAAAGAAGCCTCCTCGGTGAGCGGTGTCGGGGATGGTCTCACCACACCCAGCGAAGCTTCCGTCTTTTGGCTCTTGTACACACTGATCTGCCACCGGTACAACGGCATGTATCGCGAATATTATGGGCAACCTGTGAAGCGTGAATCAGATCCGGAGTGCCTCATCGCAGGGGGTGGTGCGATGCAGGACGTGAATCTCTTGGAGTGCTGCGTGGCCTACCACGAACGAGATCTCTTCTTCCGCATGAGCGCCTTGGGTTTCGAACTCTCCACGATCTTCTACGGGGCCTTCATGAGGTGGTATGCTACTTTCATGCCCACTGCCACTGTCTTCCGCTTCTGGGATGCTCTCTTATTCCAGTCCACCAATCCGAAGACGCAATCCTTGGGTGGCCGAGATTACTTGATCGACTTGGCCTTTGGAGCGCTGCGAGCGAAACGCAATGAACTCATGGAGTGTGAAAGCGCAGCGGAGATGAAGAGCGTCCTGCTGGGTTTCCTGGGTTCGTTGTACGACACAAGCACTGTGATTGATCTCGTTCACTCAGCGGATTTGTACCTTTGGGGTGGTGCTGGTTTCAGCAGCGGCAAAGTGTCATACCTTTGGACCCAAAGAGACGAGAAGTTCAAAGGCATCAACAGGACCACGAAGTTCCAGAACCAGATCCTCCATCGAATTGCTTTCTTTGGTCAATTCAGGCCACCAACCCACCCAAGTGAGGAGATGCTTCCCGGTGTCACGACCAGCCAACTAACAAAAGAGGTCATTCCAACATTGCGATTGAAACTTGCAGAGGGCCGGTCGGGCTCTTCTCGGCACTGGGCCATGCATCGGCCGATGCCGCTTGTGGCCCGTACAATGTTGCAATCCTCTGGCGACAAGGCTTGGAGTTTTCTGTCGACTGTAACGACACCAGATGTGCCGAAGCTTCCTTTCCTGGCTGAGCCACCCAAAGCACAGGCTGAAGATGGTTCCGCTCGAAAGTGGGCTGGCATGGAGCCATTGAATGTGGAGAGCTTGGAATTGATCTCCGTCATCCAGAAGTACACACCAGGTTGGTCTTCGTTTGCACCAGATCTGTGGCGTTATTTCTCGAACATTCCACCGGAATTCCCTCTGGCAAAGCGGGAGACAGCCGTGCAGAAGATGATGGGTGGCATTCTGGGAGCATCAAAGCCGGATCAGAACGTTGCGATGACGCAACCGAAGCAGTCCGCAGAAGGTACCTTTGAGCAAAGCTTCAGCATGAACGAGTTCTTCGGTGCCTTGATTTGCTGCTCTCGTGGTACAGTGGCAGCCAAGGCAGCGGCTCTGTTTGACCTCTATGCCTACATGGATCCAAAAGGAGACGAGGAACTTTATCATCGCGTGCCAAGCAACTACGTGGCAAGGACCACAGCACGGCCAGAAGAAAATCCCGAAGTTCCGTTCCGCATCATGGCCCCGCCAAACCCTGAGGGTGCAGACTCAAAACGTGAAAGTGCACTTCGATATAAGGCATTCGCTGACATGGAATCGCAAGGACTTTCCACACTGTCTTCGTCTGGAGGAGCAAAGACGGCTGGACCTGGACCTGTTCAGCTCCCTCCACCGACTCGGACAAATTGCATCGATTCGATGGGAGTTCGTCTGTTGGTCTCACAAGTCTTACAGAGGTGTATGATGAATATGTCCAACCGGCAAGCGATCCTCGTGGCTGACAGTCTCTTCAACCGTGCATGGGTCGTGCCTGGGATCTTCCAGGCAATCTTGGCCCCGGGCACAGACTACAGGCAAGACAGGTTAGGCCTGTCTGAGATTGTTGCAAAGTTTGAGGAACGGAAGAAGCCTTATACAGACGTCACTCGGGAGATGGTTTTTGAGCACGAACGACAGGTTTCTTGCAATGGCGGGCAGGTGAATCTCTTCGCTCCAAGTTACATGTACCATGAGCTGAACCTGAGTACGATGGGAGTCTCAGATCCTTACCCAGATCAGGAGAAGACTTTGTACGTCCGCTTCATCCGTGGTGGCGACGGAGAACGCTGCACGCAGGCTATTGATGTGGAAAAGTCTGGTAGCATCCAGGGATCTTTGGCAGAAGTGCAAATGGACGCTTTGATCAAAGACCAGGCAAGCTGGGCGATGAGTAGAATCACCAAGGAGGAATTTATTGCGTGTTTCTGCGGAAGTCCTTTGCTGGCAGAATCTCTCCGACGACTTTCATCTGGTGATACCTTTTTGCACCGAGCTCCTCCCATCCCATTGGAGGTGACAATTATGGACCCACAGCAGGACGATGTCTTCCAAGATTTGGAGGAGGTGATCAACATCCAGCAGTCTCTCCTAATCGAGGTGTGGGACTCCGACTTCATGGGAATGAAGTTCCTTGGTGAGGCTTGGCTGCCTCCGCTGTCGGAGTTCGGCCCGAGGCCGAAGGACATTGTGCTGCCTTTGCAGCCAGCTGACTTTCGACCCGATGCAGAATTTGGGTCATCCAGGCACGACTCGAAGAAGACGATGAAAGCAGAGGATTCCAAGGTGAGTGGAGAGATTTTCTTGTCTGTGACATGGGTCTATCCCACCATTGAAGGACGAGGCTTGGATGTAGACATTGAAACGTTGCTGAAGCACTTGGAGAAGAAGCATACGATGGTGGAAAACACATTGCGCAGGTTCCAAGCTGAAATCATCGACAAATATGAAACAGTTCGAAAGATTCGAGAGCATAAGGTCACGAAAGACGGCACTTTGAAAGATGAATTTTTCACAGAGCTCAAGATGACGGACAAGAAATCGAAGGATGTGCTGAAAAAGTTTTTCAAGGATGCTTGCGCTGAAGACCTCAAAGCACGGGCTCAACAGCAGGAGCAGAAGCATTCGGGCACATTGACAATCAACATCGAGCGGGCTGAACGCTTGCGGCGCACGGAAGTGCGTCGCTTGAGAGAAGTCGATCCAAAAGCCTTGATTTGGGTCCGCAACGATGCAAAGCAAGCTTGGCACAAGAAGCCGCTGATGCAGTCTGGCCGGATTTCCAATGACAGGAATCCAGTGTGGAATCACCAAGAGACGAAGCGACTCTTCTCAGGTACTTTTGAGGCTGAAAGGAAAGATCCGCCTGAAGGATGGGGTGCTAAGGCTGGACAAATGCTTTCCACTCGGAAGCAGACACGGAACCGGCAAGATCAGCAGCAACTGGCCGCCGTGCGACGCTTCGGGGCAGATGGGCTGCAAGTCTTTTTCGGCAAGTCGGAGTCCGAGACGGAGAAACTGGGTGCGAACCACGCGGTCCACGTCATGCTGACAGACAGCATCCGTGACTTCAAGGGAAAGCTTACCTTAGCCTGCGCAAGCGAGTGCAGGCATTGGAAAAATGCCGACAATTCAGAGTCCGCTCGCAAGTTTGCCGATGTGGAAATTGGAAGCCGGCACTTGGTGATGGCATACGTCCCATCCAAGAAGGTGCAACAAGAATGGCAAAGATATCAAAATCAGGCCAACCGTTTTGGCGGAGCTGGGCCTGATGGAACAACAGGAACAGTCCAAGCAAGCTCAGATGTCCAGGTTCGACAAGCCACAACTGCTATTGGCAAGGTTGCAGAGAAGACCATGACGAACTGGGACGAATTCAAGCGCCAGTCGCGGCTGTCGTTGCAGGATCCGTCAAATTGGCAACCCTTGGATTCCGAAAAAACCTTCGCGCAACTGGCCGCCTCGTTTGGATTTGGACAACAACGAGTTATGCTGAAAGTTGTGGAAGCCACCGAGGGATACAAGGCTGTGAATCCGCGGTATAAGAGATGGGTTGAAGATAAACAAGCACCATCTCTACAGGATTTGAATGCGAACGACAAGTCCTTTGGATGGGCCAAATACTACCACCAGGGCGACTCGAGTTCTGAATGGCGGCCAGCAATCATCGTCAAAGGCCGAGAAGATCCACCAAGGATGGTTCGATGGGCATACCCAATGGTTAAGACAGCGGCAGATGAGACCAAGGATGGTGAGGAGATCCTTGCAGGCTAGTTGCAGGAAGCCGAAGCCAACGCTTCACTGGCGCTCTGAAGGTTTTGGGCGACGTGGAAGCGGACATCGGACTTTTTCTTTTGTTTCACCCAGTCGTTTCACTTCCAACTTCTCCAACTTATCG
>ERZ1738537.99-NODE-182-length-9395-cov-9.270128_pt1 | contig 9395 bp, 2 predicted proteins | sample MGYA00581732_ERZ1738537 | MGnify/ENA primary metagenome ERZ1738537 (study PRJEB40740, sample SAMEA7388104) | Antillogorgia bipinnata | biome: Marine coral reef biome; feature: Environment associated with an aquatic invertebrate; material: Seawater | host...
TTAACATGTTCCTATGTGATTTGGATTATTTCTTGCCCATTTGGGGTCGAAGGAGTCTGTTCCGCAGCCGCAGCGGCCCAAGGGATTTGTTTTGCGAACATCCTGTAGCCCGCAGCGGGCAAAAATTTAGTGAGCTGCTCAACGTTACCTCTTTTCATAAGATTTCGGCCTATGCAGAAAGTGCCTGAATCCAACAGCTAATGCTTTGGTCCATGAGGCTTGCGCTTCTAGTTATAACACAGCTTCTTGTCTCATCTTCAAAGGCAGAGGAGAAACCTGCACATCGAAGATCGGGAAGTCACGAGCTACCTGGTGCTTCAAGGCACTTGAGTCGGCTGCTCCGGTCTGAAGGTGTGAAAGAGAGAGCAACAAGCTTGCATGAGGAGTCACCAAAGCAAGCAGCTGAAGAATCTGACGAAGATGTGTATGTAGAGAGGAGCAAGAAGCGAGGCCGAAGCTCTGCTGTGGACAGTTCGGGTCATGCAAGGAACATCCAAGCAGACGGTGGTGAAAGCCGGACCAAAGGTCTATCCTCCAGAAAGCTGATAACCCACACTGCGAAGGTGGAGGATGTGAAGACAGACACCGAAGATGACGGCGAGTCAGACAATGATGATGACCCGCCTCAGGATTGTGAGTACAGTGACTGGGAAGCCTGGTCTGAATGCACCGACTCGTGCGGGGGCGGATCCAAGACAAGGACTAGAGGTGTCAAGCAAGAGGGTGAGAACGGGGGTAAGGAGTGCAAAGATTCAGAGAAGAAGCAGACAGAGGACTGCAACTCGGAGAATTGCCCGGTAGACTGTGTGATCAGCGACTGGCAGGAGTGGAGCAAATGTACACCTGATTGTTCAGGGAAACGAAGCAGACCCCGAACCATCATTCAGGCAGCCAAGTACGGTGGAGAGGCCTGTGGTGAGACCAAAGAGGAGGAATCCTGTGATGGTGTTTGCACCGACTGCGAATTTCAGGACTGGTCTGCTTGGGAGGATTGTTCTGTGACTTGTGGCGGAGGAAAACAGACCCGAACGCGCGATGTAGCTGTGCCTGCTACCAATGGTGGCAAAGCTTGTGTTGGGAATGCGACTGAGACCAAAGTATGTGAAGAAGACGTGTGTCCAGTCGATTGCGTCCTGGATGATTGGACGGCGTGGAGCAGCTGCGAACCCTACTGTCTAGGAAACATGACCAGGCAGAGGGCCATAAAGACACCTCCGTCCGACGGTGGCGCTGCTTGCGGAGCTCAGAGTGAGGCAAAGTCTTGTAGCAACTTTTGCCTCAACTGCCGCTGGGATGACTGGAGCGCTTGGACACCCTGCAGCAAGCTCTGCGCTGGTGGCAAAACCAATCGGAGCAGAGACCAAACACTTGTGATGCCAAAGGCAACCACTGGAGCAGGTGCTTTGCTGGAGGCTGAGCAGCCCACAGAAAAAGCAGCCAAAGTTTATGGCTTTGAGCTCAAGGTCAACAAGATGTGCGACACAGCACATCAGGATGCAAAGGGAAGCCTCTCCTTGGGCGATGCCAAGGAGAAATGCCAGGCAGATGCCAACTGCTTTGGCCTCTATGATGCTGGGTGTGATGGGAAGGAGGTTGCCTTTTGCACTAGCGGTTTTCTGCAACAGCCACAGAATGCTTCCTGCAGTTACACCAAGAAGGAGATTGGTGGTGGCACTCAGTGCGAAGGTGAAGGATTTGAATCGAAGGAATGCAACACTGCTCCTTGTCCACGCGATTGCCTTTACAGCGATTGGACGAACTGGTCGACCTGCGAGCCCTTCTGTTTGGGAAAGCAAAGCCGCAGCAGAAGTGTGAAACTTGAAGCTGCAGATGGCGGGACGGCTTGCTCCAAAGAGGATCAAGAGGAAGAGCGTGCCTGCATGAACGAATGCACCGATTGTCGGTGGGAAGAGTGGAGTGAGTGGGCAAGTTGCACAGTTTCATGTGGAGGTGGAACGCAAAGCCATCGCCGGAGCATTGCAGTGCCAAAGAAGGGCGAAGGGCGGAACTGCACAGGGCCCAGCTCTGAAGAGCAGCCCTGCAACGAGGGCAGGTGCCCAAGTGATTGCGCGGTCAGTGATTGGACTGAATGGACTCAATGCGAACCCTACTGTTCTGGCTCCAGGAACAGGACTCGTAGCAAGATCACGGCAGCTGCCGATGGTGGCAAGCCATGTGGCCCTTTGCTGGAGACGAAGGCCTGCGGCAATTTCTGCATGGATTGTCAAGTTACTGACTGGACAGCTTGGACGAGCTGCAGCAAGAGCTGTGATGGTGGTGTGTCAAATCGAACTCGCACAGAAGTGTATGTGCAGCGCCCCAATGGCACGGGTGTGAGCCTGTTAGAGCTCTCCAATCCCGCCTGGGGCTATGAGAAGAAACTGAACCTCAGGTGTGATGAGGGGAGCTTGGGAGCCGATGCTGGGAAGTCTCCAGCGGAAGCAGAAGCCCTTTGTAGTGCTGATGACGACTGTGCAGCTTTATATGATGAAGGTTGCAATGGAGTGCTGACAGTTTGCAAGAAGGGCGTCAACTTTGAACGTGAAGTCGGCTCCTGCACCTACAGCAAAAAGGAGATTGGAAAAGGACGTCCGTGCGATGGCAACATCTCGCAGGTGGAGACATGCAACGAGGAGAAGTGTCCAGTGGACTGCCTCACCTCGAATTGGACTGACTGGACAAAGTGCGAGCCGTTTTGTGCTGGCACCCAGACAAGATCTCGCAGCATCATGGTAGACAGCGCGTTCGGTGGCGCAGCATGTGGTGCGTTGACACAATCTCAGGAATGCAGCAACATATGTGCAGATTGCAAGTGGTCCAACTGGGGTGCATGGGGTGCTTGCTCCAAGAGTTGCTCAGGAGGCGTCCAGAACCGAAGCCGCTTCATCGCTGTGGCGGCCAAGGGCGAGGGCGTTGTGAATTGCACGGGCGATGCTTCGCAAACGCAAGGATGCAACAACGATGAGTGTCCTTTGGATTGCCAGTATGAGGATTGGGGACGCTGGTCGACTTGCATGCCTTTCTGCAAGGGAACACGAGAGAGGACACGGGCTGTCAAAGTGGAGCCTGCATTTGGTGGTGCTGCATGCACCAACCTTTCACAGAAGGAGGCCTGCAGCAACTTCTGTGCAGATTGCGTGTGGACCAACTGGACGCAATGGAGCGATTGCTCCACGAGCTGTGGAACGGGATCGCAGGAGCGAAGTCGTGGAATCGCTGTGGAGCTGAAAGGCCGTGGCAAGAACTGCAGTGGACCTGCGAAGGAAACAAAAATGTGCAACCAGGAGGAATGTCCTGTGGACTGTGTGCAGAGCGACTGGAAGGATTGGAGTTCATGCGAGCCCTACTGTGACGGAGTTCAGTCGAGAATCCGGAAAATTCTGGTGGAAGCCTCGAATGGTGGTGTCGCATGTGGTCCATCCATACAGTCTCGAGAGTGCAACAACACCTGCTTGGATTGCATGTGGTCAGACTGGCTGGACTGGGGTCAATGTGATGTTAGCTGCGACGGTGGTTCGCAGTCGCGAACGCGCAGTGTTGCTCAACCCAAAGTTGGTGAGGCTGCAGACTGCAAAGGAGCGAGCAAGGAGTCCCAAGATTGCAACACTATGAGTTGTCCGGTCGACTGTCAAACCAGCGATTGGACCAAGTGGTCCACTTGCAGCCCTTACTGTCTGGGCACCCAGAATCGTAGCCGCGTGGTGGTAACCCCTGCAGCGAATGGTGGCGCAGCTTGCGGCAACCTGAACCAAGCGCAACGTTGCACCAACTTCTGCATGGACTGCCAGCTCTCGGAGTGGACTGCATGGTCGAAATGTAGCAAGAGCTGCTCTGGTGGAGTGCAGCATCGGCTACGTGATGAAGTGTATGTGCAACGCCGTGCAGCCTTCAGTCTTGTGGAGTTGCAAGAGGGTGCCAGATCGTCCACAGGAGCTTGGGGCTACCAAAAAAGTATGGGTGTTAGGTGCGATCCGGCACACCAGCGGACCTTGGACGGTGCTGGCAACCCGCAAGATGCTGAAGCACTCTGCAGTGCTGATCCTTCATGCGGAGGCCTTTACGATCGTGGATGTGACAACTGGCTCACCATTTGCAATGTAAACTTTACCCTCGAGCATGAAGAGGGATCCTGCAGCTACCTCAAACAGGAGATTGGCAAAGGTGACCCGTGTGAGGGCTACATCAGCGAAACCATGACATGCAACGAACAGCTCTGTCCAGTGAACTGCGAGATGACACCTTGGAGTGAATGGACGCCGTGCAAGCCTTATTGCAATGGTACCCAGACCAAGACCAGAAAGGTCAACACTCCTGCGGCTTTTGGTGGCGAGGAATGTGGTGCAACCACAGAGGAGCAGAACTGCAAGAACTTCTGTATTGATTGCAGCTGGACAGATTGGTCACCTTGGGGCCTTTGTAGCGTTTCCTGTGGAGGTGGAATTGCACGTAGAAATCGCACCATCGACGAAGTGAAGCAAGGAGGTGGAGCTGAATGCAGCGGCGAAAGCGAGGAGTCACAGCAATGTAATGAGAAGGAGTGTCCGGTTGACTGTGAGTTCTCATCTTGGGCCGACTGGTCCTCATGCGAGCCCTACTGTAAAGGCAGTCAAGAGAGACGGCGTGAGGTTACCAGGGAGCCTGCCTTTGGTGGAAAGAGCTGTATGGTTCTAGCTGCTGAGGGTGCCCTGGGCGACGAAAGCGTGGGAGTCACACGACAGACCCGACCCTGCTCGAACTGGTGTAGAGACTGCAGCTGGTTGGATTGGACGCCCTACTCCAGCTGTTCGTCCAGCTGCGGAGGGGGTACCAAGTCGCGTTTTCGCGACCAGCTCTTTGTTCTGCGCAGCAAGAAGTCAGGTTTCGATTCCGGCCCTGGCAATGCAGTCTACGGCTATGAGCTGAAGATGAATCTGAAATGTGACGCTGCAAGTAGACGTGAGGGCACCATGACTCTCCAAGCAGCCCGGGAGAAATGCAATGCTGATCCTGAGTGTGGAGGAGTTTACGACGAGGGCTGTGACGGATCTGTTGTGCTCTGTGACGTTGGTTTCAATCTGGATACCGAAGAAGGCTCGTGCATTCGTACGAAGCTGGAGATGGGGAAAGGAACAGACTGCGAAGCTGTTGACAACAAAGAGACGCAGAACTGCGGCACTGCCAGTTGCCCCATTGAATGCGAGTACAGCGATTGGACTGCCTGGTCACTATGTGAGCCCTTTTGCAACGGCACACAGACCAGGAACCGTGCGATTATTACCGAGTCGCCAGATGGACCTTGCCTCGAGACTACAGAGTCACAGGAGTGCAGCAACCTCTGCCAGGATTGCAGGTGGTCTGACTGGGTTACCTGGAGCTCTTGCAGCGTCTCCTGCAATGGTGGTACCCAGACGCGAAAACGTGGGAAGGCTGTGGAACAGGCAGGAAAAGGAAAGGAGTGCGTGGGGAACAGCACTGAGTCTAAAGCTTGCGGCGATCTGACCTGCCCGATGGATTGCGAGCTTAGCGATTGGACAGCCTGGTCTCCATGTCAGCCCTTCTGCAGTGGACAACAGGATCGAAGCCGCAAGATCCTGAAAGCTGCCAGGTTTGGGGGTGCTGCTTGCGGCGAACTGGCTGAGCAACGAGTGTGTGCCAATGTGTGTATGGATTGTGTGCTTTCTGGATGGGCTGAATGGAGCAGTTGCAGTTCAAGCTGTGGAGGTGGCAGTCGGAAACGCTTGAGGACTGAGAGCTACGTCAAGAGGAACAAGACCAGCTCTGCAGGGCTTTCTTTGTTGGAGATGGCTTCCCAGGCAGTGGGCTATGAGAAGAAGATGAGCGTGAAGTGCGATGAGGAGCACCAGCGGAAGGTGAACGCCAAGGCTCCCTTAGAGGCACAGGAGGCTTGCAACAAGGATGCGAAGTGTGGGGGTCTCTATGACAAAGGTTGCAAAAACTTCTGGGCCATTTGTGACACTGGATTCATCTTGGAGGAGGAGGAAGGGTCCTGCTCCTACATCAAGAAGGACATCGGCGAAGGAGACTCCTGTGAAGGAAACATTGCTCAGGAGGAGGATTGCAGCGACCAAGCGTGCCCAGTTGACTGCGATTACACAGAATGGACACCTTGGTCCTCATGTGAACCCTTCTGCTCTGGAATCTCCAACAGGAGTCGATCCATCACTAAGCAGCCGCAGAATGGTGGAGAGGCGTGCGGAGCCATTGCAGAGGTGAACAACTGTTCCAATCCTTGTGTGGATTGTGAGTACTATGCTTGGGGTCCTTGGGATGACTGTTCTGCGTCATGTGGTGGTGGCAGTCGGATGCGAGTCAGAGAAATCGCAGTTCAACATGAAGGTGGTGGACGTCCTTGTCCTGGCAATGCTACCGAGGTAGAATCCTGCGAAACAGAGATAGCATGCCCTGTCGATTGCGAACTCTCAGATTGGGAAGCATGGACTCCGTGCAACCCATATTGTTTGGGAAACCAGCAGAGGAGCCGAAACATCATTAGCTTGCCCTATGCTGGTGGAGCTTCATGTGGAGAGACATCCCAGGAAGCAAATTGTAGCAACGCCTGTGTGGATTGCGTCGTCGCAGACTGGAGCGATTGGTCAGCGTGCTCAGCCACCTGTGGCGGAGGCAGCAATCGCAGGTCTCGTGAAATCATTGTTCATGCGCAAGGTGAGGGTGTCCTTCGCTGTCCTGATCAACTGGAACAGACGAAGGAGGACATGTGTGCTCCCATGGATTGCCCAGTTGATTGTCAGTGGAGTGACTGGACACCTTGGAATGGTTGCACAGCTACATGTGGAGAGGGAACACAAGATCGCACCCGTGAGGAGGCCATCACTCCAGAATCCGGAGGTGCGCCATGCGAAGGAAGCAACCGAGAGTGGAAGGCGTGTGACCTGGAGATTTGCCCACTGGACTGTCAATGGGGTGATTGGAGTGAGTGGGGCAACTGCAGCAGAACCTGTGACAGCGGAGCACAACTCAGAAACAGGTCCATTGTATCTCCAAAGCAGGGCGAAGGTGGCGACTGTGATGGTCACTTTGAGGAGAACCGACCTTGCAGCCAAGAAGCTTGCCCTCGTGATTGCATGCTCCATGACTGGCAGGAATGGTCAGAGTGTTCAGCCTCATGTGGACCCGGTGGACGACGCAAACGCATACGGGATGCTGAGTCCGAGATAGAGGGTGGCAGGCCCTGCAATGAAAGCTTTGAGGATGTCGAGGTCTGTGGCCTTGCTGGGTGTCCTCGCAACTGCATTTGGGGCGAGTGGGGTGGTTGGAGCAATTGCACCAAGAGTTGTGGTAAAGGAATCGCTTTCCGTGAACGCGTGCAGCTAGTGGTGGCAGCTTTCGGTGGATTCTGTGAGGGGAGTGCAGTACAAACCAATTTCTGCAACGATGTGCCCTGTCCTGAAGACTGCACATGGAATGATTGGGAGGATTGGTCCAACTGCACTGAGCCATGTGGAAGCAGCGTAGTTGGGACCAAGAGTCGCCTCCGCACCAAGTTGGGCCCCTTCAATGCAGGGCAGGAATGCATAGGCGCCGACAGTGAGACAGCTGCTTGCAATGCCCCTGGCGGCTGTTCAGTGAACTGCTCCTGGGAGGCTTGGAACGAGTGGACTGCATGCTCAAGGAGTTGCCGCACTGGAACACGCTCCAGGTATCGTTTCGTTGACACGGAGGCCTATGGTCCATTGGGCCGCAACTGCACAGGTGCACCTGTTCAAGAGGAGCCATGCGACACTCAGACTCCTTGTCCTATCGATTGCGACTTTGAAGACTGGAACGACTGGAGCAGCTGTGCTGTTCAAGCCTGTGGTCCTGCACAACGCTTTCGGACACGGGAAAACGGCGATCCTGCGAAGAACGGCGGGGCACCTTGTGCTGGCATCACAAATGAGACTGAGGACTGCGAAATTGCGGGTGCTCCAGCGCCAGTGCCCTGCAACGATACCGGTCCGGATGTCACCATCCCCTTCTCCGATGCGAAGCATTCGAAGGTGGTTCCAGTGACGGATGCTCCAAGCAACTTCTCTGCAGAGGTGACCCAGAAAGCTGAGATTGCTGCGGTCGAGGCAGCGAAATCAGCTGCTGCTAGAGGTGCTTCACCCGAAGAACAGGCAGCTGTTGCTGGCGAAGCGGCTACTAATGCAGGAGGCAATGCCAGTGTGGCAGCTGACGCAGCACTGAGTGCTGCCAAGGCAGCAGGCGCTCCGCCAGCGCAGCAAGTGCTGTCGGCTGCAGCTGCTACAGCATCAGCTGCGGCCAAGGCCAACAGTGGAGATGCAAAGAAGGCAAGTGAAGATGCAGCAGCTGCAGCCTCCCATATTGCCAAAGAAACAAATCTGAGCTCGGCCGAGGAGGCCAGCTACACGGCTGCAGCAGCGCGTGACGCCGCAGTGAATGCTGCCACGGATGTGTCGCAAGTGGCCAAGGCGGCCCTGGATGCGGCCAAGGTGGCCGGGGCCACACAGACAGAACAGGTGGCTGCTGCTGCAGTAGCAGCTTCTGATGTGGCCAAGAAGCAGGGTGCCAATCCTGAACAAGCAGCTGAAGTGGCTGCGGCAGCAGCAAAGGCCGCTGGAGCTTCACCGCAGGAGCAATCTGCTGCGGCAACCATGGCCTATAACAGAGCGGGTGGCAACGAGACATTGAACGCTTCCACCTTAGGCTTGCCACCTGTGGTGGGTCGACCGAATGTGTCCGAAGAGCAAGCCGAACAGATCGCTGAGAAGGAGCCTGAGTCCGTAGAGGGAAGCGAAGTGCTTGAGGTGAGCGACCCAGACGCCTTTATTCACGACGCTGCTGCCATGGAAGCTGTGAGGGATTCTTTGGCTGCAGAGCTTGGAGTGGATCCGGATGCTATTGTGATCGAGGGCGCCACTCGTCAAGAGACATCTGCGAACACGCCTGCGTTGCTGGAGATGGCCCGGAAGTCATCCTCTATAGCGAGGAGACAAGCCCCATCCAGTGGAGAGGTCAATATTAGTTATCGAGTTGTGCCAAGTGTGAGTGGAAAAACAAGTGATGAAGTGGTCCAAGCAGTGGAGAAGTTGGACTCGAGCAGTGCATCGAAGTTGCACGAAAACGTCTTTGCTGAAAAGAAGCTTCCTTATCGTGTTCAAGTTGCAAACCTCGAGGTTGCGGTCACAGACAAAGTTCATGGAAAGGACCAAGAAACGCCCAAAGAAGCGGGTACATTGAAGACAACAGCTGTAAGAAGCGCAAGCACGGTCATAGGATTCTCAGCTTTGGTGACCCTGCAGCTTTGTGTCTTCGCATTTGTCAATTCGTAGGTAGGACTCCCAAAACGTTGCTTGCTGTGTTGCAAGCTTTCGACTGTAGTTTCTGCTCTGGCCATTGGGTCTGGCAAGAAGAGACGACTCTCCAATGCTGTC
>ERZ1738537.101-NODE-186-length-9373-cov-5.862202_pt1 | contig 9373 bp, 4 predicted proteins | sample MGYA00581732_ERZ1738537 | MGnify/ENA primary metagenome ERZ1738537 (study PRJEB40740, sample SAMEA7388104) | Antillogorgia bipinnata | biome: Marine coral reef biome; feature: Environment associated with an aquatic invertebrate; material: Seawater | host...
GTTCTATCTACCTTGCGTGCCCTAGTAATTCATAAAAACTTTCACATATTTTATTCTTATTTATTGGTTTTCTATAGCTGGTCTGGTGGTTCCCATCATGTTACCGGGGGCTCCCTTAATAATATAATCAAGAATGACCAACAGACAATAGGAATAGAAGATAAAAGTAGAAAATTGTATCATATGATTGAAAGAATCCGGCTATCTTACGGGTAAACATACGGTCAAGGGACAAGCATAAATTCAATAATACTTTTAGAGCTTTCTAGGGACTTTTAGGAACCGACTACCTGGAATAAGCATATAATTTCATATTTATTCCGTCATTTTCATTCCCAGTTTCACCCTTATATCCCTCGTATAATTAATAAAATTAGAAGATAAAGTCAGTCGATAGGATTAATTGGTTTATTATTGGATTTACGCAAGATGAGGGACTAGAAAGGTAATTATTGGTAACTAACCGTCGGTACCCATTATAAATCTGGAAATTATAAGAGATTTTTGCAGCATTTGGCTACCGACAACCATAGGAATCCGGTGAGTGTATGGAAGGAGAGTTTATCCAATCTTATTAGTACCAAAAAGTCAGTAAAAATAAGGATTCACCATTCATGGGCCAGCAGACTGGCGGTTAGGACTAAACTCTGGTAACACACTGACAAGGACCGACAGCCGGATAAATAACATAAAAATTCAATTATTTTCTGTCTTCTTCCTCTGGTGTTATCATCCTAAAGCCAAAGATTCTTCAATAAATCTTATCTTTACAGGTTCTTCAACAATAGGTCGCCAAGGGTTTGTCCAATAATAATCCCTACCGTTGGCCATTTATTATAGAATTTACTTTCATTACTTTTTCATCTTAGAATCACTTTATGGTTCCTTCTTGGTTATACCCTCATAATAAAATTCCTATCTTATGGGTAAAGAAGGCCCTCGGTTACTAATAATTACTATAAATTCCATAATATTAAGATAAATCCCGAGGGTGTAAGCTAATGCTAGAAAAGATAATAAAATTATGAGATTATATTGTAAGAGCTCCTACAGAATGGGTTTAAGGTCTCTTAGGTGACTTAAAGGCTGTTATCCCTTCTAGGAAAGGCATGGAAGAGTGAATCGGTAGGACAAGAGTTAACATAAAATTGTATAATTCCTGGAATTTATTGTAGCTAGCCCAACCACTATTAATCTCCAAAAAGTTAGTAAAAATATATTAATTTCCTTGGTTCAGTGGTCTATTTTGGAGTCATTCATGGGCCTTTAAAGGTAATTTTGTTGGATTTTATCTTCCTTTCCTGCAGTGGGCTACTAAAAACACAATTAATTTTATATTAATAATACCTGTAATCCCCTACTAGCCCACTGATTCATAATGGATTTTATTATCTTTCTTATAGGTGTACGGTAAGACCCTCTATCCTTCAATGACAATCTTATGCGGCTTGACTGGTGCTTGATCCTATAACCAAGAAATCTGTTTCATCTGTTTTTTATGCATGCCAGCTAATAAATATGAGGAAGAAGAGACTGAAGCTGAGATCCAATTGACGGAAGAATGCTGAATTAATCCACAGAAATCTCAGAAATGGAGGCAGAAGACCCAGAAGATAGAAAGATAAGATTGCCTGTCCACCACCTGCTGTAACCCTCATATTTATACTAGCATAATGGGAATTACAATAGCTGGATTCACGTCCCATAATAAATAATTCTTAGTATTTGACTGTAAAATTCTCTGATAAATCCAGCTATAAAAGGATAAGATTTACAGGTGTTTCTAGGGTCCTATGATTCTAGAATGACAAAGATCTCGACAGATTTATCTATTAATGCTTGGGCTAACGTCAATTACAGGAATTTACTTGGTAATGATAGAAGTGAGGCTGTGGGAAGTGTACTAATAAATAAAAACTGAGGAACTTCCAAGGTAATTCTTAGTACTGTTAACACTGCTTCCGCCAGATTATCTAGCAAGAAACCAACATTAAAGTTTACATTTATCCGTCTACTCCTAGCGTTAACCAGATGACCCACCACCGGAGTATACACCAATAATAATCTGTTTTTTAAGCATGCGACGCGACTACTCCTCATGCCTCACCTTCCAGTAGACAAGGATACCAAGATGTTATGAGCCCAGAGCCACTTATAAATGCAAAAATCAATAAAATTTCTAGGGATTAAAGTGGCTCTGGACGGGTTAATAAGACAAAGAATTCCTAATTTTATGGTTAATTCTTGCTTGAACGGTTAGGCATTTTATTCTTATTTATTGATGTGGGACGGTCAGAAGTTATGTGGAAACACTAAAGTTATCTTGGACGAAAGGAAGTTATCTTGGGACGAATGAAGTTATCTGGAAAGAATGAAGTTATCTTGGGAGTCTCTCGCTCTCTCTTCTGTCGCTAGATCTTATTGTAGGATTACTAAATGGACGGGATTTTATTATTTTATTATGTGTATAGTCTAGCGGCAGCGGCAATAGGAATGTTAAAGCTCCCAACCGACGAGTAGACAAGACAATAAGATTAGGAATGGTAAGTCCCGGCAGTTTACTATGAGTCTAGCCTGGTATTCCTCAATGAAAACAGTGGAAGGACGTAGGAAGAACATGAGAACCTAGGAAGTGGAAAGGAAGATAATATTATTTCCAAGATATAATTCTGATATTATGGTAACATAGTGGAACCCTTTTGGGTAGCTGGACATATATAATCTGTAATAACTTTAAAATATAAATAAATTCTGAGTACATGTCCAGCTTCTTGTGTCTCTTGTTAACCCGTCCATTATCCTTCTACAAAAGTAAACCTTGGAATCTAGTGCAGTAAATAAAATAACTTTCAATTCAGTTTTTACTTGGTCTTTCATCTCTTTGGGTCCTATTGTCCCTGTCATTTCCATAGAAACCTCTACTATAAATATTATAAATTAATATATTTTTTGATTATTCCTACTACCGATGGCCTAACTCACTGGGTTCTGGTATCCTCTTTGACTCCATCTGTTTACCTTCCTTGGGCATGCAAAAAAACCAATGAATCCAAATAATTATCGGTAACGGAGGAAGTGAGTTAAGGGTTAGACAGATGGGACAAGAGCCACGTAAGTAACCATTAATTCCCAGGATTTATACGGGTGTTGACTTACGAGAGGACATGGCTAATAAAATTATATATTTATATTGTGTTCCTTAGGTGGACCCTCCGTTACAGACCATGCATTTACAATCTTATCTTGCTACTGATAAGGTCCCGCCTATATCAATGACTAGCAACCACGCTATCTTCCGTCTCTTCCTCTTTCCTCTACTCATAGGCGGGCCAGATACACCTTACCTTACCGTCAGTCTGCTATTCCTTACACGGCTTTCTTTAAAAACCTTTACTAAATTTCCTGTCATATCCCCTAAAAGAAGTAGAAAAGCCTAAGAAAAATAGGAAATTTAGGGTATTTATGGGGTCCCTTGTCCCTTACGGCCACCGTGTGTACACTAGGTGGATGATACAAATAATAAGAAATTAATGGTCAAGGGTCCGTCAGATTAACTCCTGTATCCTTCCTTTGGAGAGATAAAATCTGAATTATTCGTCATTAAGGTTCCTACAGAAGGTAATATTATCAAAATAATTCTGATTTTATGGTAGGGCTGTAAGGCCCACTACAATAGGATTAACAAAAGTAATTCCTAATTTGTAAGGTGTATCTGGGCTGTTTTCAATGGCTTTTGGTAGAGATTTCTCAGCCTCTTAGTGCCCAGATACAAGATAAAATTGAACTTATTGTATCCCCACCAAAGGAAGAACACATATTATTATTGAAGGTTTTACAATCATAAATACGCTAGCGAGAGGTTACAGGTAATAATATTTGTATAATCTTAGGTACCGACCGGTAACGAGAACATGGTGGAGCGGATTAATAGACGGATAGACCAGTGAGTAAGAGAGACACGTGATCCTTGAGTTATAGTTGGACGGTCGACCCAGAGTTATCAATAGACGGATAGACCGGTTATCGCTAGGAACTCAAGAAAGTTATTATAGAATGTTAACTCCAGATATAGAAAATGAAGAAAGGATTGACCGTATAACAGAATTATTTTATTAAAGAAGGCTTGGTAATAGAGGGTCCAGCCTCATAAACACTCAAATATTACTATAAAATCCTATAATAATTGTATGAAAGGTAAGTTAAGTGACAAGGAAATTTATTAATAGTAAAGGATTTTATAGAAGACATTGGGCTTGGCCCTGGAAAGAGGAAATGGAAGGATGAAAGTAATGTTTATGGGTTTATGGTTGTGCCAAGAGTCCCAAGAAATCCCAGAAAATATTATAAAAATATAGATTTCTTGGGTCTCTTTGGCCATATCCTCACATTATTATCAGAATTATTATCCAAGTAGCCGGAATCCTTTCAATGAATTCCTATTAAAAAGGCTCTTATCATTCTTGCCAGGGCCTTACTAAAATACAAAATTATTATTATATTTCTTGATGATGAAGGCCCTGGGATTACCAAAATAACTTTATAATTATAGAATTCTATCCTCAGAGACCCCGGTTCCACATTAAAATATTTAAATTTATTGTTATTTCTAGTCATCCTGGGTCTCTGGGAAGTAGTAATCATAATTCCTGCATTTTACATTTATTATTTCATTTTTGATTACATTCTGTTAACCCATCCTACCCTTCCACAACAGGTTCCTCCCAACATTATCCGTGAAAGAGACGGAATTCTCTCATCCAAACCAAGCTAGGAACCTGTTGTACTAATAAAACCATAAAATATTATATTTTTTGGTTATCTTTCCTGTCATTCTTGTATGTAAGACCCTGGGAAGCCTACTATAAAGTGGAAAATTCTTTTATTTTTTCATCCTTTTGGCTAGCTCTTTCTACCTTAATGGCTTGGGAGATTGTATTATTAATAGAAAATTATCTGATAACACGGGCTAGGACCCACAATCTCATATTATTAATCTGGACTTACTAACCGTGTATTCCGCCTTCTGTGTTAACCCTAGCTGGGCACATATAACCCGGGATAACTTTCTTATCTTTTCTATCTTCTCGTAACCTTTGATTCCTAGTGGTGCCCAGCATAATCTGTGGTAAACCTTCTGTAACCGTCTCAATAAACCCTATAATTCCCTTAAAAATATAATATTTATTGCTTATTATAGGTAATCTAATTTAAAAATTACTGGTTTTTTAGTGTCTTCTACTTCTCTCGGGGTCTTTCTCTAAAGGAAATCATATAATAAAATAGCATTTGTAGGTTCATGAAGGTTAATAACAGCCTGGCCAAGATAGGTAATTTGTATGATCTCCAGAAGAAAGTCAAGAGTTAATTTTGGAAAAATACCATTAAAATTCCTTGAAAGAGACGATTCTATGAGAGAAAGACAAAGAAATAGAAATGGATAAATGAACAAAGTTACCTGGATTTATCTACAAAAGACTCCAAAGTGTTAATCTGATTGACCGTGTAACATGAGAATTAATAATTAATATATGATGAAGGTAGAAGGTAGATAATGGTTGGGACACGGTCAATAGGAACAAGATCTCGCTATTTATTTCCCTGATTCATAGGCTACACCAGCTAGATTTAATATTATTTCTTGAGTATTTTCCTAACCAAATCTAGCTGTTTTGCTCTCATATCCCGCTACCCTCTTCCTCTAAGATTATTTCCTGTTTACTTTCCTTAGCGGGTACTAGAGGTAGCGGTAGCGTAGCGGTAGCGGAGCGGAACCCTGTTGGGTAGCCCAAGCCATCTATCCTTCAGTCGTAATTCCTAGTTTAATAAGTGCCTGCCTTGGGCTACCGTAATCCACAAAATCCTTAACTTTCCTTTCCTGTTACCACTATTAAGAACCAAAAGCAATCCATAAATTTATTAATGGGGCTTGCCCAAACACCACTTTCATTCTCCACTTCCTCGCTTCCGCTATCTTCATTTTAATATATATTTTCATTAATTTTAATATTTTATAGTTATTTCTTTCTGTTACGCGGTTAATCCACATATAATTACAATATATTTCTTATTTTTATTCCCTTTACCTAACTTTTCTATCCAAGATTAACCGCGTTACAGAAGAAAATTAATAAATTATTAAGGTAAAAAGTAATTATAAATAAAATAATATCAGAATTTCTATGGAATTAATAAGGAATAATAGTGGGCCCGCCTGCTAGGGATTATTATTGGGCGGGCCGTGTACGAGAAGAAGCTTGGGGGCTGAGTTAGCGGGGAAGGGACTCTTGGCACCCCGCTAAGCGCCCTCAAAGGTAATATCCATCCTAAGGAAACAGAATTCTATTATTCTTGGTTGTTACAGGGATTTCCCGGGGTCTACAGCCGCTTTAATCTCTAAAATCCAAGGAAATCCCGGGAAATGCATAAATAAATAGGAATATTATAGGGTTTTCTTAGGGCGTAGACCTACAAATAAGACTATGAATCCCGGCGGAAGCCATTGAAGGAAGGAAAAACCCAGTATATTTTTGGAGAATCCGGGTCACATGCCATTTTATACCTAGCAAGGACTAGCAATGACCAAATAATATCCTGAAAGGTATGGAAAAGTAAATCCAAAAGGTAAAAGAAGGTATGGCAATGAAGGTTCAAGCATAAGACGGCCAGTGCATAGAAGGTAAAACCAGATTATATTTGTAAGATAAAAGGCTGGATACAGACGATGGGACTAACCTTCAACCTTCATTAATGGAAAAGTCAAGTGTATTCCGCCTGTTATGCCTAAGATAGAAAGCTTGGTGTCGACAGAAGTTTCCTAACCCAGATATCATTAAGAAAGTGAAGCCTTAACCCTAGACTGATAATATACCTTCAAGATCTTACCTAATTTACCTGGATTTAAAGGATAACACCATTCAGCTTTTTATCTTTGAGTTTACCTTTCTTTAGGATCATTCTCATACAGGATTTACCTGGAATAACCTCATAATATTATCTTAGTGTCAACTTTCTAACTTACCTTTACATTTAATAATTTATTTATAATAATTCCTGTCGACCGAGAGATGTCCCAGCCACACAGTAACCACCCGTCCACTTACCTCGCTTAACAGTCCGACGGTCCGGCAGGAAGCATAAGACCCAGAAAATATTGATTTTTAATTATATTATAGGGCCTCCTGCCGCATGATTACAATAAAATATTATGTATTTATTGGGTCATACACTTATTAATCTAGTTTTTACCTTATTAATCAGTAATCTTCATTCTAGATCTTATGGTAGGGCCTACACTGTTCTCTCTTAGCATTCTCGTTTCCACGGTTAGTTAGCAAAGAATGACTCCAAAGGGATGAGAGACGGAGGCGGAAGGGACTGATAATAGCCAATAAATCTACACTATTAATAATATTTACATTATTCCTTCCGCCTACACCAAATCAACTAAGAATTCAATAATAATTTCTGAGTTTTTATGTGATTACAGGTACTTGATAGGTAGAAAAGGATATTAAAGGTAAAATGAATTGGGAATTAATATAGTTTCTTAGGTAAAGATTTCTATGAGATAGCAGCCTCCACAAGGAAGGGAAAACAGAAGTTATTGAAAGCTTATCCTACGGTATGGACGGAGGGGCTATCAAGAAAGTTAAGATTAATTATTTCCTGATTATATATGGTGGCTGAAGCTAGGTGTAACAGAAGGATGAATCAGTGGGCAATCCTCACTAACCGTTCACCCTGGATTCATTTACAAGATTCTTTGCCTCTAAGACCCCTAACCACCTACCTTAAACAAGCAAAATAAACCGTCTATTGCCCCGTAATTATCAGTATTTTTAGGGATTATCGTGGACTTCTTCCTTACAAGCTCTACCATAAATCTATAAAAATAGTGGGTTTCTTGTGCTTGCCATTCAATAATATAACTTAAAAATACAATATTTTTATAGTTTTTAGGGATGGATCATAGAAGGACTGACGTAAGAGCTGATTCACTGGTAATTCATAATAATACTTGGGTTTCTAGGTCTAGCCTTAACATTCAAGAGTTAATTTTTGAGATTTCTTGGGTAACCCTATTGGGCCTTAGAGTGTTCATTTCTTAGATAAATCCCTGAGACGAGAGTAAATCAATAATATAAATTTATAGTAGGCTCCAGCAGACCAAGCTAGTAAATATATACAAAATATTAATTCTGGGTCACTTTGGTCTCCAAGATTGAATCGATTCTAACGAGTCCCTTGGCTTCCACACACTGGTTCCCACTAACATAAATACTAATAAAACTATAGGATTGTGACTGGAGTGACCCTACCAAAACACATAAAATATAAAAATTATAATAAAATTCCTTGGAAAACAATAGAATCAGAGGCTCGCCAGGCGTAATAAGATCAACCATAAGGTCTATATAGACCAACCTTCCTTATGATTCCTTCCCACATACAATAAATTCAATAATTTTTATTACTTAGAAGGTATAATCACGTAAAAACCAATGCACAATATACGGCCAGGGCCATCACAATATACTTTTATTAACTTCTTTTATTTGGCTTTTACAAGGTTTTCAACGGATATTTCACCCTTCAAGAGCTTGTAAGATGGCCCCAGTTACCTCCAGCGCTTTAGTGGCAAAGATTCTATGATTTTTACATTTATGTATTTCTTCTTGACATTAAGAATCTTTGCTAGACCATCAATCACTAATAAAATAACTTAATTCATGCATTAATAAATACAATAATTACAAAATATTACAAAAAATAATATAGATTTTAGGGCTCTCGCCACGGATGAACGGTTAGTATAAACAAAATATTAACTTTGGAGAATGTAGGAGGTGAAGGTAGAAACGGTTAATGCAGGGTGAACATGAGTCAAAAGATGGATGAAAGAAGTAAATATGGAGTGATAATTGGGGTGTCCACCACACGCGATTACAAGGATTTTTAAGTATATTATGTGGAAAGATCATTAATAATGAAAGATAAGAGGCGGCACCCTAGTAAACCCATAGACACTGAATCCTGAATTAATCTGGGAAGGAAGACAATAAGCATGAAACCGTCGGGACGAGGGCCCTGATAACCATTTATTATAGTGTTTTCCCGCCGATGGACGATATTATAAGTATATTTTCATTTTTCATTTTATACAGCTTTTATAGGATTTTCAATAGACTTTCCTTCTTCATTAGACTCTTTCCTCTCATAATTGTACCACCTATACCCTCTCTAGCAGAAGTTATTATTGTTCATTCCAGATTAAATATGAGGGTTACAGCAGGTGGAAGGGGGAATACACTACAATAAATACAAAATTTATGTTATTTATTATTAGGAGTTAAGGATTTTATGGAGTGTGTCC
>ERZ1738537.110-NODE-208-length-9002-cov-8.054655_pt1 | contig 9002 bp, 1 predicted proteins | sample MGYA00581732_ERZ1738537 | MGnify/ENA primary metagenome ERZ1738537 (study PRJEB40740, sample SAMEA7388104) | Antillogorgia bipinnata | biome: Marine coral reef biome; feature: Environment associated with an aquatic invertebrate; material: Seawater | host...
GCATGAGATGATCTCATAAAACGTCGTCTGTAAAATTTGGGGGGGGGGGTTGGGGCTACAGCCCCCTTAGGCCCCTGCTCCGCGGTCCCTGTGTCGAGGCGCGTTGTTTTAACATGCACGTAGTGCGCAAAAAAATGACCAGAAAAATATGGAAATTATCAATGTTTTTAATTTTATGTCGCTGACGTTTTACGGTGTTTTTCTCCGAGCGTACCCCTGCGAATCCACTTGTTTTAAAACTCAGAAGAAAAAAACTTCTATCGATGGGTCCAGTTATATATGGAGCTTGCTTTTCTTTGAGTCTGCAGTGCAAGTGACATGCGGTTGCTCAAACAAAAACACATGTTGATTTCAGAATAGTAGCAACTTCGAACAACAACATGGCGACTTGTTCGAAGCGAGAAGCTTAATTTTACTTGTTTTAAAATGGGGAGATCGACGAATCTATTCAGATTTGTATCATTTACAGAACGGATCTCAAAACTGCGTATCGAAGTTGTGCATAAGATCGAAAAACGGTCCGAAATTCCTGAAGACTCTGACACATTTTTTCAAGAAAGTTTGGCAAAATGGTGCGAGTTAAATTGTTCGCTGGACTTCCAAGCTTTCTACAAAGAGGTTAGCGAGTTGGTTAAAAGTTTGTCACTATTGGTTTATCATCAAAAAGCTGTGGTCGAAATTCTGCAACGATATTTGAGTAAGAAAGACACCTTAGCACTTGATGCTTTGCTAGAATTATGCATTGAACTATCCAGAGATTTACAAGGGGATTTTAGCCAGTATTTCACCGAGTTTTTAAACATTATTGCTGGACATTTGGTTACGAAAGATGCCCAGAAAATCGAGGATTGTTTCAAGACTTTGGCATATCTGTTTAAGTTTCAGTGGAGATATCTTGTCAAGGATTTAAAGTCACTATTCAGATCGTACAGTCCACTTCTGAGTGGAAACCAAGCTGGCCATATACATAGGTTTGCCGCTGAGAGTTTTGCTTTCCTTGTCAGAAAGTCAAAGAACTTGCCCAACTTGTTTGACTACATTTTCCTGCATGTTTTGAAAAATGCTCAAATAGTACCAGGTGTAGGCGGGCTTTTGGCAGAAACTGTCCGTGGAATACAGAATCAATTTCATTCTTGTACTGAGAATGTTGTTACAATTCTGCTAAGCAAACTTGCACCTGATGTTGAATTTGATATCAATTTGCCCCAAGGACAAAAGGTTTTTGAAGTATTTGTCTGCATGTTTACTGAAATGGCGAAGTATACAAAGATGGAACATAGTCAAGTGATATGGAGTTGTTTATTTAATGCCATTGATAATTTATTGAAAGTGAATCATAAGGATGGTGTTGGATCTGAAAAGTTGAAATATTTGATTGAATTAACTGAAATCTGGACGGAGTGGAAACAGGGAGCTTTGCTTTCTGATACAGACAAGTTACAAAATTGTATTATGAGTTTAATTAAGAAGACAAAATCGACGTCGCAATCGTTGAAAAACGCCATTTTAAAACTTGCTTCGTCGCTGTTACTGAGCAGCAACGAACATGAAACAGATGAAGAAACGAAAGTTTTGAATCTTGCTTTTAAATCGAAAAATTTCTCCCTCGCTGATATATGTGTATTTTGCCGTAATTTAAAGCAATGGCCCAAATTTGAGGACACCGTTCAACCCAAATTAGTCTCGTATTTTGAAGGAAAGCTGATTCGTGAGAATTTCGATGCATTCGAAAGAAGTCAGATGCTTCATATGTTAGCGGAAATTGTTTTGGATAAAATCTCGTTTGAAGAAGGCTATTCTGCGAGCGCATTCGAGGAAGTAACGACATTTGACTTTTCCAAGATGACCGCTAAGAAAGGAACGAATTGGTGGGATGTTTTGTTCCAGTTGAATAGCGAGACTTTTACTGGAAGTGAAGTTGAAATGACGTGGGCATCTCTCGTGTCGTTGCCATTTATACGACCCCTCCTGGTTAAAACAAGCCTCCCATCTCTGCTCAAACTCTTCAAAAGTCTTTCGACAAAAGCAAAGTCTTCAAGTGAGAAAACGAGATTATTGTTTCTTTTATCTGAAAGCATCAAGTGTATTTCTCTCTTGTGCAAATTTCATGACGTGTCTTTGGAGGAAATTTTGCCGTACAATTCTGTGTTGTATCTTCTGAGAGAACATTCACGTGATATCCACGTGCTGCAGGCTTGTCATGTTTATCTCTCCGTAATCAAAGAACAATCGTCCCAGGTGATATTGTCCAGCGATAGTTTGCTTGAAGTTTACGCATGTGTGGAAAAGAATCTTGCGTCACACGCTCGCTTGGCCCGAATGCTGACATTAAAAATTTTGACAACCTTTGAACAAATGGATGTGGGCTCTAATGAGGATGTCGACATCGCAAGTGCAAAGTGCAGAATTTTTGAAGATTTTCTTCAAGCCGAATTAGTACCCCTGACCTTCCAGGAATACCGTCGAAAGTTGATTTTCTTGCAAAAACTCGTTTATTCCAACACACGCAATGCGCCTGATGAGATAAAGGAGGGACCTTTGAGATACCTTATTGGTATGCTGTACTTAAACCTAAGCACCATGTGGGATCCCGTTGCGACCCTTATCAGCACGTATGCTGTGGAAGAGAATAAAATGACGTTTTGGAAAGTTTTTCATGAGTATCTTGCGCTGGACCCATTGTGCACAGAAGAAAATGGCTTGTCCGAACCAATGGACAATTCCCAGTCAGAGACGCTTGATATATTCTTTCAACGACAGTTAGCAATTTCCATCGGAGCCCGAGAAGACAGCAGAGTTGACCATCATAACTTCAGACTGTTACTGTGGAAAGCTATGGCAAATTTTTCTCAAATAGTTGAAGCACGTTCGAGACAAGTTGTGCCTTTGTTTCTCGAGTTTGTGAGAAAAGAATGTTCGGTCATAGACGAAGCCGGCCGAGTTTCCTATCAAGACCTTACGAGAATAACGGACAATGTTAATGATGTTCCAATGGAGACGGACCACGATCCAAGAGAAGCCGAACACGAGCATATAGGCTTTGTGCCTGACTCGACCGAAACTGAGCATCAGCAGACAGAAACCGACAATGATCTGACCCTTGTAGAACACGGTATGAATGTGTCCATTTATGATACCAACGATGTTGTTCGTAGCCTGAATGATTTTGAAAATACCCTGATTGAGAACGGCGCAAACGTTAATGGGACGGCTGTAAACACTGACAAGAATGTCAGACAGAATAAAGAAAAAAATTCGAAAAATACCCAAGCTAAACTTAGAACTGCTCGGCCAGTACGTATGAAAACTTTAAGCGCTTGTTTAACTCTGTTTGGTTCGTTCAAAAACCCTAGCAAACTGTACCAAGAGCCAGCAATGAGGCAGATTTATCTGACGTTATTGACTCAGAAAGATGGGGAAATTCAGAAACTTGCTATAGAATGTTTAATGGCATATAAGTTCAAGTATTTGTCGCCATACAAAGAAAATTTGGACCGGCTGATGGAAGACAAAACGTTCAGAGATGAACTGATGTGTTTTAGTTCTGACGAGGAGCTCAATGTTGTCATTCCGGAGCATAGAGCCGAGTTTATTCACATACTGATAAGAATACTCTATGGCAAGATGCAGCGATGGACCGGCGCAGGAACGCGCGGGAAATCTGGATCTAGCGCGAGACGTTCGTTGGTGTTACGTTTTTTGAATAGCTGCCATGGCGACGAAATGAAAGTGTTTATAGACCTAATTAGTCATGGGTTTAAGGAAATTTATGAGGAAAGAGACTCGCCAATGGTTATCTCTCTTTCTAAAGTTGTGCCGTTGCGAAAGCAGCTTGGTTTTCTTAATATGTTCTCTCAGTTGATCGATGTGCTTGGTGCCCAAGCCTCCCAATATTTACCTCGTTTGCTTGCAATCCTGTTCTACTGCCTGGGGATATGCAAGGATAGTTTGGAACAACGAGATAAGGTTGACCCTCGGTTTTTGTCGAATCTCAGAGCGGTTCGTCAACTTGGTATTAAAAGCTTGACAGACTTTTTCAAAAGATTTCCAGGTTATGATTTTTCATCTATTCTGGATAAAGTCTTTGTTCTAGCGGTCGCGCCTCAGATTGCAAAGTTGCATTTCGAGTCACTTCAAAGTCCAACGTCATTGCTTCGTCTTTTGAACGTTTGGAGCATGAATCCTCGATTATATCATTTGCTGGCCCATGTGTCTGAAAGCTGTAGCGCTGGACTGTTGTCCCACGTATTTGCATGTCTGACGTCTGATCACGTGTGCACACCCGTTGTTACCATGATCATGGGAATGGCTGAACGGCTGTTATCGGACGCCGAGAATCGCTCTGGTTCTGATTACGAACCTGGTCTTGGCCAGTTAGGCTCTGAAGAATCTTCAGAAGACACTGCTGTTCCCTATGGGACTCAACTTGTCCTACCCCACGTCCCAACCATACTGGACTACTTAAATAAATCCATTAAACGAACCACGAAGGATCTTTCTAAAGCCAAAGGAAAACTGGCTAAAATCTCGCTGGTATCAAACGTCGAACTTTCTGTGCTGTCAAAAATCAGCCCGTACATCACAGATCCCGACCAATCACTCTTACTTGTTCGCTTAATGCTCCCTATTTTAAATGCAACTCGAAAAGAGGAATCGCAAGTTGGCATGCTGAAATCCATTAAAAATCTCCTGCAAAATGTTGAAGATCCAATGGTTTTCTATTCGCAATTTTCGAGACTATTTTCCAGTCTTCAAAGTAGGGAAGCACGCGCAGAACTTTGCGATGTGTTCTCCAGCGTCACTATGCATAATGAGTCTTCATCCGAGTACGCGCAGTTGTTACACGGTCTGAATTCCTGGAATAAAAAGCAATTGGATGAACCGGATTTTGAGAGAAGGTTAGACTCATTTTCAAAAGCCGGAAAGTTAATGCAAGAACCCGAGTCTACTAAGGCGGAGTTAGTTGTGCCCTTGTTGCTTACTGCTACATATACTGCAATGAATACCGGTGATTTGGCCTTGAGATATAGCGCGATGGGCTTTGTAAGGACTGTGGTTGGTGTACTGGGGGAAGTGGAAGATGGTCAGACGGGCAATTGGTTTGACGTTCTTGTCATGGGGTGTTTACTTCCGGCTTTGAAAGAGGCTTTCAAGTCCAAACAAGAGGGTGCGAGAAACGAATTTGTTTTGATTCTTGGAAGCTTGGTTAAGAAGTTTGACCATCCCAAACTAAATGACCTCAAACCTCTGACGAGTGATGATGCTGAAGTGGATTTCTTTGAAAATATTGTTCACATACAGGTTCACCGCCGTATCAGAGCCTTACGTAGATTCTCTAGCACATGCGCAGAAACGAAGTTTTCTAACCATACGCTATCATCTATCATTCTTCCCCTGGTCACGCATTTTGTCTTCGAGTACAAGGCAGTAAAAGATCATAATGTCGTCACCGAGGCAATCAACGCAATAGCTGCCATAGCGGCGCAGTTATCTTGGCCTAAATACTCCACATCATTACGTCATTATTTACGACTGCTACCGCGGGAAAAGGAAATTCAAAAGGTCATAGTAAGAATTGTTGTCTGTATATTGGAATCGTTCCATTTCGATCTTACCTCTCTACATGAGACTGATATCGAAGGCCAACAGAAACTGAATTCTCAAACCACAGCTCGCGGTGAGGATGAAGAGGAAACACTTGAGGACAATGATGAGGACAATGATGATGAAGTGAATGAAAATATTGATAAGACAAAAGAAGATGCCGGATGCCCCCTAGCACTGAAGTTAAAAATTCATTCAAATATTACTACGAAAATCTTACCACAGCTTCATAAATGCCTGACGAAAAAGATGGAGTCGAGTGACTTTCATCGCTTGAGTGGCCGAAAAGAAGCTGATGAGAATGAAATTCTACGAGTTCCTATCATACTGGCCATGATTAAACTATTGCAATCTTTGCCCAAGGCAACACTCGAGACAAATCTGCCTGGTTTACTCATTCGTGTTTGCCAAGCATTAAAAAGTCGTGCGTTTGATGTTCGCGAAACGGCTAGAGATACCCTATCAAAGATAACGAATTCTCTGGGCACATACTACTTTCCTTTTATACTCAAAGAAATGCGGAGTTCATTGATAAAAGGCTATCAGCTCCATGTTCTTGGTGCGACATTGCATTATATTTTGAACAAATTTGAACAAAATATTTCTGATGGAGGACTGGATGTGTGCGCTCAAAGTATTGTAGAAGTTTTGGTCCAAGATCTTTTTGGTGAGCCTGCTCGCGAACGAGAAGTTGAAAAAATTTCAACAAAGCTGCCTGAAGCTCGAAGTACGAAGAGTTTCGAAAGTTTTGAATTAATGTCAAAAAAAATTAGTGCCACACAGCTAATGGTTATTATCACGCCTTTGAAAGAGGTCTTAGACGAAACTCAAAATCATAAAATTTCACTTCGTGTCGAAGAAGTGCTCCGCCGTGTCAGTATTGGTCTGCAAAAGAACGCTGTCTTTCTACCGGAACAAATGCTGGTGTTTGTCTACAGTTTGGTCCGGGAGAGATTGCCACTTTTGGAAAACAATGCAAGGAAGGACGAAAAAACAGCACATGAGCATGATCCGCGTTTGCAACCCTCAGACACTTATCTTATTCCTTCACAACCTTTACGAGGTGGCAAGACGCCAGAAGTCAGTCACAAAACTAATACGCATGTCTTAATCACGTTTGGACTTCAGCTTTTGCTAACAGCGTTAAAAAGACAGAAGTTGGTTTCAACAGAAGAACAGCATGCTAAAATGCTTGATCCATTTGTTTCTGTGTTGACTGATGCCTTGAACTCGAAACATGTCAAGATAACAACAATAGCGCTGCGATGTCTTTGTTGGGTTGTTAAATTCACCCTGCCTTCACTCAAGACACATGTCCTTGATATAGCCAGTCGGCTTTTTAAATTACTCAAGAATCATGCCCGGACGGGGGGAGCGTCTGGTGATAATTATGAAATGGTTTTGTCTGCATTTAAGACTATCACTGTTCTGATTCGGGATTTTACTGAGCTAAAAGTAACAGACAGACAGCTCAGGGTTCTCCTGACATTTGTCGAAGAAGACATACATGATTACACGCGACAAAGCAGCGCTTTCCCCTTGCTTAAGGCAATATTGTCTCGTAAGCTGCAAGCTTCGGAGATGAACGATGTCATGCTTAAAGTAGCCGAGCTTTCTGTGACGGATCAGTCAACTTCTGTTAGACTTCAATGTCGACAGGTTCTGTTACAGTATTTACTGGATTATCCTCTGGGAAAGAAATTGAAACGCTATTTGGAATTCTTTGTCAGTCAACTTGAATATGAACATGCTGGAGGCAGAGAATCGTCAATGGAAATGTTAATATCTATCGTCAACAATTTTCCGGAGAAAGTTGTATACATTAACTCGGGATTGTTTTTTCTACCACTTTGTACAAGACTTGTAAACGACGAGTCGGTTAACTGTCGGAAATTGACAGCTCTTGCGATCAAGACGTTAATAGAGAAACTCGACGTCGAAAGAAGAGATAATTTGTTTGGAATTGTTATGACTTGGATGAATGAAAACAAGATAAGTCTTCAGAGATTAGCTTGTCATGTTTGTGGCTTATTCGTGGAAGTTGAAGGCAAATCTTTTGACCGTCGTCTCACAGAAGTTTTACCCTTGCTTTTTGATATTATAAAGCCAGATAATTACAGGGATAAGGAGCAAAATGGGATTGACAGGGAGGAAGTGAGACAAAGCGAAACTATACGTGATCATCTGTTGATAAATGCTTTGATGACTCTTACAAAAATGTTGCAAGAATGTTCAATTCTAGAACACAAAGGAAAAGCCAAAGTGACTGCAGAAGCGTGGGATTCAATTTTAAGTCATTTGACATTTCCCCATACTTGGGTGCGGCTGATGGCTTCGCGTTTGTTTGGTCTGCTATTTTCTCAATGTAGTGCAGAGGATATAGCTAAATTGTCTAAGGAAAACAAGTCGGAAGAATATTTGGCTGTAGATATTGAAAAAAAGATTTTCTTGCTTTGTGAAGCATTCCTTGAACAACTGAAAACACCTCATGTTGATGGAGAACTCGGCGAACAAGTTGTAAAGAATATGTTCTATCTAAGCAAAGTGGTCATCGCATTGATAAACAAAGAAAACTCAGAAGGTGGTGGCGGCTCTCATGAAAGTGCTCATGATACTAATCACGTGACAATGTCATTCTTGCTGACTAAGATGTACAATATAGCAAAATATGAATCTTCCCAGACGCCGAAATTGACACAAAAGCGTTTTAGTGTATTTCGTTGGATTGCTGCTGTTGGTTCGTACTTAGGTAGTGAGGGTGTCCGTCCATACCTTACTGAAATGCTCAAACCTGTCTATCGAGAGCTTGATGGTGGCTCAACCTATGTTGACGAGAAACTGCGGGAGTTGGTACAAGAGGTTGCAGAGCTATTTAAAAACCTTGTTGGGCACGAAATATTCTCTCAAGCATACACGGCAGCGAAGCAAAGTGCCACAGAAGCAAAGACAAAGCGCAAAATGCAGAACGCGTTTGAGATGGTGGCCAATCCGGAAGCGAGTGTTGCGAAGAGAATGAAGCGAAATGTTGCAAAGAAAGAAAGTCGAAAGAGAAAGCTTGACTTAAAGAAACTCACACGAAAGTCAAAGAGAATGAAAACGAACGAGATCAATTAGTCTTTTTTTAAAATTTGAAATGTTTTATCGGACATTAGTATTAGTAAGAAGTCTATGACTGAATATGTTTTAAAGATTTTGCTATAATTACTAATTTATACTTGGGTATGGCTATAAATGCATAAGCGGCGAGTACTGCTCCTGGGCTCGACAATTGCTGCTTTCTTGCATGATTCCATATGTTTCTCGATCGCATTTATTTGCGAAAGCAAACAAAGAAAGCAATACATCAGTGTACATATTTTTACTGGTTGTCTCGTGTTTAAAAAACATCTATCGGAAAG
>ERZ1738537.113-NODE-213-length-8848-cov-5.495167_pt1 | contig 8848 bp, 8 predicted proteins | sample MGYA00581732_ERZ1738537 | MGnify/ENA primary metagenome ERZ1738537 (study PRJEB40740, sample SAMEA7388104) | Antillogorgia bipinnata | biome: Marine coral reef biome; feature: Environment associated with an aquatic invertebrate; material: Seawater | host...
GCCTAACACAAACACTGTTACGCAAGGAATCTCCTTCTCCACCGCCTCAGTTACTTTATATGAGGCACAAACTGCGGTCACGTTTAACCTGTTTTCAAAGATGTCGAGGTTGTCCTCGACTTTTCTGGACAGATCAAATATTTCTTTCCCCTTCTTCCTTTCACACGATTGAAGTCGAGTAACGATCTTACTTAGAGGACGTCGTTGAAGGTCAACATACTTGACTTCACAATTGGGAAACATTTTTTCAGCAGCATTTTTAACATCACGTGAAACACCATTGCCATCGGTATCTACGTATAAACATACTGTTAAAGTTTGGGTGTCCTTATTTTCATACGGGATAACTCTGATACAACAAGGGTTCGCAAGTGTGAACTGTACAGCTAATGATCTGACTTCGTTAATTTTCTTATTCTTTGCATGTTGATCCTTTAAATAGTTCACCACCTTTTCGTCTCTTGCCAAATCAAATGGCACTCTTCCATCCTTATCTTTCGCATCCAGTTGTGCACCATTCTCTACCAGAAATTTTGCGACATCAACGCGACCTTGCCATACTTATTCACTGCATTCACTTCAGCACCATTTTCTACCAAAAAATTCACGACGTCAACACGTCCTGCCAAGGTTGCCATACCTAGTGCCGTCTGGCCCGACTTATCCACTGCATTCACTTCTGCACCATTTTTTACCAAACATTTCACAACGTCAACAAGCCCTTTATAGGCTGCCAGACCAAGTGCCGTGTAGCCTGACTTATCCTTTTCATGTTGATCCTTTAAATAGTTTACCACCTTTTCGTCTCTTGCCAAATCACATGGCACTCTTCCATCCTTATCCATTGCATACAGTTGCGCACCATTCTTCACAAGACACTTTACGACGTCAACACAACCTGTCTCGGCTGCCACATGAAGTGCCGTTTTCCCAACCTCATCCTTCGCATCCAGTTGAGCATCATTCTCTGTGAGACACTCTACTACGTCAAAATGCCCTCTTTCAGCGGCCAGATGAAGTACCGTACGCTCAAACCAAAAAGTCTTCGCATTCACTTCTGCTCCATTTTCCACCAAATATTTCACGATGTCAACATGCCCTGCCTTCGCAGCATCGTGTAGTGCCATTATTCCACTATTATCCTTTGCATTCACTTCTGCTCCATTTTGCACCAAATACTTTACGATTTCAACATGCCCTGCCTCCGCAGCGTTATGTAGTGCCATTTTCCCCCTCGAATCCTTTGCATTCACTTGTGCACCATTTTCCACCAAACATTTTACGACGTCAACGAGCTTTGCGTCGGCTGCCAGACAAAATGCTATTTTTTCCTTATCCACTTGTCCACCATTTTCCACCAAATATGACACGACGTCCAAATCTCGCCCCTTGGCTGCGAGATTAAGTGCTAGATTTCCAAACTAAAACAAAATTGTAAAAATATCAAAGATTTGATAGGCCTCAAGTGGTTCAGAATAGACACCTTGATTCTCGAGGGGAAACCAATAAGATTTTACGGCACTTCAGTCGATGTGGAAATATTTCCAGAAGGGAAATCTGTTTTAGTTTACGTGCAAATTATACATTTGTCGTAATTGTGTTACTCGTCTTTCTACGCTAACATCGCACAATTTCAGGTAGGAGGTTAAGTATGTAAAAGTACGTGTTTTTTCAAGTGTCAGAACAATCCTCAGAGATATTACAAACTAATTTGTTTTCATTCTTACACTGCTAACACCCACGAAAAATACTGCTCACACCAACGAAAAATTCGTCACAACATATTCAAAAGTTTTAACTAGTTCTGTTTGACAGTGTGATGTAACACGGTTGAAAATCTAAGACCAGGCGCCTGAACTTATCATATCAAACCAATATCTGCAACAATAGACTACATACAACAATACAGCTAAGGATCGAAGGATATTGAAGAGTTGCGAAAAGTCATCAGCCAAAGATTAAATTTTCAATTGAATTAACCAAAAATTATAGAAACATTGTTAGCTTTGCAACATAGTTTTAATCATGCAGTTTGCGGTCTATTGCGACACACTAAAAAGGGAGTAACTTTTTATTGAGGCCTATTTGCAGGATACACCATGTCGTATGGGGTTGTCAGTAGACCATAGTAAAATAGACACCTAGGGGCAGATGAAACGACATATTCAAAAATTACTTAGAATTGCTCTCTTGAAAAACTAACGATAGCATGGGACTAGAGTTAGAATGGGACACCCAAACAGATGAGTTTATTTTTCGAATTCGGTTTGAAGGCTTCCTATGTTGATGTTCGACGATGGAACAAACTAAGCGGATATTGCAAAGCGTATTTGCCTCGATCTACGACCCGTTAGGCTTGATTACACCCATTACCGCCAGAATCAAACCCATTTTTCAAATTTTGTGCAAGGACAAACTAAATTGGGATGATATCATTCCATCTAATAATGCATCATAAACTTCTTGATAAATTACAACGTTTGCGGGAAAATTCGACAGCAAGGGTGTGTTTTCACTTTACATTTTTCGTGAAAATTTCGAATTGAACCCCACGATTTTTGCGACAGCTCCTTAGAGCTTTATTGTGCGTGATCAACCTTCGGCTCATTAGCGATTGTGGTGTTACAGTTTCTTTTCTTGTTTCAAAAACGAAGGTTGCTCCGCTTAAAAAACTCACTATTCCTAGATTAGGATGTTTATTACTAAGTAAATTAATTAAAGAGGTGTTGGATTGGGTGAACGGCCGTATAGAGGTTGATGATACATTTGACGTCAATGCCTCCAAATCATTCGGATCATCGGATACCTTTGTCAGTGGCCTACTGTTCATTATAGATTCTACTTCACAGAAGACAGTGACCAAGTATTCGTCGTCTACTGTTTGCTGTTCTAGAAGTGCTAATAGAAGCTTTCGAACTGTCCTAATGCAGCGTTCCCAAACTCCGCCATGATGAGATCCCATGCGAGGGTTCAAAATCCACTTTACATTCTGTTGTAAGAGGAACTGGTGTATTTTCTCTTGATTCCAGTCGTCAATGGCGCTTCGCATTTCTTTCTCGCAGCCGACGAAGTTGGTTCCATTGTCGGATCTAATCACCTGCGGTTGTCCTCTCCCAGAGATGAATCCGTGAGGTGCGTGAAGGAACGAGCTTGTATCGAGGCTGTGGATTACTTCAATATGTACCGCACGAATCGCCAAGCACGTAAATAGGACTGCGTATCGTTTGACTAGGCTTCGAGCTCTCTTTACAACGAATGGACCAAAGCAATCCAAACCCACGAATGTAAATGGTGGCTTGTCGGGGGTGACTCGGTGCTCTGGCAGATCTGCCATTTTCTGTTCGCCGACACTAGCCTGCCGTCGCTTGCAGTCAACGCAATTTCTCAGAATTTCCTTAAGAATACTTCGGGTGCCTATTATCCAAAATCGCTCTCTGATCAACGACAATACGTGTTCCAACCCACTATGTCCTGCGAGGTGATGATAATATCTTGCGATGAGTTTCGAAATAGGAGTTTCCTTTGGAATAATTGCAGGGTGTTTATTTTCTTCAGAAATGGGAGCGTTCGCCAAGCGTCCTCCAACGCGGAGAACCTCCTCCTTTACAACAGGGTCGAGTTTGTAAATGGAACTTATCTTCGTAATGGACTTGTAATTGGTCTATCTTTCTGCTCACTAACATCAGTAAGACGATCGATTTCGTCTTGATAACTTTGGCGTTGGACCTACTTAAGGATCTCTTTCTCAGCTAACCGCAGCTCATCAACAGTTATTGGCAATACCTTGGAACTTCTCGAGGCGTCGCGGATTTTCTTATCTCTGCTAGTGGCTTTGCGTAAATTATGACGATAACGAAGCATCCAAGCAACAAACGTCTTTAAGCCATACCACGATGAAAACCTCTGCAAAATTTCATCAACTACAATTTGTGAACTGTTCACGGTCGAAAAGGCTTGAATATCAGGCTTCACTTCTGGGTCGTGGTCACTGATCGTTGGTACAGCATGCGGTTGGATTGGCCAGAAATCTTTAGGTTTCCATAAGAAGTCAGGACCATTTATCCATCTTGTACCATTCAGCAGGTTGTCTGCAAGGAGAACTCGTGAGACGTCGTCTGCAGGATTTTGCTCACTTGGAACGTATCGCCACTGGGTCGAGGAGCTTGATTCATTAATGGTAGCAATTCTATTGGCGACGAACGTTTGGAATCTTTTATTTTTGTTGTTTAGGTAACTCAACACACATGTGCTATCCGTCCAAAATAGGGAAGTATCGATCTTAATATCAATCTCTTTTCGCACTATGGTGTCACGTCTCGTTGCTACAACAGCTGCAGATAATTCCAGGCGTGGAATTGTTGTTTCCTTTAGAGGGGCCACCCTTGACTTGGCCATAACGAATGTGCAGTGGATATTGCCTTCGATATCTTCAAATCTCAAATACGTAACGGCACCATAACCACGTTGCGAAGCGTCCGCGAAGGTATGCACTGCGTAACCACGATTTCTTTCAACCGCGAAGATGTCATGCATCTTGGGACACGAAATTGCTCGATCTTGGGTAACTCCTTCAGCCAAGTACTCCATCTTTGAATATGCTTTGCGTCAATTTGATCATCCCAATTTAACCTCATCCTGCACAGGTCTTGCATCAATATCTTTGCTAATAAAATGAATGGCGCCGTAAACCCAAGAGGATCATATACCGAGCTGACGATCGAAAGTAATGCGCGTCGTGTTGGTTGCTTTTCTTTAATTTCAACCTTGAAGGTAAATTCATCATTGACTACGTCCCAACTATTACCAAGGGCTCGCCGAAGATTTGGTTGATCGAAATTTAGGTCTTTTGCTGATCCGCTTCTTTCTTCTATTGGCACAGACGCAACCACCTTGGCCGAATTTGATACCCATTTTGTCAAATGAAATCCCCCGCGACCGACTAACTTCATAAGGCCATAGATTAGTGCAACAGCTTCTTCGTCCTTTCGAACAGACTTTAAACAATCATCCACGTAAAAGTTTTTCTTGACTGTGTCCACTATCATAGAATCGAAGTCGTTCTCGTTGTCGTCCGCTGTTCGACGTAGGGCGAAATTTGCACAACTTGGGGAGGACGTTGCACCGAAGAGATGAACTAACATCAGAAATTCTTGAGGGTCTGCATCAAGGTCACCCTTAGGCCACCAGAGGAATCGAAGGGCATCGTAATCATTTGGCGTAACGTTCACCTGGTGAAACATCGATTCAATGTCCCCCATCACAGCAATAGGATTCTCTCTAGACCGTATTAAAACTCCGACCAGGTTATTATTAAGATCTGGGCCCTGTTACAATTTGTCGTTGAGGGACGTTCCGCGAAATACTGCTGCACAGTCGAACACCACTCGAATCTTACCGGGATTTTTAGGACTAATTACTGCATGATGTGGTAAATACCATAAAGGGTGTTGTGGTGAATCAATCAAGGTCTTTGGAACCTTACGAGCATAACCCTTTGTCAGCAAGTTGTCCATGAATTTCGAATTTTCTAAATGAAGCTTCAGGTTCTTTAGAAGTTTCCTTTTCAAGAGACTCAAGCAGTGTTCCGCAAGAAGACGGTTGTCACGTAAGTTAGGTGGAAAATTTCTCCAGGGTAAAGCTACCTCGTAATGTCCCGTTCTTTAGAAATACGGAGCCCTTCATCATTCCAAGCGCACTTGAGTCTTCGGCCGACATTTTTAATTGACCTTGGCATGTAGAATCGTTAAATTCCATATTGCAAAATTTCCGAAATTGGTCGTTGAGTACGTCGTCAGATCGAATGAACTTGACACAATGATGAGCTGATTCGTTCCTCCCAAGTCGACCATTTATCGTCCAGCCAAAGATTGTCCGTACAGCATAAGGACCCTTTCCATGGCAATGTTTGATTTCCTTCAGCTCAAGGGCCTTACGCACGTTGTTTCCTATTAAAAGACCAATGGAAGCATCAACTCGACGTAACGTTACGCCTTTAAGATAAGGCCATCTATGCACGTCCTCTTGCTGTGGGATGCTGGATTTACTTAGTGGCAAACGTTCCGTAGAAAAGACAGTTGTGAGTTCTACCATGTAGTTGTTATCCAAATCGGAAACTTCCAGACTGATCAAACTGCAGTTGGTTAAAGAATCTTCATGTTGTAAGGTTGTCAATGACAAAGCTGTTTTCTCGCCTTGGACACCGAGTTGTTCCAGTAGCTCATCAGTGCAGAATGTTGTATTAGACCCCGCATCTAGGAATGCATATGTTGTGACGACCCGTGATGACTTGGAGCATTGCACTTTTACTGGTACCAATCGCAATCCGATGGTGGTCGTTCGGGCCCCGATGACATCACTTTTGACATTGGTCGCATTCACGGAACTAGTTTGGCCATTGCTGTCGACTTGCGAATCGGCATTCGGACGGCTAGCAGCTATCCAGAGAGTGTCAGGACCACACGATTTCTCAGCAACACGAAGATTACTTTTAGGATGGAGATAAGTGGAATGTTTGAACTAGCATCCAGAAACTTTGCAGAAGGTCTTCTTTGGACATTGCTTAGCAATATGACCTTGTAACAAACAGTTGTCACATAGTCCCCGCTTTCTTACGAACTTGAGCCGGCCAGCAAGTGACTCCTTGTAAAAATGACTACATCGCGCGAGGATGTGGTCTCCATTGCACATCACGCACTTATAGGTTTTGACATCGAAACGGCCTTTGCTTTCATCATCAGTGCGTTTACTTTCGATTCCAAAGCTAGCTCGGCTCGAGTCCTTACATTTGCTGCGAGGATCGAGGCTGGTATTCAATTTCCCAAAAACTGGATGATTTAGCACTCTAGCTCTTGCTTCCACGAACTTAACGACATCGTCAAACGTTATTTCCCTTGATTTGTTGTTAGTAATATCATCTGCTACTTCTCTCCATCTTTGGCGTAAAGAAAACGGAAGCTTCTCAATTATTTTAACGAGGCAATCAGGGTTGTCAACTTTATTGATGTATCCAATTTCCTGTAGGGTGTTTCTACAACTTGTTAGTAGCACGGAAAAGGTTTGAAGACTAACGCCGTCCTCACTTTTAATCGATGTTACCTTGCTGATTCGGTTTACGTAAGCTGCTGCAATCTCATAATCTTGTCCGTATTTCTCTTTAAGGAGACGCTTGGCTTGTGTATACCCCTCGTCGGGACTCATCGTCAAACAGCTGCGCATTAGGTCTTGTACTTCGCCTGACGTGTACTGGACTAAATAGAACAGCCTTGCATTATCACTTGCAGTTTTTGGCTTAATTAAGTTTTCAAAGGATCGCAGACAGTAAGTGTATTCAATTGGGTGTCCATCGAAGATCGGGACTTGTACATTGGGTAGGGTCGATGACAAGGCAAGCTGTTGATGGTGACTTAGCAACTGACTTATTTGTTGATCTCGTGCGTCTTGCCGATCATCAGAGATCTGTTTCATCTGGTGTTGTTGTTGATGCTTCTAAATTTGTCATACCGCGTATAAATTCTTCAGCCAAGTCTGAACTGGCATCACTTCCTTTCCCTTGCACGTTTTCGGGAAGGTGGTTTCCTAGATCATAGGTTGTTTTATGCTCATTCTGTTTACGCGTTGTCGTAGGGCCACAAGGGTTGTCGTTATAATCAAACGTATTTTGTGCTTTCATTTTGGTTTCATAGCTGGGAGTATGTTTGTACATACATATCTTGAGTTTCATCAAAAACAGCTTCACTGTAGACGCGCTCTTCAGCTTTAGCCTTTGCGAGTTCAGTGTTAAGTTTAAGTGCGCACTCTCGATGTTCCAGTTGCAATTTTTCTTGTTGTAAGGCCTGTTGTTTCGCTAGTTCCGCCCTTTCAGCTTCTAACGCAGCGTTTTTTGCCTTTATAGCCAAGCGCGCGCTTATGGCTCACGAAACACTTTTCGAACGAGAACTTGCGATGGAACCCCTTGATTTTACACAGGATTCCTTTCCATTGTTGATGACAGAATCAGTAGACTTAAGCTCTTTATCTTTCGTAATTACACCGCCTTCGATGTCGGTAACCCTTTTCATAAGTGTAGGGGTGAAATTATCAATTCTTTTCTTTTCTGTGGACAAATACTCTTCCGACTCAATAACTTCGTATTCATCACTAATCGCCGACTGATATTTCGAACACGCGACGTAGAGATTTTCTGCCACCGCGGCAAACTCGTTGACTTTCATCTGGGCTTCAGACGTATTTTCGCATTTCATTTTCCACTCGGTTAATTCCTTTATTTTTTTTGTAATGTTTGCCTTTGCTGCCGATCGTCTTCGTCTGAGGGCTTGAACATCGTGTTGTATTTCGTCCAAGGCGCCGTCTGCATCAGACATGATTGCAATGTTTGAAAAATCTTTGAACGATGTAAGTTAGAACTGGTCGAAACCGGACATTTACTTGAACGCGTCAGAGGTTTGCTAACTTTTAATCGAAAACGGTTCAACTATAAAATAAAATTACAATGAGATATTAACTAAACAGCTACATGTACTAATACTAAATGCTAAATACAACTGACATATACATGGAACGACGAAAGACAACTTACAGATTTATTTTTCTGTCCGGTAGAGATCAACTGGTAGCTCTTGGCTAAAATAGAAACCCTCTTGACGTATGGGCGAGGTAGTTTTATATAGGCTAATTTACATATAGCAGACAATTAATGATATGAACGATAATTTACATATGAGAAAAACAACTTATTAACATATAACAAAAATACTCAATTGAAATCAACAATGCGTTTTGAAAAGTTATTATGGAATGTGTTATCACAAGTTTTTTTGTCGTTGACGCCGGAAGTGAATTTTTGTCGTTG
>ERZ1738537.114-NODE-216-length-8836-cov-11.187109_pt1 | contig 8836 bp, 3 predicted proteins | sample MGYA00581732_ERZ1738537 | MGnify/ENA primary metagenome ERZ1738537 (study PRJEB40740, sample SAMEA7388104) | Antillogorgia bipinnata | biome: Marine coral reef biome; feature: Environment associated with an aquatic invertebrate; material: Seawater | host...
ACCACATTGCACTGCGGAGTGAACCTACTGTTTATTCCCTATACTGTGTACAGTATTAAAATTAATACATAAAAATAATTTAAATTTCTCGAAACTATCTGTTACTCCCACTCTGTCGTCCCGGGGGGTTTGGGTGTGAGGTCATAAAGAGCACGTGATATTCCTGGAATTGTTTTGATTTGCTTTACCATTTCCAGAACAACTGCTTCTGGTATTTCTTTCCCGATAGTTGCTGGAATTCCTGTCATAAAATCATTGGTTATAAAAGTTCTTATGACGACAGACCGCTGGCACGAGGGCACTCGTGATAACGGATCGCGGTCAAAATGCACCGGAATAAGTACTATAGGCATCTGACTAAGAGAACTCATATGACCCGAGTCTCTCAAAACTTTACGCGCCAGACAATCAGCTTCCTTTATGAGATCCAGAACTCCGACAGATAAATATGTCTGTGTTATTTCAGTGATTGGATAATTAATACGACCACCAAATGCGTAGACAATTCTGTTTATATTATGACATATTCTTGGAATTAGTTTCGCTAACGTCATTAAATCATCGTAGCGGATTTTTTCATCACTAGACAGTGCTACAACATAACTGTATGTTCGACAGTCTCCCTGGACACCGACAGTTTTAATGGGCAGTAGTGTCGCAGCAACATTGTTCTTTTCACTGAATTCCTTCATAAAGACTTGCTCCTCAGCTGAAGTCGCATTCTTGATCGCAATAAGTGAAGTATGTGGTGTGGATAAAGATTGAGAATAATTGACAATTGTGGTGAGAATCAATTTCGTTTCAGCATAATCATCTTTGTGATATGGTAAATCACCACAAATGACGCGGATTGCTAAGCCAGGACCTGGGAACGGATGCCTGCTCACAAGATCCTTAGGTAAACCTAGTTGCACGCCAAGTTCTCGCACTTCGTCTTTATGGAAATCACGTAATGGTTCAATAACTTTACCCTCTTCACGAAGAGCTCGAACAAGATCTGTATCATTATGATGTGTTTTTATGGCATCTGCCTTGTTGCTTGCAATAATTGAACCACTTTCAATGAGATCAGGTCGTAACGTCCCTTGTGCTAACATGGTTGTCTTTGGATCAAGTTTAAGGTCTTTGATAGCGTCATTAGCCACCTGAATAAACGTATCTCCAATGATTTTGCGTTTCTCTTCAGGTTCCGAAGTAATGTTTAGAGTTCTCGAATACCATTTCTTAACCGGGTGATCCATTTCGTCGCAAGTGAGTTGTGTTTTGGCATTGTAAAATGTATGACTCGCGTTCACCACCGTCAGCTTTAATCCCAATACTTCTAAGGAATCAGCAACTTGCTTGCTCTCGTTTTTACGCATAAATCCGTTATCAATGTGAACAGCGTACACGGAGTTTGCTCCAAGTGCCTTAGTCAACAATGCAGTACAAACAGTTGAGTCCACACCACCACTCACTAAAGACAGTATCTTGCATGACCCACACTGTTTCTTAATTGCATCAATACATGACTGAATTCTACACTGCATACTAAAGCTACCAGAACATCCAGCAATTTTGAAGAGGAAATTCTTGAACATTTGAGTGCCAGATTTTGTAAGATCAACCTCAGGGTGAAACTGAACCCCATATATTTTCTTTGCTTCATTATCAATGGCTGATATAAGAGCACCAGATTTTCCTATCACTCTAAAACCAGTAGCCACTTGTGTAACTGTATCACCATGAGTTAGTAAGACTTCTTCACTTGAGTTTAAACCTCGAAACAAAGTAGATGAAGTATCAACATCGATTGTGAACTGACCATCTTCTCGAGAACTTTTCTTTTCAACTTTGCCACCAAATATTTTGTTTATCAGCTGAAGCCCATAGCAGATACCAAAAATAGGAATTCCCAATTCAAATATCTGTGGATCACACCAGACAGGATTAGGATCATTGACGCTGCCAGGACCACCAGAAATAATTATTGCTTTATATTTATTTTCTTGTATCGTAGCTGCTGGTGTCTCAAGTGGTAAAAAATCTGTGTCAACTTTTAACTCTCGTATCCGCCTATCAATTACCTTGCCGTACTGAGCTCCAGCGTCTAATATTACAACTTTTTCTTGCTTCACAGATGCTGTATTTTGCTTTAATTCTTTGTGGCCATTCGCAGAAGGACAGAGAGCAGGTTTGCTCATTTTTGCTGCCATGTTTTCAAACCAGTTACTGTACGATACTCGTTTCCAATCTTTCTTTATTGCTCTCTCTTCGTTTGTGTCTCTCAAAATGGCTGCCAGAAGGCTGAGGTTTTTACAAACAGTTACAAACGAATATCGCGACAAATGTCCTGAACTATCTCGTTTTATGATGATGAAGTACTTTGAACGTGTAAATGGACCAGATGCTGAAAAATTTAGCGAACGTTCACAGTGTTTAAATGCTTGTGAACATTGTGGCACCATACTTACACATTCAAACTGTACATTTAGAATAAAACCGAAACAAAAACGCAAGAAAAGGAAGAAAAAATGTTTAACCAAGGATAGAACGTTCGATGTTATACCTAAATCATACAATTTCTTGCAAATTCGTTGTCATTATTGTGGATGGAAAACAAGAGAAGTTGGTACGACCAGAAAATCAAGTAGAAACAACAATGAATCATTGACTGATTTGGATGACATTCAAACACCTAGATTCTCAGGAAACGTATCTGTCCGTAACTACAGCACTCCAGAATTGTCCAGGACAAAGAAGCAATCAGGTTCCAGATCACATACAGCATCAGGAAATAGAAAGAAGACAAAAAGCAGACTAAAAGAACTTCTTGCTAAAGAGAAATTAGAAACTGATCAAAAGACATCTTCTCCTAGTTTAATCAATTTTCTTGCTACTATTTAATGATTGAATAAAACAACTTTACAACGTAGAAATACGAAAGCTGTACAAAAATAAAAATGTTCTATTTATATTATTTATATTCTAAAATGTGAAAGAGTGACAATAGCAACATTTTATTACAATTCAGAGATTTCTAGGAATTATTATAAAGCGCCATCCACTTCCTAAACCACTTTCTCAGATATAATCTCTTGATTTCCTTTGCTAAACTTGTGTGTGAGGCGGTCACGTTGAACCAGGAAATGAATACTTTGGAAAGTATTTTCTGGTTGTCATGATGGACCATAGCTGAAGACACTCTCCTGCGAACAAAGTTATGACGCCATATTTTCCAATATCTTACATATAACGTTTCTTTATGCAAATTTTCAGCCTTCGTTGAAAACGTAGATTTATTCAGCCATATTTTCATGTATTTGGTCAGCAAACCTGAATCATTTCGCAGATGGGATTGTTGAAATTCCTTCAGTTTGTTTAAATGTATTTTCTCCTTGCTATAATAATCGTACCAGCCTAAAAAATGTCTTCGCAACATTTTTGTCTCGTGATGATATCTGGCAACCTGAGAATGTTTTGTAAGTTTTTTCCAAAGCATAAACTTCATTCGTAACAATCTATTCTTGGAATCATTAACTAAAGTATCTGCCACTTCATTTAATTCTTTATTTCCTTCGGCTTTTGTTTGCCAAAATTTAAAATGCTGTCGAGCCTTATTTCGCTTCAAAATCTGTTCACACCAACACGCAAATGTCTTCTTCATTAGATTTTGAAGACAATGCTTTTTAGCATCTTTTTTTCTTTTCTGCTGTTTCCATTGATTGAAAGCCGAGGCGAGATGTTGTTTTTCTTTCAGTTTTGCATATTCAACGATAATTTGTTTATTCTTTGTTCTCTGACGCCAAAAAACGAATGTTGAACGCAACAAATTTTTCAGGACGATGCTTTGAAATCCTTGAATGGAGAGATTATCATTAGCTTGTCGTATTAAGACAGCACGCCAGGATGTGAGAACTCTCCTCATCAGAGTCTCGTGGTAACATTCTCTCATATTAATACACTGCTTCGCAGCAGCAAACCAAAGTGAAAATTTTTCCTTCAGTCTTTTTTGTTCTTGGAAACGGTAATAGGCAAGAGAAGTTTTTCTTCTATAACTAGTCGCTGAAGCCCAAGAATGCCACGCTTTAAAGATCTTATCAATTTTTCTTTCTTCTGATACCCCAAGAATAATCCTAGCAGTCCGAACATCTTCATAGCGAACCAGCCACTCGTTAAAAGCCTTTGCTAAAATATGTTTATTTCTGTGTGTTTTCATCTTCCTGCGATGTTCAGCACGAAAAGAAGCAATGTCTCGCCAGGCTGGGAAACATCTTCGCAATAATAAAGTTTGAGACATGTTTGTCGCTTGTTGGGAACAATGCGTTGCTTTTTTCCAGTAATATAATGTTCTTCTTAAGCAATTCTGTCGATCGATCTTTTTATATTGATCGATAACTTGTTTATCCATGTCAGTAACTTTTGCTGACATCTGCCATCGCAAGACAATGTTTTGCAGTTGACATTTTGTTGTCCTCTTTTGCTTCCAAATGTTGTAAAACTTCTTGAGTAAATTTCTTGTGGAGAAATCATGAGCTCTATTTTTATCATGGCAACTCCGGACTTGTTGCTTGTAATAGTTTGTCCATTGCAACAAGAACTTCTTTTTCATCTGATTGACCCAATGTTGTCTGGCCAGTACAGAAACAAATAGCCAACGTCTCCACTTTGCAAGACATTTCGTCAGCAATTTCTCTTTATCTCGCGCCATCCATTCAGCATATGTACTTCTCACGAGATTCACATGTCGCGTGTACTTACACCACGAACGAAACGCCACACTCAATGATAAAGACCGCCAATGGATTATAGTCTCAGCCACCAGGAGCTCACGGTCGCGCACCACACTATCACTGGTAGTTTGGTACGAGTATAAGGATTCTGTAATATGTACAGATGCCCTATCATCCTGGTCACTTTCATCTCCGGCAGAATGAACCCCGGAGGAATGAACCCCGGAGGAATGAAGTCCGGAAGAAAGAAGCGCGTCCTCTTCACTTGATCGCTGTTGTGATGTTTGGGATATTTGTTCAAGACTGTGCTGTCTGATCAACGGAGACGTACAACGACTCGTGGGTCGCTCAGAAACGAGAGATATTGGCAGTCCTGTGTTTTGTGCCTCCATGGTAACAGGTCGGTAACTAGGTAAGATTACATATGATCTTGGGGCTGAGACGTCATCATGGCTTAACGTTGGAGTCATTGGCCGAGAACGCGGAGTTGGAATTGGAGAAAACATCTCCTCATCAGCGGGAAGAAATTGAAAAGATGAAGAGGAGTTCTTCAAAGAGGTCTGGTAACCAGAAGTAGATAAAAAGGCGGAACCCTGGGATGAATCCATAGCGAGGTTTGTGGCAAAGTCGCAAACTTGACGTTCCAATTCAATTTTTGCAAAATCTTTCCAAGCTAAAATTACGGTCTTTAATGTTTCGTTCCATTTCAATTTTATAAATTTTCGCGTTTTGTGTTCAACTGCATATTGTCTTTGCCATCTTGAAAATGATCGTTTCTGTAGCATTCTCTTCTTCGTTTCATCAGCTTTTCTTATCATTGACGTCATAATTTGCGCATGCTCTGTAGTCTTGTGTTTCCAGGAAGTGAAGAAACAACGCAGAAGTATTTGACGGCGAGCCCTTTGTGTATGTTCAGCTTCTCTTAGCTCAGCTTTCTGTTGCGCATTGTTCTTCCATGTTTCAATATATCTTCTCATCATATTTTGCTTTCTTTCTTCGGCCATTTTCTCACTTTCTTGCAGATCTTTAACGTATTCCAGCCAAACGAAAAAGTGTCTTTCTAATTTCAAAAAGTGCAATCTTTTCACGACTTCCTTTTCTTTTGCTATACACCACTGCTTCACCCTCCACCTTTCCCATGCATCTCGTTTAACTCGGTAATTTTTCGTGTTATGTAATGTTCTTAGATATTTTCCACGTAATATGTAACGACGCCAGGCGTCAAACACTTTTGCCATATCTCTGCGCACATGTCTTTTAACAAGAGGCTCAATAATACATTCCTCTTGATTCACTACTCGCCATGCTTGCAGAATGCGACCCAGTTTGTTCTTTTGTAAAATTCTGCCCAGATGTTGAGCTCTTGTATTTTCTTCTCTGACTTTCTGTAGTTCAAGCTGCCATGACTTGAAATAACGTTTCACAACAAACATTTCAAATGTTGAGCCACTTTGATGAAATTTTATTCCAAGTTTCACTTTCTTGACCTTCAATTTCCACACTTCACAACATTTTCGAACACATCGCAATGACCAGTTGTTCTGAGAACGGTTTCTCATTTCTAGGATTCTTAACTGAAATTTCCAATATTCCCACTGCTCACGAAAAAGTCTTTTGGCTTTCTCTTCTTGAAATCTCTGCATTGACTTTCTCATTTCAATTCTCTTGATCGTTTTATTTTTCCAAGAATTAAAAAATGTTCGAGTTTGGACAATTTCCAATATTTTAATAAAGTCTGCTCGTGACGTTTTCTGTTGCTTCACAAAACAAATCCACATGGTCAGGAATCTTCGCTTCTTCGCCTTCCTCGCCAGGGCTTTGCACAAATGCTTATGGATTCGTTTCCTCATGTATCTCAAATTCCATAACTTCATTGCTCGACTTTGCTGTGTTTTCCTGCAAAAGTCAAGAGCAAGTTTCATTCTCTTAGCTTGCCTCCATTTTTTAAACATTCGTCTTGTTAGCGTTTTCTTGTGGTATTCCTTACACATGTTTTGTAACCGTAAATGAACAATTTTGGCATATTGTGTCCAGTGTTTCCAGTGGAAAAAAGCCTTTAACAAAACCCGCCGTCTTGTAAGACGACGACTTAGTAAAGATTTTTGGGTAATGCTTTTCCAATAGTGAAAAAGATGACACTGAGTCTTTTCTCCATAATGATATCTCGCTATACTGTTTAAGCGATTCTTTACGCGACGTTCTCTTACGTAAACTGCCCAGAAATTCCAGAATTTGTAAATCAAATTAATTTTAAAATGAACACTTGCTAAACTGTTTTTCTGTTTGGAGTTAAATTTTGCTTTCCACTTGGAATATTTCTTCGATAGAAAATGCCTGTTAGCAATGCTCTGAAGTAGCTTAGTTCTTTCAACATGTAGTTTATAATAACGCCATTGTGAAAATATTTCTTGCATCGTTTTTCTTTGCCTTTCACTTGTCTTTCGTCGCCACATTTGCCAACACTTCTGAACCAAAACTTTTCTTTGCTTCACAACGAAATCATCAACAGCCATTCTTTGATGTTCCGCAGCGTACGCTAATCCTTTCATTGCTTTGCGTAAAAGATGTTTTCTACATAGTTGATCAGCTTTGACCTGCATAACTTGTGCTCTTCTTTGCCATGCGCCGAACACTTTTCGCAATAACTTCAATTTATCAAAATCTTTAGCTCTTTTAAGACTGATCTTTTCTTCCATTTGAAACATCTGTTCAATTTTCATTTTACGACCATCCGTCTGATCTTTCGCAGTGTTCTTATCTAATGACAGAAATTCCTTTCTACCCTGCGTTGAACCCCAAGACTTTGACAGACTAGAAGACGAGTACAAACTTGGCAGAGCATCTTTTACAGGCATTTCACTGCTTGTCGATCTTAAACCGTTTCGTGGAGTCACTCTTTCTGTCACGCTTGTTTCTCTTCGTGACTTTATATTCCCTTCATTCCTTAACTTTTCGTAATAATCAATAACATTACTTTGAACAACTGGTGTACGATTTGAGGCAGAAAAACTTGGTGTTGTTTTTGTAGGAGTGATATTAACTGATCTCATTAAAGTACTAGTGTTGCCAACACCGTCTTTTAAATGCAACAAACTTTCCGTAGCTTGGGTCCTTCCCAAGTTCCCTAAAGCATCAGGTTTTGTAAAAGGAATGTTACTAGACGTTGGATATTTATTTAAAAACGGAGCATTTTCGAAAAAATAACCTTGTTTTGAAGACGTATCAACGGTATCATGATACAGGCGTCTAACACCGTTAATCATTGGATGATTTCTTGCATTATTTTCAATCTCAAACTGTGATGTTCCGCTACAAGGAAGTATTTCTTTTCCATTTCTGGTACCACTATTTCCACCATAACTACATGAACCTTCGTTATTCCTTTCATCAGTGTTAACATGTTTTCGAGATGTGTCGTTATATGCAACTTTATTCCGCATATATCCAGACTCAGTTTTTATTAAGAAATTTCCTCCGTGACTTGTAGTTTCTATCCCATCATAATTTTCACTTGTGTCATCAAAGACTTCACCATTGGAGTACTTTGTTTTGAAATTTCTATGTTTCGGTATGCGAGTATTTTCACCAAATATTTCTTCTAAAATGGCTTCAGTAGTTTGAGAAGCAGCAAATTCCTCATCGGACGTCGTAGGTTCGGTAAGCAGCGACTGTTTATTCACGTCGTTGGATCCCGAAGAACCAGGCTTATTTCTCCTTGTTCTTCCAGAATAATTCTTTTTATCATTTGTAAACCTGTTGCTAAAGTCATGGTTACTTGAGGACACTTGTCTTGGTATGTCTTCAAATCGTGCATCCACTCCTGCACTCCTCCGCATTGCTGTGGTAGCATTTTCATCAGACGTCAACATGTCATAACTAGTGTTTGTGAATTCTTTATTCTTATCTTTATGACAAAGTGCTTCATTATTGTTAGAATATGTCAGATCTTCTGAAACGTCCGTAGACCCCAACTCATATTCATGCAAATATTCCACTTTCTTCAACAGCTTTTGGTTGGTTTGTGGCAACTTTTCCACTGTAAACGCCTTCTTTTGATCATCAATTTTGGTAAATGTTTTCGATTCTCTTACTTCGCTTTACATAATATTGAATGCACAATGTCC
>ERZ1738537.115-NODE-219-length-8821-cov-4.124572_pt1 | contig 8821 bp, 1 predicted proteins | sample MGYA00581732_ERZ1738537 | MGnify/ENA primary metagenome ERZ1738537 (study PRJEB40740, sample SAMEA7388104) | Antillogorgia bipinnata | biome: Marine coral reef biome; feature: Environment associated with an aquatic invertebrate; material: Seawater | host...
CTCTCCGCGAGACCAAGGCTGACATTTCGAGCCGTTCTAAATATCAATATTATTGTAGCTACAACCCCAAACTTACATTAATCCTCGAGAATATATGTCCTTCTTCACATCTTTATCAAATTTCGGTCGAAAATACACCTTGCGAAGCAACAAATTCACAAATATCTCGCAGAAGATGCAAGTTGAGTAATTGCAGTAGATTTTCTTTCCCACAAATTTTTTAAATCTCGTGGCATAGGTGACCCAAGCCACTCGTTAAATTGAAGCATTTTTATGTGGCATTAGATTCTGATGTTTCGATATATCATAAAGCTACAAAAGTTGTTGAGTTTCGTTTTTACAGTGTAAAGTTCTCTGAAAAATTACACCATAAAGATAGTTATTATTATTAAAAACATCTCGCTAATAAATAATTACATCCTAATAATGAAATCTTAAAAGCGGGATTCCAATCAAAACTTCAAATGCATCCAAGATGTGGTCGCGTTGTCGCTGATTTTTGGAGATAATGTGAAACTGCTGGTTACCAATGATAGCCAACGAAATCACCAGATTTTTGTTTAAGCATTTCATCTTGTTCTGGCGATCAATAAGGGCGTATTTTCCTGGTATAATATTGTGAATATCATTCAAATTGATTTCTATATTCTTCCGTCGCTTTTTATTCTCATCATGTACAACGAATTGGTTTTCCTCTTCGTTCAACCACAACTTTGCGCTAAACAAATCATCGCCATGGAAAATTAAAACTTCCACTGCGCTTTTGAAAAAATTGACGAGCCGCTCCTTTTGGTTGGATCTTGGTCTGAGTTGCCATTCCGTGAGACTACGGTGTTTCATCACAGCGGTCGTCATAATCACGAGCCCGCAAATTTCAGCGTAAGGTTGATCCAAAAGCTCGAAATGGCGGCTGGGAAGAGTGATGACGTCAACTTGGTTTGTTAATGATCCCCAGAATTCCACCGGATCCCAGGAGACGAATGATTGTTTGACTTGATCAGCATTTTTACATCGGACATATGTGATGGCTTGCTCATGTTTAATCTCAGGAGGCTTCCACTGAAGGTGCGCATGGCAAGCTCTTTCTGATTGATCTTCAAGACACGTCAAATGACCTCTGACGTCACCTATGCTAACATTCATCTTCTTGGCTCTTTCTTCCAAAGCTAAACATAACTTTTCCCCTCTTCCCAGGTCATCCATCAGACGCTCGAACTCTGCCAAGGAAAACCCGAGGCGACCCAACGCTATGGAGCGTAGATAACGTCCAACCATTTTCTTCTTCAAATCAGAAACAAGGATATCTTGGAATTTTTTAAGCTGTGTTTTGTTGTCTTGAAATGACTTCGGAAACCAAGTCATGGTGTCCAGCATGGTCACCATGGCAACTTCTTCGTCATCTTGTGTCAGCTGACAGGCCATCTCGTAGCTCAATATACCTCCGAATGAAAACCCAGCCAGATAGTAAGGTCCAGTTTGCTGTACAGTCTTTATTAAATTGATATATTTCTTGGCCAGAGATCTCACAGATCCATAACCCCTATCTTCAAATATAAAGTCCTCAGTTCCAATGCTGAACAATGCAACAGTCTCCTGGTGTCTAAAGCCAGCGGCAAATGGAGCATTTGCCAGTGCTGATTTATGACTGCTGTGAATCATAAACACTTTGACTACGGCGTCGTCAGGGACATACAGCGGGATCACCTTCACATCGCAATCTTCGGATTTAATCTCGTCTTCTGGAATACCGCGTGGTGTTTTACTTTTGTCATCCAAGGTTTGCGTTCGTCTTGACTCGCGCTCTTCGCGAGTTGTGTTGAGTTTGTCACGTTGAAAATTACGAATTTGCTCGAGAGTGTCATTAATGATCGTCATTCCGGTTGTTTTTGGTTGAATAAAGTAGTAAATCTCAAAAATCGCGCCAACGCCATTCCGTATCTTGAGACTCATGTTCGCCGCACCAATAGAATCCACGCCGTATTTATACAGAGCCAGATTCAAGTCAACCTCGTGACAATCAGCCTCGGTCCAAGTGGACAACAATCTCCTGATAAACTCCTCCACAGTCCTCCGTCGTTTTTCTGGGTCGAGGCAAGCAAGCTGTCCCAATGTCATGCCGCTTGTCACGTCATTAGACGTACTGCTGATGCGAGTTTCGTCATGGAGGGATTGAAGCCTCGGCGACCTGTGTAAGATGTAGGCTGAGCTCTTAAGATACGTTGACCAGTCGATGTCGCAAATGATGATCTGTGATTGGTCAGAATGCTTGACGAGGAATTCTTCAAGGAACTTTAGTCCTTTTTTACATGACATCATACGGAAGCCATAGCTTTGAAATAAGCTCGCGATATCCTTTGATCTCTCTAATATCCCTGCACCACCCATGGTACCCCATGCCACAGACAGCGCGGGTAACCCAAGCTTATTACGGCGATAATCGCATAAGGAATCAAGAAAGGTGTTCGCTCCGGAATAAGCGATCTGACCAACATTCCCAACAATGCCAGCAATAGAGGAAAACATTATAAAGAAATCCAGATCAAATCTGAGACTCAACTGATGAAGAATAACGCTACCTTGAACTTTCGTAGCCACGACACGCGCGCATGTTTCGAGGTCGGCGTCTTTGATCCTCTGATCCTCAAGTACCATAGCAGTGAACGCGATCCCTGCCAGTCTTGGAAGTCCATTAAGTTCCTTAACGATTCCCGACATGTCTTGCCATGACGTCACATCCGCTTGTCGAAGAAGAATTCTTGCTCCGGTCTCTTGTTCGAGTCTCGCGACTTCCTTTATCTTGGATTTGCTCGCAGCCGACCTTGCCGTGCAGATAACAGTTTTCGCGCCATTTTGAAGCAGCCATCTTACCAACTCGAAACCGAATCCGCCGACCCCACCAACGACCAAATAACTTTTATCTTCTTTCAAATGCTTTGGATCAAATGGCAAAGTTGAAAACATACGTTCTCCTGGCTCCTTTCCACACTTGAACGATGGAGCCAGCGCGTTAAGAGAGTCCGTTTTAATTGACGAGTTATTGCAGTCTTGACCGTGTGCATTCATCTCTGCTCTTTCTTCTTCGCTAAAGATCGAATTATTTTCTTGAAATTCTCCAAAACTGGGGAGTTTCACGTCGCTTTGTAGTTCAACACTATTGAAGCGTAGCGAACCCAAACGCTTAATTTGGTTATGATATCTGGACCCATTACGGTACGTTATCTCTTCACCAATGTCTTCTCGCTGCAGGTCGTTGAGCATCAGTTCGAAATCAGCCCTACTTGGATTTTCTGGTAAATCAACGACGGCTATCTTCGGCGAAGAAAGTTCCTCGGCAACTGTTCGGCGAAAACCGAGCAGAGTGCTGGACCAAGGAAAGCCAGGATCATCACCAGGGTTCGTGCCGAGTGGAACTGCTTCGCATGTAACTAAGACAAGCTGGATGTCTTCCGTATGTTTTGATGTCAAAATTGTTTGAAGTAACAGCAAAGAGCTCTCAAACGCTTGATAATGCGCTTGCTTGAAGTTCTTCCAGTCTGGCAGCATGGAGAGGTTATCAACTGGAAGAAAACTAACGATACAAACTTTGTTGTAGCCTGCAGAATTCGAGGTCTCCATTGCTTTTTCTAGCACTTGTAAGAACGTGTTCCCGATTGAAGATGACGTTTCTGGGAATTCGAACTCAAAGCTTGGATACTCCTTTGGGAGAGTACGGGTAAACTTTTCCGAGAATCCACAATGATCCGGGATAATGAGCCATACTTTGCTTTCAACAGCTACTCCAGTAACTGCTCTCTCCGGTTGCCATTGAATCTGGTAAGAAACATCGTCCAGGGTCGAGCTTGGCCGTAAGTTTGATAAGTCTACCATTTTGAATTTCTTGATCAGAAACACCTCGTTTCCATGACAATCCATAAGAACTATGTCACATATGTGCTCTTGGAAAGAGTCAGGGTTGCTCATGTGATTCTCCACGCCATCGCCCACATGTCTCGTCACGTGACAATACATAACTTCAGTGAAATTCCTGTGATGCACCCTTACATCAGCGGCGCCGTAAGGTACAGGTTTTTCCACCGAATTCTCGAGTAAAAATAGACTTTGAAAACAGGCGTCAATGACGGCAGGATGGACAACATAAGGAACTTGAGACGAGCGGATCTCTTCAGGGAGAACAATGGAACACAATGCCTCAGTTTCTGAACACCAGGTTTCTGTGATTAACGAAAATTGAGGACCGTACGCAAAACCTCTTCTCACCCTTTCTGAATTGAACACGTCCAGCGACTGTTTGGGAAGACGTGATCTTATCCTGGTAATTTTCGTCGTGTTTGATGCTCCCACTTTCTGGCACTGGTGCATTTCCTCATCAAACGAAACAAACCCTTTGGAGACCAAAACCTCATTTCCATGCTCTTGCACGGTCGTTATATGATAACCATGTCTCGCGCTAGGCCTTCCCGTAGTATCTAACCTAGTACAGAATCGTGCAATCTCATTGGTGGAGAGCGTAAGGAGATTTTCAAACGTGACGTCCTGTAACCTTGGTAACATACGGGGAAACATGTGTAGTACAAGTGCCAAACCCATTTCGACGTACACAGCCCCCGGAATCACGGCATCTTCCGAGCTTTGAAAACGGTGATCGTTTAAGTAAGGTAGGGCATATACGTCAATTTCCGACTTCCAGGCGTGGAGTCCCGAGTATGCAATGGTCGCAACTGCTCTTCCTAGCAGTGGGTGGGATAGGCCCGAATTTAGGGTGCTACTTCTTAGATTCAATTTGTCAGGCGTATTAACATCTACACCTAAACCACTTGCCAACGGTCCAACAAGCTCGGCTGGCTCGCGTTCTCGGTACCAGTACTTACGTTCTTGCCAAGGATTGCTCGGACAACGGATAAACGTCTTCGTTCCAGATCCCTGGACTTTATCCCACGCGATCGGGAACCCTTGTGTATAAAGCGTTGCAGGGCAATTGCGCAAAAACGATAAATAACGATGTTTGTCTGACCTTTTAGGCAACGTTTCGATAAGGATCACTGTCGTTTGTTCCGTTGACTGCGCTGATTGCATCTGGGAGGAAATTTCCTGCATATATCTTGGAAACTGCGGCACGGCATTGATTTCAACCATCACTTTATACCCATCGGAGATCATGCTGCGAACCGCTGAACTGAATAACACAGGCTCGCGTACGTTGTCCCACCAGTGACCGGGAGAAACCTGGGAGATCTGGGTTCCAGTAACTGTGGAGTAAAATGGTACTCTAGAACGACCTGGTGTAAGTTCTAAGCGATCAATTCCTACCAAGAATTTTTCTTTGATAAGATCCATGTCGTGGCTGTGAAACGCTCGAGTAGTACCTAGCCTCTTGTGAAAAACTTTACGGTGATTCTTCCGTAGGTAATCTTCAATAAACTGCATCGACTGATGATCTCCAGACAATACCACGTTAACTGGACTATTCACTGCAGCAACGCTGACACTAGCTACCAGATCCAACACTGTAATCATCTCACCAACAGCCTCTGGGGACATTCCAACAGCCATCATCCGGCCTGTGGGAGAACAGTTCTCTTGAAGGCCTGCACGAAGTAAAATCAATTGGACAGCAGTTTCCAAGCTGATGACATGGGCAGCACATGCTGCGGATATTTCCCCGAGACTGTGACCAACAACAGCCGAAGGGAATATACCCCAGGATATAAGTAATTGGGTCATAGAGTAATGCAAACCGAACAGCGACATTTGAGCGATGGAATTATCTTGTATTGATAAACATTCCGCCTCGATTTTTTTCAACGTTTCCATAAGACGCCAAGGAATTTGAAGTTTTTCCAAAATCCCATCGATCTGCTGTATGCTTTCTTTGAACTTTTCCTCATTGTGGATCAATTCAGTCGCCATGGAATACCAGGAGTGTCCTTGCCCGCCGTAGACAAATGCTAATTTTTTAACCGTCGCAGAATTATCGTTCATTGCGATATATTTTTGCCAACCAAGGCTATCCTTAGAAAAGAGTTTCAGTACGTTTGCTGCCTGTTTCAAAGAGCTAAAAGTCAAAGCTAGTTTGTGAGAGTGAACACTGCGTCTGTTGTTCAAAGTGTAGCATATATTCTCTTTTAACAAATTGTCATTCTCCGGGGTTTTTTCTAACCAGTCTGAAAATCTTTCAGCCATTATTCTCAGAGCCTCGCGGGAACGGGCAGACAGTGTGAGTATCCTTAAATCTCGTTTTCGCGGGCAATTTCCCATGCTTTCCATTGATTGGACTTCCTGAACGATGACGTGAGCATTCGCGCCACCGTAACCATAGGAACAGACTGCAGCCGTCTTAGGTTTACCGTCAACCGTTGTCCATGGCTCAAGCTTGGTCTGAACAATCATTTTTCTTTCAGCAATCTTCAGTTGAGGTTTTAGCTCTTGAATGTTCACGGTGGGGACAAAGTAGCCATTTTTTATCATAAGACACACTTTAATAAGCCCAGCTAGTCCAGCTGTCGATTCCGTGTGGTTAATATTCGATTTCACCGAGCCTATACGAAGTAGACGCGAAGAGTTATTCGCGTAGACCTCGGACACGGATCGCATCTCGACGACATCCCCGACCGCTGTTCCTGTACCGTGTGTTTCAACATATTCAACGTCCGTTTTTCGAAGCCCGGATTCCATCAAGACTCTTCTTGCTAACTCGGCTTGCATTTTGTCGCTCGGTGCAGTCATTGGGATGGCGGTTTGGCCATCATTATTTAAGCCACATGCGAGGATATTAGCATAAGGTGCGTCGTGATCTTGCAGAGCTTCACATGCTGGTTTCAAAATCACCACAGCAACTCCTTCGCCTCGGCCATAACCGTCTCCTTTCGCGTCGAAACTTTTGCATCTTCCATCTTCCGCCAGCAAGCCAGTTCGACAACAAGCAGTGTGGAAATAGCGCGCGAGAATCAAATTTGGCGCGCCCACAATCGCCACGTCGCATTCACGTGCTTTCAAGTGTGTGACTGCTATATTTAGAGCAGTCAACGAAGACGAGCACGCCGTATCGACCGTTAAACTTGGACCGTTTAAATTCAACGAAAATGAAATCCGATTGGCTGCCGTCGATGCAGTGATCCCAGTTGACGCAAACTCATCAATGTTCGTCACGTTTCCATCATCCAGAAGTAGCCTCCCGTAGTCTAAGTTCATCAGACCAACGTAAACTCCCGTTCGACATGCTTGCAAGTCTTCAAGCTTCAACCCCGCGTCTTCAATCGCTTCGTAAACGCCTTGAAGCAAAAGTCTTTGCTGTGGGTCCATTGCGCGACATTCTGCCGGAGAAATGCCGAAAAATTGTGCGTCAAATCCGGCAATTTCGTCCAAGAATGCGCCTTTTAGCGTATAATGCTTTCCTGGAATTTGTCGTGCGGGGTTATAAAAGCGTTTGAGAGTTAAAGCCTCGAGTCTGTTCTCTGGATAGGAATTGATTACGCAACCTCCTCGCACAAGTAGATCCCAAAATGCGTCCTTTGAATTTACGCCACCCGCAAAGCGACAACTTATTCCGACAACCGAAATACATTGGTTCTGTTTTCTCATCGCAAATTCTGACGTTTGCCAATTTTTTAAAATTTCTAAACTTTCAATTCTATTATAATTTCGAAAGTCAAGTCTTGTTTCTTCGCTGTTGTTTTCGGAAGAATTTTCAAAAGCGCAACGTTTATTAAATACTAAGCAGTACGCCGTCAAAACAACAATGTTGTTGAGGCAAGCCAAAAGAACAACCTCAAGAGACAGTTCCAAAGATATTTGAAGAATTACGAGGTTTATCAGTCCAACGAAAATGCAGAAAGATAGAATTGTAATTTTCCCGCGAAAAATTCCGCTGTAAACAATTGAACGTACAATGTGAAAAAGATACTTCGTAAATGGCAAAAAGGGTCTGGTTATAAATGTTTTGACTAGTAAAAACACTCCAAATATAACAGTTAAACTTAGTAAGGCAATTTCAAAGCTTAAGATAACATCAAAGAGACCAAACAAGACGAAGAAAGCAAAAAAATTTACGCTAATTTTCCTGCAGGAGTGACAAAACCCAAACACCGTACAAAATAAACCAAAATACACAAAATGTGAACTTAAGCGACTTTTAAATCGGAAAAGCACAGAATAGACGTGTTCTTTAGCAGAATAAAGATTAAAAGGCGTTATTTTTATGTTTTTTACATCACATTGCTTTTCCGTTGACGCCATTTTGTCGGACTGGCTTTCGTGTGCACAAACGATTAATTTTATTGCGCTTGCGTTCAAATTCTTGCACAAGACACCGTTGCCTAGGTTGGGAGCAAGGTAATATTTTAATTGAGGGCCATAAAACTTCAAAGAGGTGTTTGATAAAAGGCTGATATGATCTCCTGGTATCTTAAAATGATTTTCTTTATGCTCTAATGTTGGATGAGAGGCAGTTAATATATTCGCTTTGCTATAGTGACACCGTGAACGGCCATTATCTTTGTCGAAAGCAGAAGAAATACTCGGTATACTTCCAATTGAACAATTTCGGTTGTCAGAAAGGATAAAACTGCCAAAGGCGAAGGCGAAATAAATTTTTAAAGCGGTTATTAAGGACAGCCATTTCTGAGCCCTGAACATAATGTCAATGAGAGATACAAACTTTAAAACGATGTCTCCACGACAAATTGCACCTTATGTGACGAATTTGAATATGGAAGGCACTCTCTTCAGTGATTCATCTTTTCCCAAAAAGACCAATTTTCGGCCACAGTTCCGACTTGGGGATATTATTGACCAACGATTTTCCTCACGATTGCCCAAAATTATT
>ERZ1738537.116-NODE-221-length-8793-cov-4.998856_pt1 | contig 8793 bp, 20 predicted proteins | sample MGYA00581732_ERZ1738537 | MGnify/ENA primary metagenome ERZ1738537 (study PRJEB40740, sample SAMEA7388104) | Antillogorgia bipinnata | biome: Marine coral reef biome; feature: Environment associated with an aquatic invertebrate; material: Seawater | host...
CGCAGATGATCGGGCTGTTCTTTTAATGATGAGTCAGCCCTTGTGTTGACTCATAGTTATGTGCTTAGTACAATGCTGCGTCCTTTTTGTCCGGGCGACAATGATCGCCGGGCCTAGTTCTTTATTGATATGGTTAGAACAAGATGAGTCAAGCTCAGCAAATTCGCATTCGCCTGAAGGCTTTTGACCATCGTCTGATCGACCAGTCTACGCAGGAAATCGTTGATACTGCGAAGCGTACTGGTGCTCAGGTGCGTGGTCCAATTCCTCTGCCAACACGAAAAGAGCGTTTTACTGTACTGATTTCTCCTCACGTAAACAAAGATGCGCGTGACCAGTATGAAATCCGTACTCATAAACGTCTTCTCGATATTATCGAGCCCACCGAAAAAACCGTTGACGCACTGATGAAGCTGGACCTGGCAGCCGGCGTTGAAGTGCAGATCAGTCTCGGTTAATTGCGGCTTAGGGCGCCATTCCAGTGTGCACAAGCTTTTGTGTAACGCTCTGCAATGGGCGGCCATAGTGGGTGAAAGCCCCGTACACGAGAGAGGTTGAAATGACTATTGGATTAGTCGGCAAGAAGTGCGGTATGACCCGTATCTTCACAGAAGACGGTGCTTCTGTACCAGTCACTGTAGTTGAAGTTGATCCTAACCGTGTTACCCAGATTAAAACTCTGGATACCGACGGTTACAACGCAATTCAGGTGACCACCGGTGCTAAGAAAAGCAGCCGTGTAATCAAGCCAGAAGCTGGCCACTTTGCTAAAGCAAAAGTTGAAGCTGGTCGTGGCTTGTGGGAATTTTGCACCGAAGAAGGCGCTAGCTTTGAGCTGGGTCAGCTGATCGGTGTAGACCTGTTCGAACAGGGTCAGAAAGTAGACGTTACTGGTCAGTCCAAAGGTAAGGGCTTCCAGGGCGGCGTTAAGCGTTGGAACTTCCACATGCAAGACGCTACTCACGGTAACTCTCTGTCTCACCGTGCTCCTGGTTCCATTGGTCAGTGTCAGACCCCGGGTCGCGTCTTCAAAGGTAAGAAGATGGCTGGTCACATGGGTGCTGAGCAAGTGACTGTACAGTCTCTGGAAATCGTTCGTGTTGACGCTGAACGTAACCTGCTGCTCATCAAAGGTGCAGTACCAGGTGCGACCGGCGCTGACGTTATCGTTAAGCCGGCTGTTAAAGCGAGCGCCTGAGGGGATTGATGATGGAACTGAATGTAACAGGTGCTGGTACGGTAGAAGTTTCTGACGTGACTTTCGGCACTGAATTCAACGAAGCTCTGGTTCACCAGGCGGTAGTTGCTTTCATGGCTGGCGCTCGTCAGGGTACCCGTGCTCAGAAAACCCGCAGCGAAGTAAGCGGCGGTGGACGCAAACCATGGCGTCAAAAAGGTACTGGTCGTGCACGTGCCGGTACTATCCGTAGCCCAATCTGGCGCGGGGGCGGCAAGGCATTTGCTGCTAAACCACAGGATCACGCTCAAAAGCTGAACAAGAAAATGTACCGCGGTGCTCTGCGTGCAATCTTGTCTGAGCTGGTTCGTCAGGAGCGTCTGGTTGTTGTTGAATCTTTCAACGCCGAAACTCCTAAGACCAAACAGATGGTCGCAAAGCTGAAAGAACTCAATGTTGAAAAAGGTCTGATCGTTTCTGATGAAGTCGACCAGAACCTGTACCTGGCTACTCGCAACATCCCTCACGTGGATACCCGCGACGTGCAGGGCATTGATCCAGTAAGCCTGATTGCCCACGAAAAAGTTGTAATGACTGTGGCAGCCATCAAGAAGTTCGAGGAGATGCTGGGATGAACCAGGAACGTATCTACAAAGTTCTGCTTGGTCCGCACATTTCCGAGAAGGCGACCGTAGTTGCTGAAGAACACGGCCAGTACGTCTTCAAGGTAGCTAAGGACGCCACCAAGCTTGAAATCAAAAAAGCTGTTGAACAGCTGTTTGAAGTAAGCGTCAATTCTGTTCGCACTGCCGTTGTTAAAGGCAAAACTAAGCGTACACGTTTCGGTATGGGCCAGCGCTCAGACTGGAAAAAAGCTTACGTTAGCCTGGAGCAAGGTCAGGAAATCGACTTTGCGGACGCGGAATAAGGAGTTAAAGGATGGCCGTAGTTAAATGCAAGCCGACTTCTCCGGGTCGCCGCTTCGTCGTCAAGGTCGTAAACCCTGACCTGCACAAAGGTCGCCCACACGCGCCTTTGGTAGAGAAGAAGAGCAAGTCCGGTGGTCGTAACAATGCTGGTCGTATCACAACCCGTCATCGTGGTGGTGGTCACAAGCAGCATTACCGTATCGTAGACTTCAAGCGCAACAAGGATGGCATCCCGGCTGTTGTTGAGCGTCTGGAATACGATCCAAACCGTACCGCACACATCGCCCTGTTGAAATACATGGACGGTGAGCGTCGTTACGTGATCGCACCTAAGGGTGTGAAAGCTGGTGACGAGCTGTACTCTGGTGTCGATGCGCCTATTAAAGCGGGTAACACATTGCCACTGCGCAATATCCCTCAGGGTTCCATCGTACATTGTGTAGAGCTGAAACCAGGTAAAGGCGCGCAGATGATTCGCAGTGCTGGTGCTTCTGCCCAGCTGGTAGCCCGTGACGGTGCCTACGTAACCCTGCGTCTGCGTTCCGGTGAAATGCGTAAAGTTCTGGCTGACTGTCGCGCCACTCTGGGCGAAGTCTCCAACAGTGAGCACAACCTGCGCTCTCTGGGTAAAGCTGGTGCCAAGCGCTGGCGCGGTGTTCGTCCGACCGTTCGTGGTGTTGCCATGAACCCGGTAGATCACCCGCATGGTGGTGGTGAAGGTCGTACTTCCGGTGGTCGTCACCCAGTGACTCCATGGGGTGTTCCGACTAAGGGTCGTAAGACTCGTTCCAACAAGCGTACGGACAAAATGATCGTACGTCGTCGCAGCGCTAAGTAAGCCTAGAGAGAGGATTCGACAGTGCCACGTTCATTGAAAAAAGGCCCATTTATCGACCTTCACCTGTTGAAGAAAGTCGAAGATGCGGCTGAAAGCGGCAACAAGCGTCCGATCAAGACCTGGTCTCGCCGCTCTATGATTATCCCTACTATGGTAGGTCTGACTATCGCTGTTCACAACGGTCGTCAGCACGTTCCGGTTTTCGTTACCGAAGACATGGTCGGCCATAAGCTGGGTGAGTTCTCTGCTACCCGCACCTATCGCGGTCACGCAGCGGACAAAAAAGCCAAGAAGCGCTAAGAGGTAAGAAATGAAAGAAGTAGCTGCTATCCATAAAGGCGCTCGCATTTCTGCCCAGAAAGCGCGTCTGGTTGCTGACCAGGTTCGCGGTAAAGCAGTAAGCGAAGCCCTGGACCTGCTGGCTTTCAGCCCGAAAAAGGCTGCTGAGCTGGTTAAAAAGGTTCTGGAGTCTGCTATTGCAAACGCCGAACACAACGAAGGCATGGACATTGATGAGCTGAAAGTCTCCACCATCTATGTAGATGAAGCGATGACTATGAAGCGTATTCGTCCGCGTGCCAAAGGCCGCGCTGATCGCATTCTCAAGCGGTCTTGCCATATCACGGTTAAGGTTGCAGAGGTCTAAGGAGCGATCAGATGGGTCAAAAAGTACATCCTAACGGGATTCGACTGGGCATCGTAAAACCTCACAGGTCTGTGTGGTTTGCTGAAGGTCAAGAGTATGCTGACAAGCTGATCTCTGATCTGGAAGTTCGTGAATTCCTGCAGAAGAAGCTGAAGAACGCTTCTGTAAGCCGTATCGACATTCAGCGTCCAGCGCAGAGTGCTCGGGTTACCATTCACACTGCCCGTCCGGGCATCGTGATTGGTAAGAAAGGTGAAGATGTTGAGAAACTGCGTCAGGCAGTTACCAAAATGATGGGCGTACCTGTCCATATCAACATCGAAGAAGTTCGTAAGCCAGAACTCGATGCTATGCTGGTTGCTCAGTCTATCGCTGGTCAGCTGGAGCGTCGTGTAATGTTCCGTCGCGCTATGAAGCGCTCCGTTCAGAACGCTATGCGTCTGGGCGCGAAAGGTATCAAGGTTCAGATCGGTGGTCGTCTGGGCGGTGCAGAGATTGCCCGTTCCGAATGGTACCGTGAAGGTCGCGTACCTCTGCACACACTGCGTGCAGATATCGACTACGCTACCTACGAAGCCAAGACTACCTACGGTATTCTGGGTGTTAAAGTTTGGATCTTCAAAGGCGAAGTGATTGGCGGAATGGCGGCTGTTGAACAGCAGGCTAAGGAGCCAGCGAAGCGTCCTAAGAAGAGACAACCTAAGAAGTAAGGAGCGCGGTAATGTTACAGCCAAAGCGTACGAAGTTTCGTAAGCAGCAAAAGGGTCGCAATCGCGGCCTGGCACACCGCGGCTCCAAAGTTAGCTTCGATGACTACGCATTGAAGGCTACTGGTCGTGGACGTATAACTGCTCGCCAGATTGAAGCAGCCCGTCGTGCCATGACTCGTCACATCAAGCGTGGTGGTAAGATCTGGATTCGCGTCTTCCCTGACAAGCCTATCTCCAAGAAACCTCTTGAGGTTCGTATGGGTAAAGGTAAGGGTAGTGTCGAGTACTGGGTAGCACAGATCCAGCCGGGTCGTGTCCTGTACGAGATGGAAGGTGTATCCGAAGAACTGGCTCGTGAGGCATTTGCTCTGGCTGCTGCCAAGCTGCCTGTTGAGACCACCTTCGTTAAGCGGAGCGTGATGTGATGAAAGCAGCTGAATTGCGTGAAAAAACCGTTGAGCAGCTCAATGAAGAGCTGGTCAACCTGCTGCGGGATCAATTTAACTTCCGCATGCAGAAAGCGACTGGCCAGCTGAATCAGACTCACCTGATGAAGCAAAACCAGCGCGCTATTGCCCGTATTAAGACGGTGCTGAATGAGAAGGCAGGTATCTAAAGATGGCTGAAGTCAAGAAAGTCCGTACTCTGACCGGCAAGGTTGTGAGCGACAAGATGGACAAGACCGTCACTGTCCTCATTGAACGCCGTGTTAAACATCCGCTGTACGGTAAAATCGTAAAGCGGTCCACCAAGTTGCACGCGCACGATGAAAACAACGAATGTCGTATGGGCGACATCGTGACCATCAAGGAAACACGTCCTATGTCTAAGTCCAAGACATTTGAACTCGTTTCCATTGATGAGCGTGCTACTCAAATATAAGGCCAGGGTTCTCAGACTCTGAGTAACGTTAGCCTCTAGCTGTCACGCCAGATGGCTTCAGGATGGCCGGTTGCACTAACCAACCAGTGTTGTGTGGCCGGTCAGTCATTACGCAGATTAGCGAGTACCAGTCTGCAGTTTGGGCTTGGAGAATAAGCATGATCCAGACAGAATCTCAACTCGAAGTAGCCGATAACTCCGGCGCTCGTCGAGTACAGTGTATTAAGGTGTTGGGTGGTTCCCATCGCCGTTACGCCCACATTGGCGACATCATCAAAGTATCCGTTAAGGAAGCCATTCCTCGCGGTAAGGTCAAAAAGGCCAGGTGATGAACGCTGTTGTGGTACGTACCAAAAAAGGTGTACGTCGTCCAGACGGTTCCCTGATTCGCTTCGATGGCAACGCGGCCGTTCTGCTGAACGCAAGCAACCAGCCAATCGGTACCCGTATCTTTGGCCCGGTGACTCGTGAATTACGCGGTGAGCAGTTCATGAAGATCATTTCTCTGGCGCCAGAAGTACTGTAAGGGAGCAGGAAATGAAAAAGATCCGTCGTGATGACGAAGTCATCGTAATCGCTGGCAAGGACAAAGGTAAGCGCGGTAAAGTGCTGACCGTTCGTGCTGACGGTAAACTGATTGTTTCTGGCATCAACATGATGAAGAAACATCAGAAGCCTAACCCAATGTTGGGCACCCCGGGTGGAATCGTAGAAAAAGAAGCTGCTATTCAGGCTTCCAACGTTGCGATCCTGAACACAGAAACCGACAAGGCTGATCGTGTTGGCTTCGCTATCTCTGAAGATGGCAAAAAGCAGCGCGTGTTCAAGTCCACTGGCAAGCCGGTTGACGCGTAAGGGGTGGTATAGAATGGCAAATTTTAAGACTAAGTACCGTGAAGAAATCCGCGCCAAGCTCAAAGAAGAGCTGGGTCTGGCCAACATTCACGAAGTACCACGCATCACCAAGATCACCCTGAACATGGGTGTGGGTGAAGCGATCGGTGACAAGAAAGTCATCGAGCACGCTGTTTCCGATATGGAAAAGATTGCTGGTCAAAAAGCAGTAGTAACCAAAGCCCGCAAATCTGTTGCTGGCTTCAAGGTTCGCGAAGGCTGGCCAATCGGTGTCAAAGTGACACTGCGTGACGAACGTATGTACGAATTCCTGGAACGTCTGGTAGACATCGCTCTGCCACGTGTTCGCGACTTCCGTGGTGTAAGCCCGAAGTCCTTTGACGGTCGTGGCAACTACAGCATGGGCGTTAAAGAACAGATCATTTTCCCGGAAGTTGACTACGATAAAATCGACACTCTGCGCGGTCTGGACATTACCATGACCACTACTGCCAAGAGTGATGACGAAGGCCGTGCTCTGCTGCGTGCTTTCAACTTCCCATTCCGTAACTGATACAGGTACGAGCTTATGGCTAAAGTATCCATGAAGCAGCGGGAGTTGAAGCGTCAGCGCACCGTTGCCAAGTATGCTGAGAAGCGCGCCGCTCTGAAGGCGATCATCAACCACCCAAACAGCTCCGACGACGAGCGCTGGGACGCACTGGTTGCAATGCAAAAGCAACCACGTGACGCCAGCTCCTCCCGTCTGCGTAACCGTTGTCGTGTGACAGGTCGTCCACACGGCTACCTGCGCAAGTTCGGTCTGAGCCGCATCAAGCTGCGTGAAGCAGCGATGCGTGGTGATGTTCCAGGTCTGGTTAAGGCCAGCTGGTAAGCGCGTTTCATCTTCTGGAGAGATAGATAATGAGTATGCAGGACCCGTTAGCAGATATGCTAACTCGTATCCGTAATGCCCAGATGGCAGAACATGCTTCTGTTGAAATTCCTTCTTCCAAGGTTAAGGCTGCAGTAGCCAAAGTCTTGAAAGAGGAAGGTTACATTACTGACTTTCGTGTAGAAGGCGAGATCCAGAAATCTCTGGTTATCGACCTGAAATACTACGAAGGTAAACCGGTTATTGAAAACCTGAAGCGCGTAAGCCGTCCGGGTCTGCGTTCTTACACCGGTAAAGAAGAGCTGCCTAAGGTCAATGGCGGCCTGGGTATCGCTATCGTTTCTACCAACAAAGGTGTAATGACCGATCGCGCTGCCCGTGCAGCCGGTGTTGGTGGCGAAATCCTTTGCACCGTATTCTAAGGGAGGGTTGATATGTCTCGAGTAGCTAAAAGCCCAGTAGAAATCCCTGCCGGTGTTGAAGTTAAGCTGAATGGCCAGAACATCTCTGTCAAGGGATCTAAAGGTCAGCTGGATCTGAACATCCACGCGAATGTTGTCGTAAGTCAGGAAGACAAAGTCCTGACTTTCGCTCCACGTGATGGTGCCAAGCACTCCCGTGCCCTGGCAGGTACCACTCGTGCGCTGGTAAACAACATGGTAACCGGCGTTACTGCTGGCTTCGAGAAGAAGCTGCAGCTGGTTGGTGTTGGTTACCGTGCACAGACTAAGGGTAAGACCCTGAACCTGTCTCTTGGTTTCTCTCATCCAGTGGACTACACCATGCCTGAGGGTGTGACTGCGGAAACTCCAAGCCAGACTGAAGTCGTTATCAAAGGTATCGACAAGCAGCTGGTTGGACAGGTTGCTGCGGAAATCCGCGAATTCCGTCGTCCTGAGCCATACAAAGGCAAGGGTGTCCGCTACGCCGACGAACACGTTCGTCGTAAAGAAGCCAAGAAAAAGTAAGGTAGGGTGACATCATGATGGATAAGAACTCTGCTCGCCTGCGTCGTGCTCGTCGTGCTCGTATGAAAATGCGTGAACTGGGTGTTAACCGCCTGACCGTTCACCGTTCTTCTCAGCACATGTATGCACAGGTGATTGCCCCTGAGGGTGACAAAGTGTTGGCTGCGGCCTCCACTGTCGAGAAGGAGCTGCGTGCTGAAGCCACCAGTAATGTTGAAGCTGCTAAGAAAGTAGGCGCTCTGGTTGCAGAACGTGCTAAAGCTGCTGGCGTTACCAAGGTTGCTTTCGACCGCTCCGGTTACAAATATCACGGTCGTGTGAAGGCGCTTGCTGACGCTGCCCGTGAAGCCGGTCTGGAATTCTGAGGGTAGGCATCATGGCAAAAGATGAGCGTAAACAACCGCAAAACGACGAAGGTCTGATTGAGAAGCTGGTACAGGTTAACCGAGTAGCCAAAGTGGTGAAAGGTGGTCGTATCTTCGGCTTCACAGCTCTGACCGTGGTAGGCGATGGCAAAGGTAAAGTAGGTTTTGGTCGTGGTAAGGCGCGTGAAGTGCCGGTAGCGATCCAGAAAGCTATGGAATCTGCTCGCCGCAACATGATTCAGGTTGACCTGAACGGTGACACTCTGCAGTACCCTGTGAAAGCCCGTCACGGTGCTTCCAAGGTTTACATGCAGCCTGCTTCCCAGGGTACTGGTGTAATCGCCGGTGGTGCTATGCGTGCCGTTCTGGAAGTCGCTGGCGTACACAACGTACTGGCTAAGTGCTACGGTTCCACCAACCCGGTTAACGTTGTATACGCGACCTTCAAAGGTCTGCGTGACATGCGTTCTCCTGACGGTGTGGCAGCTAAGCGTGGCCTGTCCGTAGAAGAAATTCTGGGGAGCTAAGTCATGGCTAAGAAGATGATCA
>ERZ1738537.117-NODE-222-length-8773-cov-17.803739_pt1 | contig 8773 bp, 1 predicted proteins | sample MGYA00581732_ERZ1738537 | MGnify/ENA primary metagenome ERZ1738537 (study PRJEB40740, sample SAMEA7388104) | Antillogorgia bipinnata | biome: Marine coral reef biome; feature: Environment associated with an aquatic invertebrate; material: Seawater | host...
AGGGAAGTTGCCAGAACTTTAAAGAGGAGAGTCCTGTGGAAGCTAGTTAGAATTTCGTTATTTTAACACAACATTTGGAGGTAATGGCATCAAATTACTCGACGAATGACGCTTCACTTATCTGCAAAAAATGTCACAGTACATTGGCCAGGAAACAAATCCTGATGCTCGCAACAATGCCTCCTTCGCAGCAACATCTTGCAGTGAAAGAAGGAATGGAGGACGAAGCTTACTCGAAGGTTACAAAAGAAGAAAATAGTAGAGGAGGGAGGAGCGCGAGATATTGTCCGTATATAATCCGTTGCCGAGAATGTTCGACCCACGTAGGTAACGTAACGTGCCTCGCCCAAAAATTGCTAGTGTGTTACAAAGTAGAAAATCTTTACCTCGCAAATTTCGGACAAAAGATTGAAATGAAGAAGCTTAAACAGATGGCCTCTAAACTACAATCGATGGGAGTTGAAAAAATTGAATATCAGTCCTCTGAAGTTACATGCCAAACACATCAGTCTAGTGTTCCGATGGTCTACTGCGACGTAACAGGTTTGACCTGTTCATCGAGAGAGATAGACAGTTTGACAGTCCAGATTCCACGGAACTACCAACGTGAACTGTTTCTGGCTACCATGCGTGGAAACAAACTTGTTTACCTTCCTACTGGCTCCGGTAAGACATTGGTAGCAGCGATGGTGTTTAGTTGTATGAAGCAACTTAATCCCAGTAAGTTAATGGTGTTCATTGTTGATCGCATACCTCTCGCTTATCAACAAAGTGCGTATTTTAAGTCCCAACTCCCTTGCCTAAGAGTTGCGACGTTGACAGGCGAAATGTTGTCTAATCAAAAGAAAAGTGTTCATCAGGAGCTGGCCGATAGAATCGTTGACATCTTAGTCCTTACACATCAAATATTCCTTGATGCACTTGCCATGGTAAATTCTGCCATTCGACTTTCCGATATTTCTGTCCTTGTGTTTGACGAAGCGCATCATTGCAGTGGTGGTCACCCTTACAATGGAATAATGAAAGACTTTTATAAAAATCTAGAACCCAACTATTTTAAACCCCTTGTGCTAGGACTAACTGCTTCACCAGCTGGCGAAATAACAGTTGAAAGAACCACCAAGAAGCTTCAAAAGTTACTAGAAAATCTACATTGCAATATCACAATGCCTGTCGCATCAGATGATTTGGTTGCTCATGTCAATACACCCAACACGTCCTATGACGTCGTAACAACAACGGACACGCGTCAGATAATCCTGGAAAGGCTTGTAAAGGATCATATTGAAGATCTTCAAAGAAGTGTGATTGAGTCGACACCTGGAAATCAGCAACTCCTCAAGGGCCTCTTCGTGTTTTCTAACCATTTTAAAGGGGCGTTGAGAAATTTAATAGAGAGATGTCATGGAGACCAAAACAAAATGGAAACATTGATCATCAGTGAACATATGATGCGCTTACTTGGCGTTGTTGACGTAAGTCAGGTTCTTTGTTACACAGACGCGATCGAGTACTTAAACGATATCATAAAGAGCATCATTCAAGCCATTTCACCTAGCCAAAGTGCCTTAAAGAGACTGATTCGAAGAAAGCAGACCTTTATTGACCTAGAGAACCATGCGGCCACAGCAGTTAAAGAGGATTGCTCAATGTCTGATCGTTACAATTGTCTCGAGAATCGAATTCGCCAGTTTATTTGTCGAGTTCAGGGAGATCGAACTTCTAGAGGAATTATTTTTGTATGCATGCGTAAGACAGCATACAAGCTGTGCGAAAAACTCAGAGAAAATTCGGACGTATCCAGATTGTTGAATCCTGCTGTATTTGTAGGGCATGGAGACGGTAGTTATGACGGAATGGCATGGAAAGACGAGCAAGAAGTACTTTTACAAGATTTCAAGTCCGGCGAAATTAAGCTACTTATTAGTACCAGTGTCTTAGAAGAAGGATTAGATGTTCCAGTATGCAATCTGGTTATCAGGTTTGAAGGAGCAGCAACCTTACGTTCTTTTGTGCAAAGTCGTGGCCGCGCATCTCGTCGATCTGGAAGTGAATTTGTTGTTATTTGTACTGAAAAGGAAAAAGTTGAAGCAAAAAATTTACTTGTCAGAGAAGATAACATGAAATGCGCTGTTTCCAAGGTTATGGATATCAAATTTTTCCAACTACAAGGTCATGAATTCAAATGCAAAGTAAAGCAGCCTGATTTGATATTGCCTGCAGATAATAAAGAAAAACGTGTTAGGGTGGTTAAGCGATATCGGCCCACTGTTACTGTGATTATCCAATTGTTCAAGGGAAAAGAGAGCGGGGTTGAAAAATTGGAACTTGTTACCAATAATTTCAAACGTGCGTTTACCGTTACGCCCACCACATTATCTCCGACTGAATCTTTTCACTGTCTAAGAGTTGGCGAGGACGAAGACTTGACACAAATCTCTTTTACATTGCAGCAGCAAAACGATAACATTTGTCACGAATTTCGATCCAAAGATGAGATTATCTGTAATATTGCTGAAGAATGGTGTTCTTTCTTGTCAAGTGATGAGCTGTTGAATATTTGGCTGCACCCTTTACTTCCACAAAAATCTCGCAAAATTGACGAACCGCTCAGTACATGTGTATTGCTCGCAAATTCCTTGTTTCTTGGCACGTTTGTAGGTCGGTCTACTTTCCAGTATGAATGGCCTCCCGCAGAGTCTGTGAAGAATGTTAGAGTGCGTTTTGAGAATAGCTTCAACATGCTGACCGTATTTTTTGTATGGCGAAGAAGAAATTACAAATTGGAAATCCGTTACGACGAATTGGAAGATTTTGTTTTGATTGATGCCAAAACAACTGATCGTGATGAGGAAATGATGAGAGCATTTTTCACTGTAAAGCGTCCTCCCAAGATATATCGACAACATAATGATGATGATGATGATGATGATGATGATGGCGAAGATGTTGATATTGATGATAATGAAGATGCTGATATTGATGGTGATAATAACGATAATAATGCTTTGGATGAAGGAATTGATCTGAGCGATGTATCAGACAGCGAGTCCGATAAATTTTCTACTGATGATGAATACCCGGACGTTGTTAGAAATTTTCATGATCGTTCTGTACCCAGCAATGCAGATGAGTTTCAGTTTTGGGAAAGAGTAGTTGATGTTCAACACGGTAGTAAAGCATGGAGTGAGAGTTTTACCTACTGCTTTGGAATTTCACCAAAAGAATCCACACTTTTAAGATCACTGCTAACCACACTTGAAATGAGATTCGGAAAGAAGGCGTTCTACAGTTGGGTGAAGAATACATATGGACGACTTCCAGAGATTAGCATTCCTACTGAATTAGATTTTGATGTCAGGTATTTTCTCAGGGGCATTATCGTATCATACCCTGTCATTCGTGGAAGACTTTCCGAATCGCGTCTTGCTGAGCTGCTTCAAAATCGAAATCCTAATGATGTTGTGGCCTGTCTAGAGAAATTGCGTAATGCGTTGGAAAGAGCTCCATTCTGCAACGCACAGAAGATTCTGGAAAATCTTTTAACGGGAGAAGTTAAATGTCAGACATTGAAAACCGAAAATCAAGTTCCAAATCACTGTGCTTCAATTAAGCGGGTCGTTGTCACTCCAACAAGAATTCTACTGCACCCATCCGAGGTTATGGTAAAGAATCGAGTTCTTAGACATTTTGAATCAAAGGATGATTTCATTTGCGTCAGTATTCGAGAAGAAAATCATTCCAAACTCTCAATGGGAAGAGGAAGTATTGATCTACTCTTGGATAATATCAACGAAGTTTTAAACAACGGATTGAATATTGCTGGAACGACATTCAACTTTTTAGCATCTTCTAATAGTCAGCTCCGTAATCATAGCTGTTGGTTTGTGGGGCCAAATACTCCAGTGGAGGAAGTGCGACAATGGATGGGAGACTTCACACATATAAGGTGTGTAGCAACTTACATGGCTCGAATGGGACAGTGTTTTTCTACATCGCTGGACACCGTTGGCGTGGAAACGCCTGAGGAAGAAATGTATACCGAAGAAGCAGACGTTTTGACTGCTAACAATGATTATTGTTTTTCTGATGGAGTAGGAAGAATATCGCAGGACCTTGCGATTGAGGTGGCAAAGAAGTTAGCAAAGCCATTCACACCCTCTGCCTTCCAAATACGGTGTGGTGGTTACAAAGGAGTTCTAGCATGTGATCCTAAATTGACTGGAAGGAAAGCATCGTTTCGTCCAAGTATGAAGAAATTTAAAAGTAATCACCGTCGACTCGAAGTAACCCACACTTCTAGACCTCAGCCCGTTTATCTGAACCATCAGGTTATTATGCTTCTTTCGAACCTTGAAGTGCCAGATGAAACATTTATTGCACTGCAAAAAGAAATGTTGGATAGACTGGCAAGCATGTTGGTTAACGAAATAGATGCAATTCCTTTTTTGAAAAGCGGAAGTAAACTTGACATGTCCTATCGTACTTTATCAAATGGTGGTTTACAATTGACAACTGAGCCATTCTTTAAGTCTCTCCTGGTGGCCATGCATAGAAATCACATTCACGAACTTCTGTCTCGTGCTCGCATACTTTTACCACCAGAAGAAGCGCGATTAATGATGGGAGTTATGGATGAGGAAGGAGTATTAATGCCAGGACAGGTTTTTATCCAATACTCGGCTGTTTCAACGGAACCAGATGTAGAATACCAGTTCAACCTTGACGAAATAAAATGTGTTACCGGTCCAGTTGTTGTCACAAGAAATCCATGTTTACATCCTGGTGACATTCGACAGCTTAACGCTGTAAATGTGCCCAACCTCCGTCATCTAGTTGATTGTATTGTCTTTCCTCAAGTGGGATCGCGTCCTCACCCGAACGAAATGTCAGGCGGTGACTTAGATGGTGATTTATATTTTGTCTGCTGGAAACAAAGTCTCTTGCCAAACAGACCAGATTTTCTACCTATGAATTACAAAGCTCTACCAAAGAAAGAAGAAACAGAAGCAATCACATCGACTCATCTGACTAAGCATGTAGTCGATTATATTCGGTCAGATCAGTTGGGAGTTATTGATAACACACACAAGTCACTGGCTGATCAAGAAAAGGATGGAGTTCAATCAGAAATATGTTTACATCTAGCAGAGATCCATTCTTCGGCAGTAGATGCTCCTAAAACTGGCAGGTGGCCCAAAATGCCAAAGATAAGGCTAAAAGAATATCCCGACTTCATGATGAAATCAGATAAGCCAAGCTATCCTTCAGAAAACGTGTTGGGAAAGCTATATCGGCGTTGTAAAAAATTCAAAGACACAACCTCTGAAAATTGTAACCAAAGAATGCGAATTGATAAATCCTTTCTTCTGTCAGGGAACGACAAGTACCTTTCTCGTGCCAGAGAAGTGTATCTGCAATACCGTAATAAGATAGAAGCATTAATGCGTCTTTATGGTATTCATTCTGAGGCAGAGATATTTACTGGTTGTTTCTTGAAGTTGCAGAATCGTTTGCCTAAGGAAAAGCCGAAGATTGCACACGTAATATACGAGATATTGCTTGGCATTCGTAACGAGTTCAGACGTGAGTTCTTTAGTGAGTTTGGAATGAGCGAACAGCGATTAGCTAAAGATGCAAAACTATCACAAGAGGTTTATCTAAAAGCGTCAGCTTGGTACGCAGCCACATATGCACATGAAGAGAATTGGGAACAACCTCAGCGGAAACGTTTACTGGGTCTTCCTTGGATCCTCGATGACGTCATGTCAAAGTGTCAACAGCAGTCTTCAGTTAGTCTACCGCTTCTTTCCTCCGAAAACTCGAACATTCATGTTACGGTGAGCAAGAGTCTTGTAAGATTATTCGATGAGGAAAAGACGGAGTTGCTCGAACAGGCTAAAGAGCGAATTCGAGTAAAAAATTCAATTGATGCTCATCTCCAGTCTTCAAACCACTTCACGCTCTTCACTGGAACATCAAGAACGCTGTTCTGCCACCACAATTCAAACATGGAACTTTGTGTCATTCCCAATACAAACACGATTGATGACGACATAAGCATTGAAATGGAGAAGACCATTCTTGAGCACCTTGTATCTAAACTAAAGGATGAAGAGAATGACAAAAAGACAAACGATAACCTATTTTTCAAAGTTCGACTCCTAAACAAACAGAATCGACATCCGATTCTTGTTTGCAAGAAACCAACTGAAAAACTTACAACATCAACTCAATGTTCTTCTGATCTCGTCTGTGATATTAGTGCCTCGAAAGTCAGTATCCTAATGGCCATGCTGCTCTCCAGCGTTGTGGAAAAGCATCCTTATTTGTTGCTGATCTTCAGGACTATTCACCAATGGTGCAACGGAACCGGTTTGTTGCGCAACTCTGCAGATGTCAAAAACTTTTCGAACGCAATGAGTATGGTCTTTGTTTTACAGTGTATACACCACAAAGAAATAGAAAACTTCAATGCAGATGAGGTTTTACAAAGGTTTAATGAACTTGTTCATGGACGGGGCTCAGATGTAAATTTATGTACGAAACTGGAGAGTGTTATGTGCGCCGTTGGAAAAGGTTGCACCGCTGACCTAAACGACAACCTCGGGCGGATGTTAATGCGTTTCTTTCAAGATTACGACAAGACTTTGGACATAGATATACCCGAACCATTCTCAGGCATGCTTGGTTTCGAAAAAATTTCTGAATTGACTGAGAGTGTTAAGATTGACCTTATTCAAGATCACATGCAACGTACTTATCAACTATTGGCGCAGTACGCTGATGTACAAATTATGATGGCCTGCATTAGTTCCGAAGATTACAGCGTAATATTCCTTTCGCCTTTGCTATCATTCTCTGTGTCGGGTGTCGAGAAAAGCAAAGCTAAAGATATTACATTGAAGACCGGTGCAACAAGTGTTGTCATTCGACCTCGTCACCCTCGTTCACGAAAATCGACGATTCTTGAAGTCAGGGGAAATGAGCCCGCAATACGTGCAGTACGTAGAGAGCTGGAAATTATGACGGCTCAAGCGTCTGCAGATAAGTGGTCTCTCATGAGTGGTTCATTTGTAGAGGGTTCACACCTAATGCTATTTGAAGGTAGTAAAAGTGTAAAGGATGCGATCACTCTCTCTCCATATATTGGACCATGTAATCAGACCCACGATGGTCTACCACGTCATCTTGCTTTTGTAAAATATCCATCAATCCAAGACACCCAGTATATGTTCAATCGTTTTGCAGAGAAATTCTTACATCAGTTCCAGGTGCTCGAAAGAGACTACATTCCTCAATTACATGGAGTTTATGAGTTAACAGTGCATTTTGGTAGAGCATACCTGTTTAGTATACCATATGTACTCCTAGAAGATAGTGAATCCGTATCTATTGCTATGCTTCGGGCAAACAAATTGAAAAAAGGAATACAGCAAACGAAGCGCAAAGCTCCGGAGACAATTCACTACCAGGAAACCGAACATCGCGTTAGAAGAAAAAGAAAGCCGAGAAAAGAAGTTAAAAGCGATGAAACGTGTAAAAAACCGAAACGTGGTAAGCCTTCCAGAAGTTCTTTCTTCACCATTGTTAATCATCAGGTCGACAGGATAAAGTTGTTTCTTCGATCGCATGGATTCCACATGGAGAACGGAGTTTACACTGAAACCTACACAGTGAATATCCATCGCGAAAATACGGAGTTTTACGTAAAATTTGACGGTGAATTAGCATTTAAAGAAATCAGATTTCCCAATCTTCGCTGGTGCGTAACAGATATAAAAAGAAAATGGCAGAGCGACGTAAATAGACGAGATGAGGAGAGAGAAAGTCAAGAGTTCAACTTTGATGATGGCCGTGAAATTGATCTGCGTTTCTTATTGCAATCTCGAGCAACTTTGAAGCAGGATGAGATTTCTGGCACAGATTACGAGCAATACACGAACATATTGAAGCCAGCTTCAGATACTGACAAGCCGTTTTTTGTTGATGAAAATCTCTGGAAAGACGTTCGAATGGTTCGAATTTCCAAGTGCAGGAAGTTAACTGGCAGTACAGATGCTAATAGTGACCTTTTATCAGCACTCACGGTCTATTTTGATGAAGTTGAGGAGTTTTCGAGACCGCGTGAAGATCCTGGCGACTTCAAATGTAACTTCACACGTTGTGAAGTTTGTTTGAAGACTGCGCTGACTGAAGATTTTGGAACAAAACTGAAAAAGAGAAATTTTCTCCGGCAGATATGGGACTTTGCGTTTGCTTTATCTACTTATGTCTCAAATTAGAACTAGAACATTTTTCTCCAGTCTTTTGTCGCAGAAGAACAAAATGTAGCTTAATTTCTTAGAATTTTAATTTCATTTTATTAGTACGTAAGCAATAGAAAGCCAAATGATGTCCCATGCCGTGGTGCAGGCAAAGAAAGAGGGTGTAGTCATCATTTGCCAGATTGGGACTACAATTACTGTATTTCACTAAGAACTTTTGAATAATTAGGTGCTTTAGACTTACTATATAATTAGCAATGGGGTCCGTGTTGTTTTGACACCTTTTACCACTACCCCGCATTGTCTTCGCCTATGGCCTCCTGCTGACATACCAGCGTGAATTTTAAAAGATGGTGAATGAACGTTACTTTACAAAAATGCTAGTTGTCGGACGATTTTTGATGTAGCTCATTTAATTATATTCCAACTTTGATTTTATAGTGCATAATGTAATCAATTCAATTCAATATATATTTCAAAACGCTTAAAAAAAGAAAAAAAAAAAA
>ERZ1738537.127-NODE-233-length-8543-cov-16.066329_pt1 | contig 8543 bp, 3 predicted proteins | sample MGYA00581732_ERZ1738537 | MGnify/ENA primary metagenome ERZ1738537 (study PRJEB40740, sample SAMEA7388104) | Antillogorgia bipinnata | biome: Marine coral reef biome; feature: Environment associated with an aquatic invertebrate; material: Seawater | host...
AAAATTGCAAATATGGGCCCGGCAATGGATAAAACTTAGCAACGTTTGGTCTGAGTTAGGACGATGAACAGGTTTGCTTCGAGGGTCTTGAAAAATCGCTATCCGGTGGATAGCACTATCCAACCTTTGAACAACCGGCCCCTGGCGATACTTTATATCAACAATATGTAAAAAATTTAGGACACGCTGTTTTGCTTGATAACATATGAGTCTGTTGAATAGCCGTAACTTGAATAACACTACATTATAGAACGTTAATATAGCATAACTCAAATCGGATTTTGTTCATACCACCTACGTGTACGTACTCATGCAAGCATTATTGGATAAAGTGGTAAAATCGCTTTAATTAGCAAGAAATGCATGCTTTCTATAAAAAGTATCATATGCGCTGCCACCCTGTAATTTAAAAGACAGATATACAATTGGGGGTCCAATTGGTACTTTGCAGTTATAAAATTGAAAGCTCAAATTTAAGTAAAAATAGATCAGACGGTTTCGATTCCAGTCATGCATGGTATACAGTACACTAATTAATGTAAATATGATATGACATAGCATAAACAGTTTTAACTGAATCTTTGTGGAGCCAGTGAGACTAGTCCTTTCGCACGGAGCCCATTACGAGATTTTGACGCATTATGGGTGTTATTGTAGAAGATCTTAGTTAGGCTTACCGCGTTTTCAGTTGTTTACAAAGATGTAGAGATTTGACCCAATTGCATTGAAATGAAAAAGGAATAAATATATTGAACGTTTTTGTTAAAAAATTTGACTCAAACCGAAAGTTGGAAGAATCCAGCAACAAATGATATATTTGCTCACAGTCATGCAATTACTCTACATCGTCAGACACGTATACTATCAAACCTCTTTCGCTAAAATACAACACTTTTGTACACAACAAGTCTTCCAAAAGGTTATTTTCATTTGACAGGGTCTTTCTTGCCCAATATCCGAATCCTAAGGGCTTTTATGCAGCACTGTTCAATGCTATTCACCATCTGCACATGCGTTTTACGATAAACTGCAGAAGCTGATGCAATTATGTTAGTGGGGAAAACGACATAACGTAAAAATTAAACATGCAGAAAAACTTTTAGAAACGTATGCGTTGATATGAATGCACCACCTTTAGTGTCAAACGAATGTACATGTCAAAATGCGTACACTTTATTTAAGACATGTTCAGATGGTACAAGAGCCGTCGACACCCAAGCGTGGAAAAAATGTCTGGTGTTGACTCAAAACCCTACTGCGAAGTTGACGCACGGTTAAATTGAATGAAAATCTGAAAACGCGAATAGCCATATACGCCTATTGACACTTTTTTAGAACGGAAAGGAATTTGATGCACGAAATGGGAAAAATTGCACGACGATTCAACACTGCACGAGATTTTTCAACAGGGTGGATGCATTCAATTAGGCTATCCTTCAATTCAGTCTAAATTTTTAAAATTTTTTTTTATATTATGGTATTTTTATTAGAAAGATGGAAACTGTATAGGATAAATAGTGAAATACCCATGCAATTATGGAAAAATCCCTGGTTTAAGGGAGGATTGTACCTTAAACTGGGAATTGCGGACTGGCGATTGCAAAATTACTCTGGAAGATAAAAGAGATTAGAAAACATTGCATGTTATATGTCATCAGAAAGCTTAAGAGATGCTGAAAGTGAATAAAATAACTAGAAATTACATGGGAAACATAACAAGAAATAGGTTAAAGTGAATCGTCCTCCAAAGCTATCTTACCATCAGTAGTTGGTTCTATATCAATGATTTTTATACCATCATTAAAATGACCTTTCATAGAATAAAATAATGGATACTTTTACCAGTTGGACATAATAACCCCCTCAATATGTGTGACCTGCTGTTCAACAATAGAAAATGTTTTTTGAAACATGCTGGAAAAGTAGCATTATTTTTTTCTAAGGAAGGTCATCTTAATGATGAAACGTAAAACATTAATGTAAAACACCAATGATCTCTGACAAGATAGGTTTTAAAGTTGATTCACTTGTATACCCTCACGCAATTGCTAGTTATTTTATTCACTATCTTCCAGAGTAATTCCACAATCAACAGTCCGCAATTCCCAATTTAAGGTACACTCCCTCCTTTAATTTTGTTTTTATAATAATTTAAATTCAAGTTTGCAAGTAATAAATACATGATGATTGAGTACAAGTAAGGGGAAATTATTCTGATTCCTATAGTTCAGTGCGATAAAACGTTAACAGCATGCAAGCTGCAATGTTTGGACTGTGCTATCCATACTGTAAAAAAATATTCGCAAACACCTAACTCTACGTTTAGTCTTGTGGTAAATTTTGAAGATTAAGTTTTTTCTTAAGACTATTATAACTTATAATTACTTTATATATTGTTTAGGCATTATTCTCTGACGTAATATGCATGGAATTGCAAACTTTGTTGGTGGTATACTAAACATTGATTGTTAGAGCTTAAAATGTCGGCTTTAGCATGCGAACAGTTCAGCAATCTTGGCAAGTGGGTTTTGTCGACACTTGGGCATGAGAGCTTATCAACTCAATAACGTCCGTTGGTTTTGTACAGTAACAAAGAGCAATGGTGGAGTGAATCTTATTACATATTGCTACACAACGGGGTTTTTACAAAAAAATAAATTTAGTTACGTTTTTCTGGTACTTTGATTAATGTTAAGCACAATGTTCTCGTATATCGATAACATATTTGTACCAAACCAAATGAAAACATCGTGATGGAAGCCAAATAGGGCTTTTTCAATCCACACACAATATACAAAAAGAGGTAACTTTGCTGGGGTATTTCCTTACACTCGACATTCTTGTTAAATTTATTTCAAAGACACTTGTGGATGCCAGCAGAGCTTTTAAACAAAACTCCTCGAGATAACGAGCGTTACATAAGGTAACGAATGTGAAAGAAACCTCTTGCATGTTTTTACTAAAAGGAACTTACAGTACTTTTACAATGGCCCACTTCCTTATACAAAACAACGGTAACTCCGATCAAAGACAACATTTTGATTCAATGTTTCGTTTTGACATAAAGTCGGAGTTACCGTTGTTTTGTATATTTTATGAAAATACTCAGTAGTTCCCGCAATAATGGGCCACTTCCTTATCAATCTCGTAAGTTTTCTTTCCAGAAAGGAACACGCTTTCCGAAATCTAAAGTGCCTTATGTTTATCACAATATTTTTGACATGATTGATTTAAGAAAATATACCATTTAGAAGAAAGTTCTACTTCGGAAATGTGGCTAGTCTTAAAAAAATTTTGGAAACATTTATTTTAGCGAAAGTTCAATGTACGATCCGACCTTCTTGACGTCGTTACTAATGTGAGAAAACATATTAAATTATCTAGTGTTGACAAGAGAAAAACTATGTAACGCGTCCATGCCTATAGTTAAATATTTAATTACATCACCCCAAGAAAGTTTAACTAATTAAAATGAAAAATTGCCAAATGCATCATTATGTATTTAGTGAAAAGACAATTGACAAAATAAAGGGAAAGATTTTGACAATTAGATTGGAAAAGATAGAACTTTTGCAAAAAGATTTGGAACATATTGTGTATAGCCAGTAAATTGATTTAGTTACATAATTAAAAGTACACACTACATGATGTAATTTAAAAGTTTAATGAAATTGGGACTTCACGGATCATTTTACAAAACCCACACACGATCCAAAATATACAACTGAACAAATTCCTTATGAAAAATTGGAATTACATTTTTAAGTTCCATTGACCGCCGTCATTGTCAAACAAAATACCATCTATTGGTCAAACAAGGATATAGTTACAGGAGGAAATGGGGAGACCAGAACGGAAACAATTTGTGTGTGTGAAAATACCCCAACAGCGAGGGGTGCTTTCAAATGTCAATTTCACTGTTTACATTAAAAATATGATATTCTATTTATGTTTCGTTCATTTTGTTTTCCCTTACACGAAATTGATCATTAATTCCAGATTCCCAAACATGCAAATGAGCATGGAAAAAAGAGAACTGACCGGATGAGAAGTTTTCCGATAACGTAAAATAACAAGATAAAAGGAACTAAAGATTAAAATTTTATCTTTTATTCAAACAATTAAATTGGATGACATCTTTCTTTCTTTCTTCCTTTGGGAAATAAATTTTGCCAAGAGGGTGGAGAAATAATTCATCACGATGCCTCATTAACACAATGTGGATTTTGAAAGACATTTTTTTTCATTCTAACACATTTCTTTAATTCTTTATATAAACAAGAGAGAAAAATATTTTGCAAAAAAGTCAATGCTTTAGCATGTGTAAAACCAGTGGATATATTTGTAATTTTGTATAGCCATGTCTATTATTTGACGCATTTGTTTTTTAGTCTGCCTAGGAATTTCTAGTTTCTAAGCAAAACAGTCATCTGGTAAGTTAAGAATGTTTGAAACCAAGTGTTGTTACAAACAGAAAAACAAGCAACAAAGTGGTCAATATCACACGCATTCGTATTTGATTGTATGGGGATGACTGTTAAGTTTGTCAGCCTTCATCACCACAGCAGTATAGAGAAAAAATAATGAAAAATTATAAGTTTAAATTGTTGTGGACAGGTTGGCAGTGGCAGCTACCTTAGTATGTGCATTTTATATGTCTCTATACGCAAAACACCCAATCAATCGATTTACCACTGAAATGGCAGACTGCTGAATTTAATGCATGCTTTTTTACTGTGAGTCAACCTTTACACTGTTCTTAAGGACTTAACTTGGTTCAACATGACTTGGTAAAGTTTGAACATAATACTGCAGTAAACAGCATGTACACATTATAAAGAGTAACTTAAAGTGACGTTCGAATATACGTGTATTATATGCACTTAAGTCTGTAAGCGTATTTGATGAATACCCGCCCTTCTTTGAGCTTTTAAATTAAACTGAAAGAGCGTTTTGATTACCAAATTATACGTATACATACATAATACAATAAAATATGAAATACCACCATAATTGCTAAAACAACAGTTTTAGCCAGATAATTTTTTCCAAATATTTTAGATGAACTAGGTTACAAACCAAACCTTGATATTAAACAATAAACAAAAGTAAAGTTTAACAATCATACATGTATATTAATGCTGAAATCTTAAATGCAACTTTGCTCTTTTACATATATCGTTAAATTATTAATCGTATCTTAGAAAGGACTTGGTTATTTCGTCTTAATTTAGATTATATTTTGACTGCACAGCACAAGTTTAAAATCCTTGATGGTAATCGATATTCATTAAGCGGCATATGCAAAATAGTTCAGCAGTGACCTCAAAAGTTGAAATAAAATACCGGAAAAGATTATTTTTGCACTGTACAATTTTCTCATGGTGTTAATCCATATAATTTTTGTGCATTATTAAATGTATTTTTGTGTTTTAAGCCAAAAAGCAACAATTATATAATTGTTTATTCGTTGCCTTCCCGATTTCATAAAATGCAAAAGCACATTTCCGAGGACGGTGTACAAAAGGAATAAGATTTTACTTTGCAAACCGATGGCATACACAAAACAAACAGATGACACACATTCCCTTAGGTCGACCGGTAAACTTGATCAGCTTTCTTGCCTATTCCCTTGAAAAGCCTCAGACCTGAACGTATATTAAGGCCAATATAAATGCTATCTTCTGTCTGAATTTTATTCAAATCAAACTAGACCTTCTAAAATCCATTTAAGACAATCTACATAAATTTATTTTGATTGCCTTTGAGATATATGCAAAAATTCATTTCGGTATTGAAAAGTCAGATTTTCTTCTCAAAATCTGCAATTTTAAGTAATCACATGCATTCTAACTTTGGCTTGCTATATGTACACACTGTATATTGGGCATGAATACAACTACGGTAAAGTTCACATTCACTGGGAATCCATTTATGGCTAATAATATAGCAGACATGGTTGAGCAGTCTGTACACTTATGATATTTATATGCATATTCTTACAAAATGCCATACATATATTCAACTTCATGCGATGTTGTTGTAATTGTAATTTGTAAATGTTTCACTTGCCCATAAGCCGAATTCTAACTCTGATAACGGTACATTACATGTGTAGCCAATTCATGTCAAACCGAAAACACTGTGTAAGGCCTACGTAAAAACAATATAAAAGTGATTGATACTGTAAGTTGCCGACAAACACTAAATATCATGGGCCCAGCGTCCATATTGTATATATTCAGCATATCACCTAGGACACTTCGCTGCTATACGGCCACTCAAACCATTAAAAAATAAATGCTTTTTACTTTTCTATTTACTCGCTTAAGACGTGTCACTCTTACAATGCAAAGCAGACAGCAAAGAATGTATTAAACACACAAACTATGGTCATTATCAGTGTTGCCACGAATCGAAAAGTAAACGGGATACCTGTTTCTTAAACCACAACGTTGCCGCAAGAGTTTTCAATTTAAATCAACATTTGCGAAAATGTTTTCGAAATTAAATAGGTTTCACTCAAAAAGCCCGAATTCAATGCTGCATTTATCTCAACAATTGAGCTGGTTTGCGTGACTGATGGAAATAAGTATTATTGATCGTGGACAATGCCTACTAAATATACTAATGTACTTCTATTGATACGCAATGCAATTAAGAGCGATTTGTTTTTAAGGGAAGATTTGGCTTTTCCTGGAAGATGCATGGATGATCCTTATTACTGTATGCATATGTTCCTCAAATCAAGCCCTCCAAAGAATTACGCGCGGTCAACGATGTGACCCGACGTGGTGCGAAAATCAGATTACAAAACGACCCAACTCGATATTATGGCAAGATAATCGCGCATAATAACAAGTAGTGACATAAAGAATTATCCATCAAATGCATTGGCTCATTCTTCCTTTTTACACAAGGCTAGGCGGCACAATTTCCACGAAGTATGGCTCTACCGTCATTGAAGTGGCGGAGATTATATTTTGAACAAAAATTATTTGAATGCCTAGATTCTCATGTGTTGTTAAAATTTCAATAGAAACCACTCCATTGATGTAGAGATAAAAACACGTTGGGCAAGTCCAAATGTCAATGCCTTTAAAGACTATTATTATAACAAATCAATGTACCTTCACTATTCCCATTTCCTCCCAGAGTTTCGAAGATCCCTAAACATTTAAACATTGTACAAAAATGTAGCGTAAATTCATTCGTTCAGCGGAGGTCAATGTGCACGCTTCTTTAACAACTCTTGAAACTTCGCCGGAAAGTCAGTGCAAAATATAGAGAGCAGATACTACATCACTATGCACTTTTTCTAAAAATATTTTGGTTGTTAGAGCTGAATACTATATAAAAATAAACCATTGAAGCACGGCAAATGCTAAATCATTTCAAACAAACAAATGAGCGACTTTACTTTTTACGTTCCCCCATCTTGTTTAAAATGAAACATTTTTCGATTTCAAATTCAATTTCGAGGCACCAACAAAGGCCTTAAAGTTTCACGGGAAACAGAAACACCAGGAGTCAAATCAAATTTGGCCAGAAGGCAGAAATCTTTATGGACTCTTGCGGTTAAAATATGCTTCATGTAATATTATGCATCTACCGCTTTTGTAATCCAGTTGGACATTTATATATATAGCGTACAGAAAAATTGAAACGTAGCAAATGTGCTTCGATGTTCTATACAGAATAACCCGAGTAATTTCGATTAATTCTTGCTTCCGGAAAAGCTTTGATTTGAAGCAGAGCATGTCCTGTCAAGAGTCCATAAATCTTCTATGCACGCAACGGAAGATTTGTATATCGAAAGCCCTATCGCTCTGCCAATTATTAGCTCATTCGTATCTAGCGTTTCTGCCGTTATACCGGTGCACACATTTAATTGTAGAATTAAAAAATCCGCGATGCGAATAACAGAAGGTTCAAACAACCCCGAAGGCTGTAAACCACATGTTTTAATGAAGAAAGCATATTGGCAAATGCACAGAAACTATTTGAATCGGAAAAGAACTCTTTTTTACCGTGGCAATTTGAAGTGGTACGCTTATAACTCGCTATAATTATGCCGAGGACTTTGTTTAGATTCGTTGCCAAAAAAAATAGATGAGCTTTTGCGAATGTACAGTACAGAAAAGACAAAAAATCACTCGAAATTCACATGCATTCCAAGTGGAATAAGCGTCGCAAACAAACATTATCGTACGCGATCAAATTTCAACTGCCATTGCTATTGCAACACACACGCCGATTTGTATCAAAGTATCAATACTATAGTGAAGTTATAACTTTAGATATGGTCATTTACCTTCACAGTTAACCAATATCAAACTCCTTAGAATCCATAGTGAGCCATAAAAGAACCATGCGGTCATAAATACAGCCATCACTGACACTGTTTACAGAGGCCTCTGCGAGCTCTTTGTTTCCTCGCTGCCACTCGCGAATAATCACGCTTTGAAGTCGAGGTTTTTCGAAGTGTCCCAGTCGTGCCTAAAACCAAACAAACACATCACGTTTAGGATAACAGTGCGAGC
>ERZ1738537.130-NODE-239-length-8481-cov-5.323760_pt1 | contig 8481 bp, 3 predicted proteins | sample MGYA00581732_ERZ1738537 | MGnify/ENA primary metagenome ERZ1738537 (study PRJEB40740, sample SAMEA7388104) | Antillogorgia bipinnata | biome: Marine coral reef biome; feature: Environment associated with an aquatic invertebrate; material: Seawater | host...
CAACAAGTTCTCCAAATATGAATCCGCACCACCTCGTCTATCAACCAATCATTAATTCTTATATGTTCTGGTAGGGTGTCACCCCGCATATTATTCTGTTTTATTTTATTATTTCTGGTCTTCTGGTTTCCTCTCATCATTATATCTTCCAGTATTCTCCGGTTGCAAGTGATCATTCATTATGGATTCTGTACGTGAAGGTAGCCAGGATATGTAGGATAGGTAGACTAGGACAATAAGAAACTCCAGAAAATATCATAAAATGAGAATTAATTGACAAGAGATTGTAAGACCTTCCATGCATTTCATTGTATTTTCCTATCAATAACAGCCGCCCAGTAAGGGAAAGGAAAGGCAAATAGTGTTAATCTTATGAGTGTTCCTTAGGGTCAACCGTAGAATGGATAATAGAATGGTCCAAGGTCAATTATTTATCTTCTTTTATCCCGCTCACCCAATGAATCCAAATAATTATAGCGGGATAACCCATAGAAAGAAGAGAGGAATGGTGTGGAATCTTTTTATTAATAACCGTTTCTACAGCGAGATTCCCCTCATATTTATTAAAGATTAAGCTTTATTCTCGGTAGATCTGGAGGGATTATTAGTCAAGAGTTTTATAGAAGGAAGTCCTATTGGTAAGTTTCTTTAAGATCAAATAATTCTGACTTTACATTATTTTGGGTCTTATAGAAGTCTTTCAATCATAGGATTCCCGCCAGTTAGTGGAAGGGCTTACCAAATTATTAGTGGATTCCTTGCACTTTATTGCCCTTCCCAACCGGTGTAAGGAATAAGTAAGCCCCAATTATAATATATTTATCTGCAAAAAGCCATTTATTTTTATTAATTAATTGGGGCTTACCTCCCTCGTCACTCTCTTCATCCCCCACACACGCTTCCCTTACGCTCCTCCACGCCCGAGCGCCTTGGCGGCTATTCCCCGAGGGCGTGAGAGAGCGAGGAAGCGAGGGGGATGAGGCCAAACACCACACTAATAACCAAAAAACCCAATTAAATTTCATTTTTTGATTATTATGGGTGCTTGGTAAGGCCCTACACTAAGAGATGAAAGACAAATAACTTTGGAGGGGCCTTACAAGCCTTATAAATCCAGTAAAAACCCTTAAAATCCAAAAAGAATTAAGAAAATAATAATATTTTAAGGGTTTCTAAGGGCCCAACCTCTGTTTCCTATCATAATTCCTTCATCCTTGAATCATCCGTTCCCAAGTTCTATCGAGAGAAACAGAGGTTGTGCTAGTAAGAAAGAAGGATTGGTGATGAGATTCTATAATAAGATTCCTTTTTTCTATCATTAAGTCTTATATTTGCTCTTATAGGATTCTATGTTCATCACCAATCTTACCTTCATTCTACCCTTCCTCACTAGATGGAGAGGCTATATACACATTCTGTTATCTACCTTCTAAGCCTCTCCATCATACGACCGGAAGTTATAAAATCTAAAGCTTATTTACAAGCCTCCGGGATATAGAATGGCTATTGAATGGTGTAAAATCTGGAGTTAATATTATATTTATAAAGGTATATACTTGGAAAGGAAAGTAGAATGTTAACGGGATCCCTACATAATAAGATAAATCTAATTATAAATTTACTATATTTATTGGTCTTGTATCCCGTTTCCAGTGTTATCAGCCATTAAAATCTCTTAAAATCAATAATACTTTCCAGTGGTTTTACTATGATAACCCTCTATAACCAAACAATTAGAGATTTAATGGCTTAATGATGGACCCAAGACACATACAGGAGTGAAAGTCTTCTAAAAAAATATAAAGTTTTCAGTTTTTATGAGTGATTCTAGTGTCTATTGGCCGAAGGAAATCTATTAAGTTTATAATTATCTTTTAATCTTTTCTTAGTATCCTGTTACCTTCTGACTCGCCTTTCGGCTCCAATCCTATATCCTTAAGGTAAGAGGAAAGGTTCCTAGCCAAAAGAGTGAAGAAGACGCATACATTAAATCTATAAATGTAATAATCTCTGGCCGTTACACGGGTTTCCACCTTACCAATCCTATGATTATTAGCAGAATATGAGGGCCCATAAGGTATAATCTTATGCTTGTTCCGCTGGCATTTCCTTGAGAGATAAGGGGTTTACTGTCCTAGTCTACTTGCCAGCCTCTATTGATAGGAAAATATCTGATTTTAAGGGTATGGGGCTAGTTGGTTAAGAAGAAGATTGACCGTAGAGGTAACCCGTAATATTATCTTTGTAATTATCTATAATCAATCCTCGGTTGTGGGTTCTTCTCTCCACTTACTTAGGAAGGCATAAAGACAAAAAGTATACAAAATAAGATTAAAAAGTAATTTTATTGGCTCTTATAAGACAAAAAATCACTCCAAAATCAAGAAAATATAATAAATTTAATGGCCTTGGCCGCTACGACAGGTTCTCCACATAGGCTCGTCTACTCCTTCGTCACTTTATTGTCTTCTGGTGGGCCTCTCGGCCGAATTAATATTTTATTTTCTTTATCTTCATTATTTCTTTGTCTTATCTTCATTATCAGTATTCTATTTTCTTATATTTTCTTATATTAATAAAGTTATTTTAGGTGGACCAAATTTATCTTGTCTTAACTTAACTTTCCAATCGATTGAACCCATAAATAATATAAATAAAAAATATACAATTTCCTGTGGTTGTCTCTCTTATATTCTTGTCATTATAGGTGGCCAAGGTAAGGTCTATCAACAAAGGTAGCAAACATAACAAGATAATTCATTGTCTTTGCCTTGGCCACCCATGTACAAGCATAATATGATTCTTGTATGACCAATCCTTCTTTATCCGTAAAAATCTCCTTTGGGTGGTCTACTTTCTATCCATTCAGGCTCTTACCACCGTTCCGTCCTCTAAGGCTTACATCAGTTTACATTTGATTTTTACAGGTACTTCCAATGGATTTTATAGGGATTTTTATAAGCCTTTTGGCTGCTACATCAGGTTCCGGGTACGTGAGTGGGAATAAGATAGGAAAGAAAGATTAATAAATTCATAATTTACGAGTTTCTTTTTGGCTTTTTCTAGTAATAATCTGTCTTTCTAACCAATAATATCAGGATTCTTTAGGCGTAGAAGGACATGGAAGCTAGAACCAGACATTAAGCTCCTAAAGAATCCCTCCAATAATATTACTTGCCAGCTATAAGCATCCAAGATTCATCCATAATAATTCTCTTTTCCTTTTATTCCTAGTAGTAGATCATCAATCTCATGTCAATAAACGGTTAATAATATAATGTCAAATTCCCTGGATTTATAGATAAATGATGAAAGAAAAGTGAATCAATCATAAGTTACCTGTTTTACGAGGAAATTACTGGTGAAGGGTTTTATAGAAAACAGATTAATAATAAGAATTAATAATGGTAAAGCTGGTAAGGATACGGTAGTTGTAGGAGGATTAGAATGCCAGCCGGATTATGGATGAAGAAGCATAAGATTATATTGTGATTACTTGGTTACGCCTGGCTCTATCCTCAAAGAAATCTATATTAATAAAGTCACACGGGTTACCCGGTTTATTCATTATACGCCAAGTCCAAGGAATAATCAGTCGACCGAAAGGCTTCTTTAAGATAGAAATATAATGTGAGGAGAGCCAGACTGTAACTCTAGAATCATAAATTAAATATATATTTTGGTTTATTAGTGTATTTGGAGGACACGGAGTGGCAGAGAAGGTATAAAAAGACAATAAAATTAGTGGTTATGCTAGTGCCTGGCCCTACCGTCTATTTACTAGAGATTTATTAATTTCATTTTATTAAGATTTAATATTTACCAGGCACTCACCATTCTATTTCTATTTATTTAGTATTTACCTTTCTGCCCGCATGATCCTTCCACATTATTAACTTTATTATTTCTTATTACCTTTCCATAGAGCTTACACAACAGGATTCAATAATTTATAATCTTTTTTTGCTTTGCCAGTGCTTTACGGTCGGATTCCTTGTCTTATACGGACAACAGGTAATTATTATTATTAAGGGTATATGCGGCGGTAAACAGATTATGAGAATGGAAAAGTCTATTTAAAGTTAGCTAGCTGGTCATATATAATCTGTAATAATAGAGTTTCTGAGTGGACAAGCCATCTAAAATACAAAATCTTTATTAATTCCGTGGAGAGTTTTACAGGTAACGGTATCCAAATATTATGGAATGATTGAACATGGAGGGTTGGTTGAGATGGATCTGTGTTATCTAATCTTTTGTTTTTATTAGGCAATTACCTGTCAATCCTGGGCCTAATATCCGTCTATAAAAGCATAAAAATCCCTTATTTCCAAAGTTATTTATACAGAATTATTTCTTATTGATCTTATTTTTAATCTTTCCGTGCACCAGTTTTGACTCATTATTTGCCAGCTGATTCAGTTTTTATTGCTTTTTTAATCGATTTTCTGCTGTCTTATCATATTGGAAACGCCTACACTCGGCCACTAATAAATTCCAATAATATTTCATTTTTCCTTACCGCAAGATGAATCAGTACAATAAATAATAAGAAAAATCCCAATAAAATAATGAAATTAATAATAAACTGAGGGACCATTGACAAGGAGAATCAGAAGACTGTAAGTCCCGAGTAAAAGATTTTATAGATATCGGGTAGAGGCTGGGCCTACATAAGAGAGTGAAAGTGAAGCTAATATTAATCTTATGTTTGTTGGCCCAGCTGGTGTGGTAAGACCTTTAATAATAGAATCTAGTCCGTAAGCAGCTGGCCAGTCAGAATTAATAATATTGTCTTAGTAATTACCAAAACTATAAATTAATTATTATATTTGGCCAGCTGGTGGGATGAGTGTAAATAACTAAGAATTTTTTATTAATTGTATCCCCTCACTCTACCATCATGCTCCTACAAACTCATCCCACCGCTAGGAACCTGTTGTACTAATAAAATCCCATAATTTTTAATTATTTTTGCTATTTTATCTTAATTTTATGGGATTTTATCATTACTTTCTTCATTCAGGACGCTTTTAACCTTTCATTCTGCATGATCTTGATGATAGGATTAATGCTGTGACTAAAATTAAGATTATTACGATAGGACAGAGAGGGAGACCAAGCTGTTATGCTAGTTTCATGGAATATTTTACAGTTTTTAAGGCTTATGAGTGGGTACAGCTTGGGTCTCTACACCTAATAATTATTATAGATTTTCTTATATTTATAATCTTTTTACTTATTATTGGTCCTTCAGTGGCTCTAATATCCCAGAAAATGCATTATTTAGCAGATTTTATAATGGATTTATGGTATTTTCTGGGATATTGGCCACTTATTATTCCCTTCTACAGCTACAAAAGTCTCTAGGAAATAACTGCTGCAAAAGACCCAATAAATGAAAGAAATAATGAAAAGAATTCTATAAAAATATAATGTTTTCACTGGATATAATAGTAATCTCTAGTAAAAATCCTAATAAAATCAATAATTATTATCTTTTCTGCTGGCCCTTACGTGGCTCCAGATTATTCCATCTATGACGAGGGGCCAGCATACCTTCAGCCTAGATTCACCAGCTCACTCTATTACCATCCTTCTACCCTTCCCTCGTAATTATTAATTCTTAGAAGATTATTTGGCTATTGAAAGGTAAACTTAAGATTATTTATTCTGTAATCCTATTATACTAACTCTTGGCACTCTAAAGGTAAAAATATAAGTTATTATTAATTCTATATCTTGGCCCACTGTAACATCAGGAACTTTTAGAATAGAATTGTATGGCCAAGATGAGCTCAGGATTAATTCTCTTAACCTTTTTTTTGCCTTGCCACACATAACAGGGAAAGAACCGTCAATTAATGGTCTATCATAGATTTATCTGTGGAAAAGGCTTGGAAATACACAAAATAAATGGATTTTTATTGAAAAGAGTCCAGAATTACCCCTAGAGATCATACATTTTATATTTTTATAGACAAATAATAAGAATTACAGGGTTTTAAGGTAATCCATAAGGTCTAGCAAGGGAATCTAAAGAAGGTTCAACCCTTGCTATGGATGGACAAGGAAACGGTTTATAGGGTTTACCACACCGCTTGCGAGCTGAGGATAGAGGAGAGCTAGTGGGAATTGTGAGACCTCGGAAGCGGTGTCCCGTCAATCCTATATCCATTCCACCGTTCCTCACATATAAGCTAGGAAGGTCTCGCCCAGTCACCAGATAATTATTTATTAGAAGATTAATAAGGAAAGTTATGGGAAAGATCAATGAATAGACGGTTAGACTGGACTAATTAATATAAGAAATAATATATTTTTATCTTCTTTTACAGGGATTTATCTAAGAATTTAATGAATTTAGTGTTAATCCTGCGGCAGAGACGCTAGCACAAGAATCAATTATATTTCTTTTGGGTATTATCAGTGCCGGAGCCATAAGAGACCGCATAAAATCAATTATTTCTAGCATTCATGGTACCGGCACGGCCTTACTGGGGCTAATGTAAAGTCTAATCTTTGGTTTTCATAGACATTACTAGGACACAAGGATACCAAACTAACCAGATTTTGATTGAAACCTTCCTTACTACTTACACACTATTCTTCAACCGATCCTCGGGCTATAGGTCCAACAGTCTTTAGGACAAGAATCATATTATCTGGTTCTCATTCTCATTTTACCTTCTATTGCTCTTACTTGGATGATACTTTCCTTTATAATCTCAACATCTATTTCATTTATAGGATACGATTGGGAATTTTATGATAATATTATGCTTACTCCGGCAGGAACTCAGAAATAATGCAATAAAAGTACCCGAGTAAGCCTCTTATCTTCACCTAAAATCTACATTTTTTAATTAATTTCTTGAGTTAGGAGTCTTCTGGAGTCGTCTGTTTATGGAAGTCCTGCGGTCTCGTCTCTCCTTTATAATATTGGTGTTTAGACAAGGCATGACGAAGGAGTGCCCCAGTGACGGGATTCTAAGGACTGTTACTAACGGATAAGACACGGAAGGTTAAACGAGGAAAGCATTACCAGGGAATTTTATTATCAGTTTATTTTGGTTTCTTATGCTCCGCCAGGGTTCCCTCACATACGCTGGAAGGAATTATCTTGTTACAAATGGCGGGAATGCTGGTAACGGATGGTAAGATTCTGTCCAAAGAAATCCATTAATTATACAGGTTTATCCATATACTAGAGCCTGAGATTATTGGAATTTATTGTATTCTTATTGGTCTGTAGGTTGGCCGACTGTAATAATCTTATTGGTGTAAGGGAATTCTGAGAGGTGATCATAGGAGTCGGCCAAGAGACCAATCAATAAACACACGGCCAATTAAATAATATTTTGACAGTATCCTGACTTCCTTCCTAATAAGTGTCTCAGGTAATAATCCTAGGACTTTTGGCTATAATTTTGTGAAGATAATAGTAATCTCTAGAAGGGAAAGGCAGATAATGAGAATGGAAATGATAATAAGATTAAGAATATAATTTATTTAATTGGTTTCCTTGTACGTCCGCTGGCCCTCGTTAGACATTACATTGTCTTCTGCTTCTGTATGGGACACGGCCAGCGGTTACCACTATTCTCATTATCTGTTATTCTTAAAATTCTTAACTTGGGAATTCCTTGCCTTATAGGTTTCCTATCGTTTCTTCCTTGTCTTCTACCTTCTTCCGCTACTGTCGGGCAAGGAATTCTATTAATAATGAAAATAAATTCTAGCCCAACCCCCCTTACTCACACTCTATTCACCCATAATATACTGGGGTTGGGACTTCTTGGATAGCAATCTTTAGACCCAGAAAACATGGAAAGGCGGAAGAAATTATAGATTTTCAATAGCTTTTCTACCTTCAATCACCTATAAATCTAGAATTCTTTCTAACTTTACCTTTCCTGCCTTACTCACTAACCTACAAAACAGATTTAAAATATTAAATTTATTTATCTTATTATATTTGCATTACTAGTGTCCAGCCTCCTAAATATGGAATCCTTAATTATTAATGTGTAAGAGGCTGGATCCGGAAAGTCCCTGAAAGGATAGAAAACTTGGAAACTGATAATGAGATTAGGATTATAGACCAAGTAAGAAAGGTGGACAGAATTAATATCATTTTAATGGATTGATTGGCTAGAAAGATAACTCCAGAGAAAGAACTGACAATAAGAAATACATAAAATAAGAGATTTTTAGAGAAGATTCCCTAGCCAGAGATAAGATGCAAGAGATTATTATTGGTGTAAGAGACGAGGGAGATGTCACAAGAGAGAGAAGACGGGTGGGTGGATCATATATTATTTCTTATCTTTCCCTTTAAAATCTATATTAAAAGTTAAGGATTATTTGGGCATAGAAGATAACATTAAAAACTTAAGATTATATCCGGCTGGCGCCCATGCTAAAGCTTAAATACAATCAAAATATATTAATTATTTCCTGTATCCTTTTCCTCCAGAG